>Ga0208792_1000819_pt1 | contig 10970 bp, 18 predicted proteins | sample 14_taG_FD_184087 | JGI IMG/M metagenome (GOLD analysis project Ga0208792, IMG submission 184087) | Marine viral communities from the Subarctic Pacific Ocean - 14_ETSP_OMZ_AT15311 metaG (SPAdes) (version 2) | ecosystem: Environmental > Aquatic > Marine > Oceanic | place: Pacific Ocean | collected...
TTCGTCATATGATTTTAAATAGCCTTCGCCGCTATAATCTAAAATTCAGAAATGAATATGGCCAAATGGTGATTGCTTGTGATAATTCTTCTTGGCGCAAAGAAAAGTATCCTCAATATAAAGCGAAGCGCAAAACAAATAGGGAAGAATCTCCTCTTGACTGGGGACACTTTTTTACTCTTATTAATCGGGTGCGGGATGAAATTTCGGAAGAAATGTCTTATCCCGTTGTGCATGTAGATCGTGCTGAAGCCGATGATGTTATTGCGGTCCTTGCACAGGAAACTCAAGAGTTCGGTAAAAACGAGCCGGTGATGATTGTTTCTTCGGATAAGGATTTCATTCAGCTTCATTCGTATTCAAATGTTAAGCAGTTTTCTCCAATGAAGCGCGATTTCTTAAAAGTCGATTGTCCACGTTTTTACAAGTTTGATCATATTTGTCGTGGCGATGCAAGCGATGGTGTACCAAACATCTTTAGCCCCGATGAAACATTTGTCGAAGGTATTAGGCAAAAGCCAATGCGAGCAAAGAAAATTCAAGAATGGAATGAAGTGTCACAATCGCCCGATGAACTTCGCTCTATCATGGGCAATGATACTTTTCGTAACTTTTGTCGAAATAAAATAATGATCGATCTTGATTGTATTCCTCAAGATATTAGTGATGCAATCGTTGATAAATATAATTCCCAGCAAAACAAAGATAAGGGAAAGATTCTACAGTATCTTATTAATAAGCGCTGCAATATGCTTATTGAATCTGTACAAGACTTTTTCCCAGCATAAAATTATGAGCAATAGAAAACATATATTTGAGGTTCTAGAAAAAACATGTGAACTTGAAAACCGCGATGATCGCATTGCGTATCTTAAAGAACACGCATTTAGACAAGTAAAAACGGTTTTACAACTATGCTATAACGACAATGTTAAGCTTGACTTGCCTTATGGTAAACCTCCATTTGAGGAATGTCCAATTGGTCGTGAACCAACGAGTGTTCAGAATGCCTTCAAAGCGATCGGTGTTTGTGTAGTAAATAATAAAGTAAGCCGTCTCGAAAAAGAAAAGAAGTTCATTCAAATTTTGGAAAGCATTAATAAAGAAGATGCACTTCTTCTTTGCGCCGCAAAAGATGGAACACTTACAACCGTTAGCAATAAAAAATACTCAAAAATTACAAAAAGCTTGATTGAAGCCTGTTTCCCTGAAATTCTGTGATGTACAATTCGTAAGTATTGTGGTATAATACTTGTAGAAAATATGAATGTTTTTGTTTTAGATAATGATCCTGTAGTTGCTGCACAACAGCATTGCGACAAGCACGTCGTCAAAATGATTATTGAAAGTGCGCAAATGCTTTCAACTGCTCATCGTATGTGTGACGGCAAAGCGGAACGTAGACCATCAAGCTCAGGTAAAACCATGCAACAGTATTATGTTTTGCCTGATGAACGCGAAAATATTCTTTATAAAGCAGTTCATAAATATCACCCATGTACTGTATGGACAATGGAAACTATTCAAAACTATCGATGGCATTGGCAGTTATTCAATGCTTTGTGCGAAGAATACTCGTATCGATATGGTAAAGTCCACAAAACAGATAAATTGCTACGCGATGAACTTTATTGGGGCCCAGCGAATATTGGCGATTCTAAAATGACAAAATTCCCTTTAGCGATGAAGTCCAATCCCGAATGTATGTTCGATGATCCTATCAAATCATATCGTGCATTCTATCAAACAAAACAAGCCCGTTTCAAAATGGCTTGGTCAAAACGCAAAAAACCAGAATGGTTTGTAATAAAATGACTTACGAATACAAATGTGAAAAATGTAATGAAACATGGGAAATGAATGTTCCTATGGATGATCGAGATAAACCATGTGAAGACCTTTGTGTTACATGTGGAGGTAAAATCGTACGACTTGTTTCTTCTCCTGGAATAAGTTACAACGGTGCAATGTCTCCGATCCGTCGCGCAGGCAGCGGATGGAATGATGTTCTTAAGGGCATCAAAAAAGCATCGGGAAGTGGATGCACAATCAATCATTATTAAAATGAATAAGATTTTTAAACATGTTGCCTTAGACTTAGGGTATGATGAACTTACCGCTGAAACAAAAAAGTCTGGGCGAAAGTACATAACACCCTTTGGTGATGAATACCCATCAATCACAACCGTATTGGGTTATCGTGATCGAGGAAAGTGGGCAAAGTGGCGTAAGGATATTGGCGAAGAAAACGCAAATAAAATTACTCGTCGGGCAACTGGTCGAGGAACGTCAGTACATAACATTGCAGAACGCTATATCAATAACGAGGAAACAATATTCAAAACACAGAATGATAAGATGCCTCATATCCAATTTAGTTGGAATGTTCTAAAAGAGGCGATTGATTCTTACATTGGTAAAGTATATATGCAGGAATGGACGCTTTATTCTGATAAGCTAAAGGTGGCAGGGCGTGTCGATTGTATCGCTGACTATGATAACGAAATCGCAATTGTTGATTTTAAAACATCGGGTAGAATTAAAACTGAAGACGAAATCGAAAACTACTTCATGCAGGAATGTGCTTATGCTATCATGTTTGAAGAACACACAGGAATTCGAATCGACAACTTGGTAACTATAATGGTTGCCGATGAAAATCCAAAGCCTGCTATTTTTATTCAAAAACGTAAAGCATGGGAACAACGTTTGAAAGACGAAATTAAGTATTACTATGATCATATTAACGGATGTTGACGGTGTCCTTTTGTCATGGGTCCATTCCTTTGAATGGTGGATGAAACAAAAAGGATATAAAAAACAGGCAACCTCATATTGCGTTGCAGAACAATATGACCTTAAAGCCGAAAAGGCAAAAATATTAGTAGAGCATTTTAATGAATCTGCAGCCATCGGGTTTCTTCCTCCTATTGGAGATGCAATCAAATATGTAAAGCTATTACACGAAGAACGTGGTTATGTTTTTCATTGTATTACATCACTTGGTTTAGAGCCCTATGCTGTTCGCTTAAGAGAAGAAAATCTTAAAAAAGTATTTGGACCTACAGTATTTGAAAGAATTCATTGCATTGGTTGTGGTGAAGATAAAACCGAGGCATTAAAAAGGTATCAGGATTCTGGCTTGCCTTGGATTGAAGATAAGCCAGAAAATGCGATTGTCGGATCTAATCTTGGTTTAAACGCGTTCTTGATGAATAGACCATATAATCACGCCTTTGATTTAGAAGCCATTGGCAATTCTTATGTAAGAAGAGTAGACAATTGGAAAGAACTCTATGAGCAGTATCTTTGAAATAGCACTAGGCATAACTTACAACTTATGTTTTGTTACGTGTTATTGGCCACAAATTATTAAGTCTATCAAAACAAAAAGAGTAAATGACGTTAGCATTCTCTTATTTGTTCTTTCAATCGTAGGTTATCTATCTGCCGCAGGATACGTTTATTTGAGATTCGGCAATGATTTTTGGCTTTTGGGCAATTATGCTTTAAGTGGTTTTTCAAGCATTTTTATGGTTTATATTTACTTCAAATACCGTAAAAACGTATAAATACCTGACTATCAACCACTTACATACAAAATGCACCTCAATGTGTAACCAATTGGTTTTAAGGTACTTACGCAAGCACTTTTTTATGTACTTTTTGTGATATTTTGTTAGAATATATTCAACAAGGTAAGGAAAGTATATGAATCTCAAAACCAATATAATAACATTATGCAAATTAGCAAAGAACTAGCCGATACGCTTCTTAAAGAGTCTCCTTCTTTTCGAAAGTTTGTTCTGGCTCAAACAATGTCAAACTCAGCCCGCAAAGATCGTAAAGGATTGCCATCTTTGGCTCAGATCGCCATCGATACGTACGTAGAAGCGATGGGTGATCCTTGCCGCTCACCTAAAATCGCCGCGATCAAAGCAGTTCGCGAAAATAGCATACTCCTCCGTGACGAAATCTTGACCGCAGATTCCACGGCCGAGTTCACCGGAGAAGAAAATCTTGTGTCGCTGTGGTGGGCTAAGGAGTTCGTCGAGAAGGTTTGCCAATGTAAAGTTTAAGGGGGTGTCTTTGGTTTCGACATTATTTCGATAATGGATGCGGGTTCAATTCCCGCCACCTCCACCATTTAAAACCAACCACTTACACACAAAATGCATCTCGTAGCACTTTTTTATTTACTTTTTACGAAAACTAGTTAGAATAGTAACATGATTAAGGGAAATACTAAATCAGTTAAAAAAATCAAGTCTGTTGATTTTTCCGCCAGTGCCCACTTTAAAGCACCTCGCAAAGCAAATTGGTCACTTGGTCAACGTCGCCTCAAGCGCGGCATGACCATCACCTTTAAGAACACTCGTTATAACTCCTTTGAAATCTAATGAAAATCACTCGTACTTCTCCATTTACTGGTAAGGTTCACACTTGTGAAATCGACGTCACTGAAGCCCAACTTAAAGCTTGGGAAGATGGTCAACTAATTCAAGACGCAATGCCGCATCTTTCAGCAGACGATCGCGAATTTATTAAAACAGGCATCACCACTGAAGAGTGGAATAACGTATTCGGAATTTAAATTTTATGGCTAAAGAATCTTTTGACACATGGCGCCTTGTTAAGGCAGATGGTACTATCATTGCTTCCACGAGCGCCACAACTCGTAAAAAGGCAATCGAACATTTAACTTACTTTATTTCTACACACCCAACCGCACACCTCATCAACGTAGGATATTAAATATATGAAAAACAACATTTGGGCACGCTTCCGCGTCTACGACCGCCGCGGAAAATATCATCAGTCTTATCTCCTTGAAGCCGACGCAAAGGCTTGTGCTAAGCACGTCAAGGGAGAATACATGGAAATCACTGATGACAAAAAAGGTTATAAAAAGCAAAAATTATGAGTGATGGCATCTGCGGTTGCGGAAAGCCAATCGAAAAAGAAAGGCTTGAGTTTGGACTTAAGATTTGTAAAGCCTGTGCCTTTTCTTTACCCGATCAACCTCTTCCTAAAGGACGTATGGTTTATGGTCACAAAACAGCAGGCGAAATTGAAATACTTTCAGGCGAATCTTGGGAACAAAACAAAAAATACTTTATTCCCAAAGGTCCTCGAAGTTCTGTGAAAAATTTCATTCGAGGGTGACTAAAAGGCTTGTAGCTTAATGGTGAAAGCGTTCGTCTCATAAACGAGGGATTGCGGGTTCGAATCCCGCCGAGCCTACCAAATTTAAGAATGGGGCTGTAGTCCAATCGGTAGAGACACGAAACTTAAAATTTCGAAAGTGTGGGTTCGAATCCCACCAGCCCTACCAACTAAAGGTATTTGCGCAAGCACTTTTTTATTTACTTTTTGCGAGAATTTGATAGAATAGTACCATGATTAAGGAAAACACTACATTTATTCGAAAGCTAACTCCTTCTCAACTTCTTTTCGCAAAAAAGCATGGCCTTACGCATAAAGAAATGGTCGGCTATATCGAAGATATGGAACGCGAAGAAGAAATGGAGTATGCGTTTTTCCAAGAACAAGAAAGGGAAATGCGCGAAAATGAAAATAGCCCGCAAAAAATTTATTCAGCTTGGTAATATGAAAAATCTACCCATTCAAGTATCTATTTTACCTGAAAATAAAGACTACGGACTTAAGCCAAATCCTATTTACAATTGCATCAAGGTTGGCATTAATGATGAAGCCGCTGGTAGCTTTTTGGAAATTATTGGTGACGACGAAATGAATGATGGCGCTAAACTTACTCTTGATTGGAGTGAATGGGATGCTATCGTCGAAGTTGTAAACAAATATCGAAAAGACTGGGAATACGCAGATGATGATTGCGTACGTCCAAGATAAATCAATGACCAATGAAACCAAAGAAGCACCTCAAAGGCGTTGAAGTTTGGCTGAGAACAACACCGTGAAAAAGACACTTTATAAAATTGATTCAAAAGGAAAAGAACGTTTTTGGACTTTAGTAGTTGAAGGCGATTCTACGTGGACAATCTCGGGATTGCTCGAAGGAAAGTCTGTTACTTCAAAACCAAAAAAGTGGCAGGCTTCAAACGTTGGGCGTTCAAATGAAAAATCCGCAGAGGAAGTCGCACTTGATCGATTCAACAAAATGTTTAAGGATAAACAAGAGCAGGGTGATTATAGGGATTCCCTTGAAGTTGCTTCGCAGACTCACGCTTTGTCCGCATTTAAGCCAACTCTCGCAGATCGCTACGATAGGCGTAAAGACAAGGTGACATTTCCCGTTATTGCTTCACCAAAGCTTGATGGTATGCGTTGCATTGTGGATATTAACGGTATGTGGTCTCGTGCCAATAAACCAATTAAATCTGCTCCGCATATTTATGAGGCTTTAAAGCCAGTTTTTGAAATGCATCCTAACGCCAAGTTTGATGGTGAACTCTATAATCACAAATACAAGGATAACTTTGAAAAGATTATTAGCCTTGCCAAAAAGAGTAAACCAACTGAAGAGGACCTCAAAGAATCTGCAGAAAAACTTGAATTTCATATTTTCGACGTGTTTCTAAATGATGACACTCCCTATGATGGACGTCTTAGTTGGCTTTTAAGTCTGTTTGATTATACACCACTTCCAATGTGTAAAGTTGTGCCAACACGTAAACTTAATTCACACGAACAAATTTCTGTTACGCACGATCAATATGCTAATGATGGCTACGAAGGAATCATGGTTCGTCTTGAACCATCTACTACACCTTATATTTGTAAACGTACAAATAAGCTTCTTAAGGTTAAGATGATGCAAGACGAGGAGTTTCCAATTGTTGATATCACCGAGGGTGTAGGAAATCGTTCTGGTATCGCAGGTCGTGTTATTTGCCGAATGAAAACCGGCGAAGAATTTGAAGCTGGCCTTTCAGGCGACTTTGACTATTTCAAAGAACTCCTTGAAAATAAAGATAAATACATAGGTAAACCCGCAACAATTCAATACCAAGGACTTACTGTAGCACGAGGTGTTCCTCGCTTTGGAGTTATGAAGGCCGTTCGAGATTATGAGTAATAATTATGAAGTAGAAGATTATGACGCTAAGATATATGATAGTGCGGCTCCTCGCCAAATCCTATCTCCTTTTCGGAATCATTCACGTCTAGATATCGTTTCTTATGCGATGGCACTAGCCCATGTCGCTTCTTTAAGATCTGAAGACCCTTATCGCCAAGTAGGTGCTTGTGCGCTTGATCATAATAATCGAGTTATTGGCACGGGTTATAATGGCCTTGCTCCTGGCTTTAATCCACCCGAAGGTTTTTGGGATGATAGAGATGCACGGCAAAAATACATGCTTCATGCGGAAATCAATCTTATGAGTCTTTTTACTCGTGGCGAAGCAAAGATTGTCGCTGTCACCACGATGCCATGCACATATTGCATGCAGGCCATGTGTTCTCACGACGTTAAAGAAATTTATTATGCTGAGGAATACCCTGGGTCTGATTCGCCTCACATCGCAAAAACTTATGGTGTTAAGTTTAAACAAGTAAAAATACCGAATTTATAATGAAAGATGTTGAAGTAGATGCGTGGGATAAAAGCCATATTGCATATCTCGTAACCGATTTTAATGACCGCCAATATGGTGTATGTGATGAACTAGATAGGAATGGCGATATTGAAGATACAATTGTTATGGACTATGTTACGTGCGATGAAATTAAAGATTCCGAACTTTGGAAAAGAATCATCGTCGCCCGAGCTGAACACGCAGTAACGCTTAAGGAATTGCTTGCAGAAGATTCGCCGTAGTAAAAATATGAAATTTGAAGACATCCCATGGAAAAAAATAAGAACGGAAACCGAAACCTTTATTGTTTTTGAAGACGCTTTTCCGGTGACTAAGGACCATTTGTTATTTGTTCCAAAGGAAGATACACACGATTGTTTAGCGACATGCTATACGTGTGCATACCTTACCGGTAAATATTGGGTTGATATGGGTTATTGTGATTCTTTTAACATCGGACAAAACATAGGAAAGGAAGCAGGTCAAACTGTCGTGTGGCCGCACATACATTTTATTCCTCGCCGTAAGGGTGATATGGAAGACCCACGTGGTGGTGTTCGGCATGTAATTCCTGAGAAAGGAAACTATAAATTATGAAACGATTGATTTACCAAGTAAGCGTAGGAAAGCCTTCGAACCTTTATAAGTGGTGTATTAACTCTGTTAGCGATTATTGTTTAAGACACGATATTCATCATAAAGTTCAAACCGAGCCCATTCTTAAAATTGCTCCGCTTGATTGGAAGAAAAGCAATCGTTCAGAAAACGTAAGGAAGTTTGGTTATCTTCCGATATACGAAAAAGAAAATGCATTTTCTTATTTTGATCAGTATGACCAAATAGCGATCATTGATTCTGACATTTTTATTCAACCACAATCTCCAAATATTTTTGAGGAGCTTGATGATGACACAGATTTTGCTGGTGTTGTCGAAAGGGAAATGCCAATCACCCCCGAATATGCAAGAAAGATCATTGCATATTCTCATGGGCAATATGCTTCTCTCAAGAACGTAGACTTTAAACCAAATCAACTTGGCTTTGAGTTTTATAACATGGGAATGATGGTAATGAATAAGTCCATTACGAAATACATTAATGGATCACCTGAAGAGTTTATTCGCCGCGATGAATTTCGTGGTTTTGTTGATGGGCTTGGAAATTGGAAATGGTCAACGGATCAGACGCTTTTAAACTATTGGGTAAAGAAAAGCGGAATGAAAGAACAACGTCTTTCTTTTCAGTGGAACGCTTTATTCAAAGCTGTGCAAGATAAATATTTAAAAGACGCCCATTTCGTACACTTCTTTTTGAAAGACAAACTTCCCGAAGGTGGCGAAAACATTAAGCTGTTACAAGACGCGCTAAATGGGATGAACATAAACTTTAAACACACATAGTGAAAAATATTATTTTACAACATTACACCGGTGAGCTTGGTGAGTTGGAAAAGCTGTCACAAAAAAGTATGCAGAAATATGCAAAAATGTGTGATGCTGAATATCAACTTATTCAAGGGAACGTTTTTCATCCTAAGCTTAGTCACCCTTGTCAAAAAATGCACATGCTTGATGCGAAATGGGATGAGTATGATATAGTGGTTATGATAGACATTGATATGTTTATGCGAAAAGGAATGACAACAAACATTTTTACTGAAGTCAAGGGAATTGGAATGTATACGGAATTTCAAAAGAAATTGCATCAGGGACTCAGGGGCTTATTTCCAAATCTCATAGATTTGCGTTATGGCTACTGGGGAGGGGCCATTTGGAGATTAGAAAAAGAATGGAGAATTAAATTACGAAATTTAATTGACATGGACGAAATGGTAAAATTCAATGGTGGTTTCGAAGATGAAGGGATGATGGCCCGCCTCGCTACATTGGCACAAATCCCTAATGACGCACAAGTTTTGCCAGGAAATTTTAGGTGGTGCCATTGTAGTTATCGCGAAGGAATTGAAAATGCTGAAATGGTTCACATTAGGCCAAAGGTAACACCCACAGGACCGAAAAAACAAAAAATAGAAAACTATCGTGCTTTAGTAGAAAAAGGATTAATAATATGAAAAACTTAATATACCAATGCTGGTATGGGCCAATGAGGCCAGGCGTAGAAGCGAGTAAAAAAAATATGGAGGCTTATGCTAAGTCGATCGGTGCCGAATATAGATTTGACCACGATGTAGTTCAAGCTGGAAAGGTCTGCGATTGCCCGATTTATTATGAATGGTTAAATCCTCTGCTTGACAAAACCTTTTGGGGCTATGATAATGTTGCAATTGTTGACGTCGATATTTTTGCTGTTGAAAATTTAGAAGAAAACATTTTCGATAGTATGGAAGATTACGAAGTTGGTATATGTGAAGAACCACTACAACCAAAATTAAGAATAGAACAAGTTATAGGCGGTTGCATATGTAATGCAAATGATGAAAAGTGGTTGCAGCTAATCAAAAAGAGATGGGGTGTCGACTTGCCGCGGGATAAAGAAGGTAGACCAAAAGTTTATAACGCAGGAATGGTTGTATTTTCTAAAAAAGGATTAGAAAAGGCACGAGAAACATGGGTACCATTTCAAGAATATATGGACTACATACGATCTAAAGGCATGGGAAGATTCTATTGGCTAGATCAAAACTATGCGCATGCCATGCTAGAGGTATGTAATATGAAATGGAAAGAATTAGATAAAGGATGGAATAGCCAAATACACTATTGGGGTCAAGGTGACCCTCGGCCCGTTATTGATTTAAGAAATGAAAAGACTAAGTTTGTTCATATACAATTAAGAGGTGCAGATGACTATGATGAAAATAGATTGTTTGAAATAACTAATAGTCCTCAACAAAGGTGGAATCTATGCTAACCGCAACAATTAATAACGCTAATACTTTACAGGAGTTTTATACACAAATTAGAACTCAACAAGAAGATCCAAAAAATCATGGCCCAAAGTATTGCGCACACCATGACTTAATACAAGATCATATAAAAGAGTGTGATTCGTTTAAAGAATTGGGCACTCATCAAGGTGCATCGGCTGCCGCGGCTATTTTAGGTGGTGTCAAAGAAGTCCATTTGGTGGATCATAGCTTAGAAAAATATAATTGGCAAAAACACCTTTTCGAAAATTATTGCAAAGCAAATCATGTGTCCTTAAATGTATATGAAATGAGTTCAATCGATAAGCGGTGCGCAATAGCAACCGACATGTTACATATCGACTCATTGCACGAATGGTGGTGGACTATTCAAGAATTAGAACTTCACGCACCTATCACAAAAAAATACATTGTGCTGCATGATACAACCACAGTGAATAATAAACCTTCTGACATTTGGCCGGGTCTTGTAAAGTTTTGTGAAGAAAATAAAAACTGGAAAATAAAAGAAAGAGTTATAG
>Ga0208792_1000823_pt1 | contig 10919 bp, 17 predicted proteins | sample 14_taG_FD_184087 | JGI IMG/M metagenome (GOLD analysis project Ga0208792, IMG submission 184087) | Marine viral communities from the Subarctic Pacific Ocean - 14_ETSP_OMZ_AT15311 metaG (SPAdes) (version 2) | ecosystem: Environmental > Aquatic > Marine > Oceanic | place: Pacific Ocean | collected...
TTCAACTTCCGACACTGATTTACTAGGAGGAATAGGTTTTGATTCCACAGATGGAAATGTTCCTTCATCGGTTTTAGAATCCTCTGCTTATATTGCTGCATTAGCGGCAGAAGCACACGGAACAAATGATAAGGGAGCCGACTTGACATTTGGGACTGCTGCTATCAATGAAAATGACGACACTGTTTCAACTGAGCATATGAGAATACTTTCGGACGGGAAGGTGGGCATTGGGACATCTGCACCGGAACATTTCTTACATATTGACGGAGCCAATGATAATTTCCCTGTAAGAGTGCAAGGGAATAATGGAAATGTTAGAATAAACAGTTTTGGGCAAATACAAGTCCAAAATGATAATTCCTTGCCTATTGATGGTGAAGCGATTGATGACCCAATTTGGCAGATAGGGCAACGAGATACAGGAGTATTCGATATTTCTTTTGGAAATATTAGTGCTATGTTGGTGCCAGCAACAGATAAAATATTAGAAATGAAAAGGTCGGGTAATAGTGCTACTGGTGCTAAACAAATGGGTTTCTTTGGAACAACTGCTATTTCACAACCGGCGGCTCCTGCTAGTGTTGATTCTCTTTCATCCACTGGAAATCCTGCCAACCCCGAAGCAAACGCTGATGCCATCAATGCACTGATAACTGCTTTGACAAACCTAGGATTGATTGGTTGATTTTAGCAAAGTTTAGTTTAATTTTCTAATAAGGTCTGAACAAACAATAAGTTTTTCAAACGAACAAAATCTTTTAAAGATTTTTTAAGAAAATTTTTGATAAAAAAAACCGGAGAGGGGGGACTTACGCCCCCCTCTTTGTTTTCTTTGACCAAATTCCCAAACATAACCTGCATTCCCATAAAAGGGCCTGATTATCAGACCCTAAGTAAAACCCTTTCATTCTTTTTGCGATGGTTTGACCCTCGCAATATGGGCACTTTTGTTTTAATCCCATTAGTTTCCGCCCTTTTCATCGGACATCAAACGCTTCATATATTCTTCAACGCTTTCATCGGTGATAGAAGTCCCACCAAAAGCGGCAAAGAACAGAAGCATAAGAACGCCAATGAAAAAGATTAAACTAAACCAATCCCATGTTGTCATTACCAATTCACCTCCAAGTCTTTATGTTGTTCTTTCTCAATTGAGAACGCTTTGACTATACCATACTCTTGACCATATTTCCAAAGGTCATACACTAGTTGAGTGTCTTTTAGACAATACTCCACCACTTCATCATACTGTCCCATTTTCCAAAGGCGGGGAGCGTCTGCGCTTTCCATGAGTTTAGAATCCTGCATTGTGCATTTAACTAAATTTTTAAGTTGAAACCTTTCACCGTGTTCTTTTAGCAGAATTTTTGAGGTATCAATGTATTGTTTTTCTTTGATGTATTTTGTGATACAAAAGATATCCATTGAGTCTCGCAATACTGGTAAGTCAAATGCGGCTAAGTTATGTCCTAAAAGAAGCCCGCCCTTTTGGAAATGCTCATCCAAGTCATACTTCAATTCACTCAATGGCTTAACTGCGACATTGGATTTTTTAAAGGTATTAAGAGGTGCGTCCACATAAACGGCCCCATTTTTCCCATCCCAAGTGGCGACCGTTGAGACTTGAAACATATGTGTGTTTTTGAATCCGCCAATTTCATAAGACATGTTTTTTGTCTCAATGTCAAGGGCGAGAACAGACATTTTACTCACCGTTAGACCAAAGTTTGCTAATTTTTTCTTCTTCCTTATTTATCTTTGGTTCTTCATCAAGGTCAATTCGTCGCTTAAGGAAGCATACGATTTGCTTATTTGCTACAATTAACTGTGAACAACATTCCCAACCTTCTTCACCATAAGTGTTAAGAGATTCAATAATTGCTTTTGGTCCCTTTTCGACTTGAAACACTAAATATGTATTTTCCCATTTCATCATTCATCACTATCCAATAGTCTAACATACCAACTTCGGCCTTCTTTTATCTCTTCAAATCTATGTCTAACAATATCATAATGGCGGTAAATTTGCGCTCTTGAGATTTTTGCCTTTTCTCTCACTTGTGTTAGATACAGGTTCTTATTGACAAATCCTGCTTCATCAGTTTTAATGTTGGAAAATTTGCCAGACTTAATATTGTCATAAATAGCAATAAAAGTAGTTTCAAAGGACTTTTCGTGCATCTGCTTTCGCTTCGCTCGTAGGCTTCGTTCTAACCAGCCCACCAGTTGGCTATAACAGTTTTGCACAATTTTCCCTGCTGCTTGAACATGGACTCCCTTAACAATGAACCTCTCTTCGGGCTTGACAATATCCGCCGATTCTCCGATGCAACATAGGGCGGCTAATTTCATCATAGTTTGCATCAGTCGTGTAGTGAAGTTTGAGGCAATCTCAGCGACATGCGGAGGACAATTCATCAATTCATTGTTAAGCCGATTGTATTCTAGCAATAAAGTCGGCACATAAGATTCATGGAATACTAGTGTTTTCAACGGGTCTTGGCCTACATCATTCCATCTCTCTCGCACCATTTGATAGATTTTGTAAAAACCCTCTGCAAATTTATCAATGGGTGCTTCAACATCGGAATAGGTTCCTGCCTTGGATAACTGTTCTAATCTCATTTGGTGTTGTGTATGAAACGGAACCTCCCAAACATAGAGAAGCATTCTCTGAAGAACACCTTTTTCAGCCATAACTTCATTAAGATTCTTTGGGGGATAAGTCATTGCAATAACAGAACGCTCAGAATAACAATTCATAGTCATTCCTTCCATTGAATCAAGTGCCTTTGAAATAACCCAAGAACGACCAGCGAGGCTATTCATTAGCGTATTCAAATAAACAATGCTCTGTTCCTTGTGTTGTGATTGCTTAAAGATACCAGAATACTCAAATTCATCCCAATGAGCCAAGCCGCTTCCTTCAAGAATACCGGCTTGTCTTTTCATTTCATCTTCACCTTCATCATTTTTGGTTTGCTTCCATTTACCGATTAAAACGGAATCAGTATAGTCCGTCACGCCGAAAATATTGAAGTTTCTAGGCATTTCTATTCCATCTTTTCTTGTAAGTGAGGGATGATTTGGTCTGTGTGCATTAATCTTCTCAAATGTTTTTTCTGCGACAGGTCCAACAAAATTCCATAGAGTGGATTTACCTGTTCCGCTAGTTTGAACCCAACAAAAGTGAACCCGAGTATCTTCAATATTCCTGTTATTTGGTATTCTAACAAAATCTTTACAGATGTTTCCGAGGATTACGAACCCACTAATTGCTGCTGGCATTTCGTTTCTCAAAGAAACTTCACTTGCAGACTTGTAAAATCTCTCAATAATAGAGGGCAAACCTGAAACGGCCTTAGCATCTATTTCTTCCTTCTGTTGCATATATTCTTCAATATTTTCATCTTCGTAAAATTCTTCATTCATATTTTCACCTTCTCTTCCGAGTTTAATGTGGAGATAATTCTTTTGGCTAAGGTTTCTCCAATACCTTCAACACCCTGAATTTCAAATTCAGAACATTCACCGATTTCCATAATAGAGCCAAACTCTTTTATGAGGGCTTTCGCTTTTTTAATTGAAACCCCTTTTATGCTAGTAAGCAAATCTATTCGCAGGTCGTCTGTCGTTATTCTTTTGAATACCTGCGGTTGAATCGCCGCCCTGTTGAACGGCTTAATTTTAGAAACGCCCGTAATAATTAAGGCCGCTTCTTCTTCTGTTGAAACCCATACTGGTTTTGCATCCATATCAAGGATGATTCTTCCAACCGCTCCTAAGAATTTATTCCTAAGCATAATTGCTCTGCCTTTCGGCGGCATTTTAGATTGGGAGTTTTCAAGAACAGTAAGGATAGCATCATCCATGCTTCCATAGATAATCACAACATTAGTTTGATAGTGCCTATCCATATTATCCAGTTGAGTCCAAAGCCTCTTTGAAAGAACAGAACCCAAAAAATCCACTGCTGATTTTGCTTCAAAACAAACATCATCATACACATAGTCTCCTATTTCAATCCACTTCTTTTCGGTAGGAATACCCAAAGATTTGGCTTTTCTCAAAACCAATTCGGATAACTTAGAATTTTCTCTCGAATCAATAACAAGCATTTCTTACTACCTCCATAAATATATTCACAATAAAAGCGACACTACCTAAACAATAGAAACAGAACCTTGAATAAAACAACATACTTTTTCTTTCCATCAAGCATACCTCCAACACTTACCGATACAGAAACCTTCGCTGATTAACTTTTGACAATGAGGAGTATTGTAGTTATTATACACCGTAAATTTTGCATGTTTCTTTGTTGTTCTTTTATCCCAATCAAGCCATACTGAATCGGACTCACCAAAGACTCTCTCTAACTCATCAACGACGAGGTTTAGCACTTCTTCTTTAAGTTGCTGCGTATTCAGGTCCTGATACCCCGACAATAAATCCCGATACCACGACACCAAGTATGCTCTTGCTATATGAGAAGGGTTTTCTGTCATGGTTGCATTATGTAGGCAGGGAAGGATGGGTAGTTTGCCAACTGTTTTAGGCACTGATACCTCCCCTTCCACGGCCTCTATAGGTGGGGCTGATGGGAACACTACCTTAGCGTTTCCCTGCTTGCGGAAGGGAATATAACGAGGCTTCTTAGCAAGAGTTAAGACACTTCCAATATCCCCTTCTAAATCCTCTTTTAACAAAGGAATACAAAAGTAGGGGTTTCCTCTTTCATCCGAAGAGGACATATTAACAGTGTTTGGTATTCTTCTAAGGCGAGTAATCTGCCCCACTCTATCATCAAGAGTTATATTCTTCCCGACCTGCTCAATCAAATACTGTTTAATGTCTCGGAAAAAGAATTGAATGCTTCTCATGTCCTTTGCTAATTCACCAAAAAGAAATAGGTGAAAACCACGGCCAGAGAAAAATAGCGTATGTTCATAGTCCTTCTCATAGACTAAAGCCATAATAGTTTTCAAATCTCGCCAAGCGTCATTGATTGAATCATCGTGTGCATCAAAGTCAAGAAAAACTCTGTCAAGGATAACTGATGAGTCGTCCTTTGCAGTTTCATAAAAACGCTCAAAATCATAAACCGTTGTATAAACATTGGTTCTGTTGTTTTGTGCATTTATGAAATTGATGTATTCATTCCTTGAGGACACTATTTTTCTTTTCATTTGTGGGGCGTTCCTGATGTGGCTCCCCGCCCAAACTTCCCTCGGGTATTTCATTTTTATTTCCTCCAAAATTAACTGTGGCTTCACCAAGCATTAAACGAATTGTTTCGGCAATTTCTCCGCTTAGTGTGATTTTAACGGCTTCTCTCATACAATCTTCATATGTTTGACCAACATATATTTCTTGTATTCGTGTTTCTCTAATCAATTGAAATCTATCTACAAAAGTCATTTCCGAATATAATTCAGAACATAACAAATCAATCGTTTCTTTGAGATTTGAGATTTCAGTAAATGTCCATTGTTTTGATAAGACCTTTGCTCTAATCATTTCTTTCATCATAACCACGAATCCTGTTGTGCGCCATCACAAATGCCGAAGAAAGAACAGTGTGTGCAAGTTTTGTAATAGAATTTTGGTGCAAAGTGTTTATTTTCATAAGCGTGAATTAATTCAGCAATATGATTCATAACAGAGGTCATGGTTCTCGTTTTAACAGGTTCAACCGTGATGTGGTTTGCTACCGGATAATACCAACCCCAATGAGATACTTCCATATCCCGTGTAAGACCATGTTTAGCGAGGACTTCTTCTGTTGAATTTTCAATCATTAATTGATAGAACGCCATTTCCTTCCTCATGGCCGTCGCTTTGTAGTCTTTCCAACCGCCAGTTTTGTATTCAAACGGAATCAGTTTTCCGTTTTCCATAAAAATACGGTCAATAATACCTTGGAGGCGCACCGTGTAGTCTCGTTGTAGTGTGAATTTTTTATGTGTGTTTTTAGGAATAACAACTTCGCAGTCAAACATTTTCTCATTGATAACGGGTAAGAATTCATCGGTCTTATCTTCTGCCAACGCTTCAATAAATCGTTGTGCTTCAAAGGCAGCAACGGTCAAAGAAACATCGTAGTATTCATCAACGGGCATCAATGAATTGCAGTATTCAATAATCTCCGTATTGTTCATTTTCTCGGCTTTCTTAACATCGAAATCATCAAAGAATGCTTCTCTATGATTATGCAATACGGTTCCTTTACGCATGGCTTCTGTTTGGTCTTGAGGCAAACGCTCAACATAAGAAAATTCATACTTTTTGGGGCACCAGACATAAGACATCAAAGAAGATTTAGAAATCTTCAAAATAGGCCGTGATGGGTCAGCATAGTTTTCCGGCATCCATTTGTAGGTAAATTCTTTCATTTCCGCAAGTGCGGCTTCATACGCTTCATCTTTATTCAAAACCATTCCTCCAGTGTTCTTTGTCCTTTTATTGTTCTTATGTTTTCCATCTGCCAACCCATCGCTTCATAGATGGGTTTTGCTTTCTTGATAAGTTGTTCTGCATAATGGTAATAGTCGGGTTCATAGGAATAAAAATCTGAAAGGATTGTTCCTGCGACATATTCCACATCCCTCTTTTCTTTTGTTAATGGGTTCGTGTATTTATCATTGACTCCCGATACCTTCAAGAAAATATAGGAATCATCAAATGTAGTGTTTTGCTTTTCCCAAGCATAAAGAACGCCAGCAATACCCGAACCAATACTTGGTCGCTTCTTTTGTTCAGTCAAGAAATTTTTTGTTGGGTTTCCACACTTTTCGCAATTATAAATGTTAAGAATATTTCTCATGTTATATTTTGAGCGACACGATGGGCACATTAATTTAAAGCGTTCTTCTTTTAAACGGCTTCTCTTTGCTAAATAATCGTTGCGGAATTCACCATTGATAACGCTTGCATAAGTGTCTCTCAAGTATTTGTTAATTTCTTCAAAGGAACGCTGTTTCGCCCACATTTTCAATAACTTGGTTTGAAACCACTTCGCAAGTTTTGTTTCGCTAACTCGCTTGGCCGTGAAACCCGTCATTGTAAATTTGGGTTCTTCTAAATATGCCCCATCTTCCCAAGTAATCATTCCTGCGTTTCTGTTTTTGACCGTCCCGACACCCAACGCCGAATAATACTTCTCAAACTCCAAAACAACGGGATGCTGTTCAAGTCCGAGAACATTCGGGAACGCTTTCCTAACTTCATCTTCAATCACCTTAATTGTTTTTTGTGCGGTTTCCACGGAATCAATTTGCACATAAATAGAATCTGTATGTCCATAAACCACTTTCATATTATCACGCTCGGTAATAAGTAAATAGCATTCCAACAGGCTCACCTGCAAGTTTTGCTAATTCTTCTTGTAATTCCTTAATTTGCACTTTTATGTGATGTAAATTCTGCATATCAGCATGCAGAGAATCCATTTCATTAGCAATCTGTTTCTTCATCAGTTTTATTTCTCTCAATGTTTCTAAATATATTTTTTCTTCTTTCATAATACCACCACCAATAAGGTAATAATTGTTGCGATATTGACGACATTTACCATCATCAAAATCTTGTTGCTTCTATTTATCATGGCGAGCAACATTTCCAATAATTCATTCGTTCTGTCCATCATCATTTTTATTCACACCTTGAGTAATTTCAATAATTTCAGCGTGTCTTTTGAGGTTATTCATCATGCTAAGAATCTCTTGGACTTCTTCTAAAGTAATATTCCAAGTTTCTTCGGAGTCGTAATCTACTTTAATGGAAACAAACTTAACGAGTCTTTTCATTATACCACCTCCATTGTTTATAGCAATTCCAACAATAGCCCTGAGTAGGATGAACGGCTTTTCGTGCTTTGCATCTTTTACATTCTTTCATATTTCCATCTCCTTTGCTTTAAATGCGGCTAAACGAATTGCTTCTCTTGCACTTGCTGTAATACTTGCGGCTAAATCAACATCAGCCCAACCAAAACCTTGGAAGGCAACAATGCCATAGAAAGAAGCCATTAGTCTCTTAACTGCCATTTGATTGTTATACCACTTTTGATATTCACCATTATCTGTTTCTCTTGCCTCTTTCATTAGACGCTTGTATTCGTTTCGCAACTCCTTCAACTCAAGGACGGCTCTCGGAAGAAGCCCTAGTTTATCAGTTTTATAGTAAAGCATATCCCAATGCTTGGCCTCGCTGAAATCTCTGGGCGTTGAAATGTTCACAGCAAACTCTGTTGGTTCTGCTGACTTTGTTTCCCACGAAATGTTTCGTGCAATCATCATTGAAGGGTAAAGTCCCGCATAGTCAAATGCGGCTACATTCAAATGAAGCCCTTGAGTTTGTTCACTCAATGGGTCGTAAATCATAGCCCCATCATATTCTCGGCGTTCAATATCTCTGTTTCCTGTTGGTGCTTTCCAAGTAGCGTTTCGCATAAAATAGATTGAACCCATATGGCTTGCATAGAAACAAGCATCAAACGGTGCTTTCAATAATCGCTGTAATGAAACGATTGCCTCACTACAAAAGTTTGTTTCGTCAATACGCACTAATAATTCAACATCCACCACAGCATACTCTAAATATACTTGTGTATCTTCTAACCATGCCCTACGAAAGAATTCGTTTTTATCCTCAAATTTACCCTTCTTTACTTTACCTTCACCAAAAAGCGTTTGTGAAACATACTCAAGACTTAGAGAAGGTAATGTTCCTCTTTGTGAGTCATTCCATTGACGCTCAAAAGCAAGGTCAAGAGAGAGACTTATGCGGCCCCCTATGGGCTGTTCAATGGGTGAGAAACCCTTTTCAGCATAGGCAAAAGAAAAGCCTCCCTTAGTCGCTTTAACACCCTTAACGCTGGCAGTTGGAGATATGATGCGGGGGTCAATTCCCAAAGCACAAGCCCTCTTGAGAAGATGAGGCAAGTCAAACTTATTTCCAAACCAAGCGATTAACATATCGGGGTCTTTCATAACCATTGTATTCAAAAAAGAATCTATCATATCCCTTTCACTGCTAAAAACAAAACAGTTTGTTTTTGTTTCGATTTCTTCGGGAAACCAAACCCACTGTAAATACTCTTTGTCGTAGTTATCATATGCAACAATTGTTGTAATGCAATCGTGAAACTCACCACCTTGTTGCCATTCCATATCCCAATACCATTTACGCATTTCATACTCTGGCATTTCTTCTATTTCATCAACAGCATACCTAAAGTGATAAGGAACATCTGCTTCATAGGTTTGACGAAACTCATCCTTTGCTTTGCGAATATCAAAAGAAGTCTCAACATAAACCTTCTTCAAGGGTTCCCCATCTAAGTTTTGATAATCTCCTTCTTCATAGCCAAACTCTCGCTGAATATACTTTGAGGGTTTGTAAGAAACTGCATTCTCATTTACGGGAACATAGAAGTAAGGGCGAAAAGGAGTAATATTCCACTTCTTCTCACCGTTTTCTCGCCATGATGTATAGATATTTTTACCGTTATTCATTTTGCTAATAATCATTCAATCACCAATTTGTGGGGCTTTCAAAATCATTCTGTCCTCGGCCACAATAAGCAGAGGAAAGTCGTCCTTTACATAGAAGTTTAACAATTGTTCTTTGTCAAAGAAGTTATGTAGTGGGCTGGTGTAGTCAAGCGTTGCTGCTTCACCAAGAACAGCGAAAGGCGTAAGTGTTTCAGTGTATCTGTTCTGCACATTTTGTTGTGAAGAAAAGGTAGTTGTCGTCTTATTGAAGTTTAAGTTATAAACACCACTCTTAACCAATTCACAATTCTTGATGCAGGATTTAAATTGGTCCGAAGTCAATGAGAATGCTCCTTCAAAGATGGTCTTTCCAAAGTTAGGGAGTTTATCCAAAACAGCCGACCAAGTAATATCTTTGGTTCGTTCCAAAGAGTTTTCTAATGCATCCATAGCGGGATGATTTACAACTTTTGGTATGCTGGCTTGTTTTCCGGCTTGAGTGATTGAAATAAAATCACCACCAGCCACAGTAATATTGTCCTTAAATGATTTCAAATATGGTAGGACAACCGTAGCATCAACGACACAGTTTCCATTTTCTTCACCAACAACGGGAAGAGTAATTTTAGCCATGAAGATGGCTGAACCATTCACGATTGAAAGGGTGTTTCCTTCAAGAACAACATAGATGTAGTCGCCCATTGAAGCGTTGCCAAAACCCTTTGAGGTCAATGACTTTCCTTTGACACGAATACTTTCAATGGCTTGTTCTAATTCTTTTGCGCTAACTGTAAATTTCATTGTAATTTCTCCATTGTATTGCTAAATGTTGTTCCTTTGAATTCTAAGGTTCCGTCTTTATCGGCCAAGTGCATATAATAGGCCAGACTCTCAAGTAAAATGTGAAGGTCATTTATGAAATGTTCGCCTTCTCTAACCCAGTTGGAATACCAGTTGTTCTTTTCTATCATCACTTCTTTGTCGCAACCTTCGCACACCAAAACAGGAAAGTAGGATTCATAAATATATGGTGTTTCATCCAAGGCAATTTCCCCATTATTAAGAGCCTTCAGTAATTCATCTGCTTCTTCAGCAGAAGAAACCTCAATAATAGGTGAAGTTTTTGTTTTTATTGTTCTCTCGTAAAGAGTTGTATGTGCCCAATTTTCTTCAGGACTACAAGTGCATAGATGCTTCATTGGAAATTCTTTCAAATTTTACCCTCCCGTAATTCAGGAATACCGTTCCAAACAACATTCGGCGGGGTTCCTTCACGAACCGTCCACTTGGTTCCTACCAAGTTTCCATTTGTTCTTGAACCAACCAATTGTGCAACATAATGCATCTCACCTTTGACATTCTTTCGGGTGCAGTGAATCTCTTGCTCAAGTTTTCCGCCCCAATCACGCCATGCTGGTT
>Ga0208792_1000827_pt1 | contig 10887 bp, 21 predicted proteins | sample 14_taG_FD_184087 | JGI IMG/M metagenome (GOLD analysis project Ga0208792, IMG submission 184087) | Marine viral communities from the Subarctic Pacific Ocean - 14_ETSP_OMZ_AT15311 metaG (SPAdes) (version 2) | ecosystem: Environmental > Aquatic > Marine > Oceanic | place: Pacific Ocean | collected...
CTAGCGGATACAGTCTTGACTGCCTGCTTAGACTTAGGGTCAATCAAGCGCCACTGGTCATCATTCTTCACAGACTGTAGAAACTCATCTGTTACTGTGATACCGTTGTGTAGGTTAAGACACTTGCGGTTTAAGTCACCACCAGTAGTCTTACGCATAGCAATAAACTCTTCAACCTCTGGGTGGCTGATGTCCATGTACGCTGCATAAGATCCCCTACGAGTTACACCTTGGTTGAAGGCCAGCATCTGACTGTCCACTACGTGCATGAAAGGGATGCTACCAGTAGACTGACTGCCGTTAGCAGTAGAAACGCCATTACTTCTAACATCACCCCAATATCCGCCCAAGCCTCCACCTCCACTTGCCAGCCATATGTTCTCATCATAGTGATCAGATAGGCCACGCCTTGAGTCAGGAACATAATTGAGAAAACAGCTAATAGGGAGGCCACGAGTGGTTCCCCCGTTACTAAGTAGAGGAGTGCTAAAACCGAACCAACTCTTGCTTGCGTAGTTGTAAAGTCGCTGTGCAAGATCGTAGTCAGTAGCCCCTTGATACGTTGCACCATAGACGGACGCTCTGGCAAAGGCTTCTTGGGCATGTGTCTCATCTCCCCACAAGTATCTGTCCTTCAGTGTCTCTAGTGAGAACACACTAAGGTCTTCATCTCTGTCGTAGTCAATCTGGATACCTAGGTAATCCTGTAATCCTGTCTTATTTGTCACCCGGATGCTCCAGCAAATAGTTCATAAATCTCTCTTCGTACCACCTAGCTTTACGTAGGTCTTCTATAGGTTTGCCTTTGTATCTACAGCGCCACTGGTACTTCATAGCATTACCACGTAGATATCCAATGTACTCATCATGTGTAAGCATACCTTGGATAGCATCAATGCACTCCATACCTCCAGTGTTGTAATGCTCTGGTCGGTTTACTGCGTCGTAGCTCTTAACCATAGCTTCCTCAGAGAACACTGGGTGTTCATTGGGTGCGTTGTCATCGTCATAGATACGGTTCCAAGCCTCAGCTATGCTAGCTTTACTGTTGCGCAGTCTATCCCATTCCTCTGGTGTTGCGTTATCAATACTCATCCCATTCATCTCCATTTGTTTCTTCTTCAAACTGGTGCAGCCTGTTGATAAACTTATCCTCAAACCTGTCCAGCAGTTCTTCAGCGGATATGTCTAATGCCTCTAGTATATCATCAGCATCGTACCGCTTCAATACTCTCTCCTTAATCTCATCCATTGTTAGTGACATGATCTACATACTCATCAACTGTGTAAAACTCAAAGCCTTCCTTGTGACACCACTGCCCCATCGTAATCTTAGAACCCTTCCTGACCTTCTTGTTTGGGTCTGACAGGACAAAGATTAACTTGATGGGCTGGATACTATCACGTATCGCTGTGTACTTCTGGGTGTCTCCTGCTCTAAAGAAACCCTTGGTTTCTATGTAGTCTCCTGTCTTCTTATCTACAAAGTCTGGCTTGTACTTCCTGTGCATAACGTAGGGTACATCATATGGCTCATACAAGTACCTACGTTTAGGTGCTGTCTGTGCAAAGCGTTTCTCTAGCCCAGACCTGTAGATACTCTGCTTACGTGATCTCTTGGACTTTAGGCTCATGTACCACCTCCGTTAAGAACCTTGGCCCGCTTGAGTACAGAAAAGTACGCAGTTCTGGATAACATGAATGCTTGTACTGACAGTAGGAACAGTTTGCGGGTAATCGCATATTTCCACTTTTGCCATCCGCCAATGGTTCTGCGCATACTGGTGGTATCTCCTCTGCCTCTACGAGCTTTTTTACGTGACGTATCCTTTCGGCAATGTCACCTTTGATGGTGTTGTACACAGGCGCTTCTGTGTCCTCTAGGTCGTACTTCAGGTACGTTAGATGACCATTGGACTTGTCCATGACCAACCATCCGAACTTAGTCTCACCTTCTGAGTAGGCGTATGCCTTCAACTGGTCAACGTAACCAAAAGGATCTTCGTAGGCTATAGCGCCTCTCTTGAACTTCCTGAAGCCGTAGGTGCTTGCAGACTTGATATCAGTCACAATACCATCTATGCGACAGTCCATGTGTCCAGTGATTCCCTCTACCTGACATACCTTCTGCTCATCAGTGATCGTGTGACCTGATAGGCGACACAAGAACAAGAGCATTTCCTCAATCAGGTGTCCGTACATGAACTTCACATACGTGTGCCCTTGGATCTCCTCTCCTGCGCTTGTGTCGTTGTAGTGATGCCATAAGTACCTATCGTCTCTGCCTATGTTTGACAGGCGTAGCTTACGTCCATCACGTGGTGCATCAGGCATAAACTCAGTACGCATTAGCTGTTTAACGGCTTCTCCGAACTTGTCAATCTCTGCCTCAACGTCCACTGACTCATCAGCAGACTTTGTGGTCATTAGTTCGTAGATGTCATCAACAACTGTGTTAACTGTTTTCATTGAAATGTCCGTCCAGTATTTCTGTAGCGACAGGGTGTTGAATGTAGAACCACTCGCCCTTACGTTCATGTGACTGCGCTAGAAGCTCGTGTGCGGCCTTCTCAGCGGTGCGTCGATCATCAGTATCATATGCCTTGATTAGCGAATAGTCTCTGTAGGGAGAGCTAGTCTGATACTGCTTAAGCCTATCCTCTGCGTCTACAGCCATCCCTATTTTACACCAACCGGGGAATGCTGGGTTGACTATAATGTATACCTGCCCCTCCTTCATTGTCTCGTAGGCTCCCAAGGCGCTAAAGGCAGCGTCCCCTAGAGTCTTGTACCGTCCGGGCTTATGCAGCGGATGGAACTTAGAGATTTCCTTACCATTTACCCACATTCTACGGGCATCTCTAGCTTTTACAGCGTCAGGATTGTCCTTGTAGTACATAGGCTTGCCAGTTTTTGCATTAATCTTAGTGTGTGTCTGCCCAGCTTGTTCCAATTTGATACTCCCCTGCAAGTTTGCAGTTTAGGTTAAAGTGTATACCTGCTGCCTCTAGACAAGAGACTGCAAGCCGCCCGAACTTCTCTGCTTGTGATGCTGGGACTTCGGTCTGGACTTCATCGTGGATGTTACCTACGATCTTATAGTCCATACCCCATAGTATAGCATACTTATCCAGAGTAATCAAGGCTTGTTTCATAACTAATGCACCGGCACTCTGCAATAGAGTATTCAATGCTGCGTGTTCAGAGCGAATCCATAGTCTCCTCCCGTCTAATCCATTGATCCAACCCTGTGCTGCCTCTTGAGCAACTCGTCCTTTAAGAGTTGCAAATGATGGGAGATTAGACATAAATCGCTCTCTAAGAAGTCTACCAGCACCTGCGCCTCCTCCTGCCACTGTACCAAGTTTAGCATCTCCAGCGCCGTACAGGAGTGCGTAGATGAAAGTTTTAGCCTGATCTCTTGATTCAAGTCCTGCAAGGTTTTGGTTAGCTGTGTGGATGTCTCCGTTAATGATTTCATTTGTATAGTCCTCATCATTCATGTAGTGAGCTAGCATCCGTAGCTCTAGACCACTAGCATCAAAACCCACAAGTTTGTGTCCTTCAGGGACAGTCCAGCAGCGTCGGCACTCCTCTCCATAGGGCGCTCGTGATGCTGGTACTTGCGCTAGATTAGGCTTGGCGTGTGTCATCCTGCCGGTTACTGCACCGTTAGTGTTGACCTGACCATGCACACGTCCTGTGTCCTCATCTACTGCATCTACCCATGACTGCACTTGTGCTATGCGTTTCTGCACCATCAGGTACTCTGAGATCAGAGAAGCCTGTGGGATGCCGGTGATACCTGATAGCACCTTCTCATCTACAATTGCCTGTCCAGTTTCTGTGAACTTACAGGGCTTCCATCCATAGTGTTGTAAATATCTGCCAATCTGCTGTCTAGACCCCAAGTTAAACTCAGGGTAGTCTACTCTAGAAAAAGGGCCACCCACGATCTCCCAAGAGTCTCCCAAGAACTTTAAACCTACGACAGAGATGGCTCCATCCTTTTTTACTTTTGGCTGTATCTCCTTTACAAATGTTGGTAGTGGTCTGAAAGCCTCCTGTACGGCATCCTCCAGATCGTATAGCTTCTCTCGTAGCGTAGCGACTAACTCAATAGCTCTACGTGTGTCAAGTAGCCATCCGTTTCGTACCTGTTGCTGTGTGATGTCCTGTACGTCATGCTCTAGCTCCACCGACTGGTCACTAAAGTGTCTTAGATCCCACTCCAGCTTCTTGTACAGTGCTGCTGTTACTTCTACGTCACGGCGGCAATACTGCACCATCTCTGGAGACAACTGCGACCAATCACTGTGGTCTCCCTTGGAGAAGTTCAGTCTCTCACCCCAAGCTCTTAGAGAGTGACCACCGTCTAGCTGTGGATTCGCTAGGCGTGACATGACCAATGTGTCCTTCACACGCTCTTTGCTTATGTCAATGTCCCACAGACGCTTCAGGACAGGTATATCGTAACCCAGTAGATTGTGACCTACTACGTCATCATGCCCTCTTAGAGCGTACTCTAGGGACTCTGCATCGTAATGCTCCTGTAGTTCACCGTCCTGCATGGTGACTACCACCCACACTTTAGTGGGCTTCAGACCATTAGTCTCTGCATCTAAAAAGATGGGACTAGAGGCCATTTGCTTCCTCCTGTGGCTTTGCTGTTTCCATCATCCTGCCAGTGACCTTCTCGTACTTCAGCCAGCAGCAGGCACCTGTGAGTCCAGCGTAACGATTCTTCAGGACACGCACTGTGGTTGTATTGCGCTTCTCCTCATTATCGTTCTGCTGATCTCTCTCCAACCCAATAACCATGTCAGACAACTGTGCAATGGACTGAGAGCCTCGTAGCTCACTCAGGCTGATCTGCCCTCCGTCCTCGTGTGCTTTGCCCTGTGTGCGCTTCAGGTGAGACACGAGGAAGAGTCCAATGCCTAGCTCCTGCACCAATGATCGTAGCTTCGTCATGATAGCGTCGATAGCTTTACGCTCGTCACCATTCTCCTGCGCTGATACGACAATGGATAAGTGGTCTAGAATGATCCACTTGCAGTCTAACGCTTTTGCCATGTAGCGCACGCGAGCCAACAGATTGTCTTCGCTTGTGCTGCCCCAGTGGTCAAACAGGTAGTACCGCCCAGTGCCCATAGTCTGCTCCCAGAATGGGAAGGCAGCATCAGGGTCTAGATCCTCCTCTAGGTGCAGGGGACAGTCTGCCGCTATTGACATGATGCCAAGAGCAGTTCGAGCTATGTCCTCCTCCAACGCTAGGATGCCTATGTTATCCTCAGTGGCATTGAGCAGGTAATACTCTAGCTCCCGCACCATCTGACTCTTGCCCATACCTGAGCCTGACGTGATCGTCACTAGCTCGTAGGGTCTGAATCCTTTGGTGTGGCTATTGAGTCCCTGCCACGGGTATGGTATGCTCTGCACCTTGATCTTGCTGGTGAGTGCTTCCCATGTATCGCTACCGCTGATAATGCCGTCAGGCTGATAGACCTTGGCGTCCCACCATGCACTGGTGAAGTCCTTGATCTTATTAGCCTGTAGCATGTCACTAGCGTCCTTCATAGGCAGCTTGACAATCTTCAGCTTGTTAGGGCTGAATAAGTCCTTGACATCCTCTACAGCCTGCTTACCGGCCTTGTCGTTATCGAAGCACACCACGATGTTGTCGTAGCCCTCTAGCCACTCCAGCTGCTCTTTGATTTCCTTAGCAGCCGCAGATGCACCAGAGCGCAACGAAACAACATCATAGTTATTGCCTACCATCTCAGACACAGACAGGCAGTCCAGCTCACCCTCAGTTATTGTTAGGTACTTACCTCGACCCTTGCACACCTGCTGACCGAACAATCCGACACCCTCAGTGCTGCCAGTGACAAAGAAGTCTTTGTTTTTCACTAGGCGTACTTTAGTGCCCTTGACATCGTCGGTATCACAAGCGTAGTACGGATATATGTGCTTGGATATTTTACCCTGAGAGTCATACTCAACTGTCACACCGTACTTCTTGCACGTGTTCTGGCTGATACGTCTATCAGGAATATCTGCTATGACTCCTGTCAACTCTAGCTTCCTCCGCAATGGCGTTGGTTCTACCGTGGGTTTGCCATCAGGCTTGCCTACAGCGTGACAGGAGAAACAATAGCTCCCGCCGTCACTGTAGACAGCCTTGGCGTCAGAGGAGCCGCACTGATCGCACGACTCATGACCTATGAACTTAGAGTGCTGCGTCAACACCAGCGGCACCCATCTCTAACACACGCACACCATCCATGTATACCGGCACACCATACACAGGGTGTTCGTCACCGTACTTGTACGAGAGGCGTACCTTAGACCCTGACGGGATGTCACCAGTGAATGGTTGACCTTCTGCGTCTATCACAGTCACCGGATAGCGTGTTGCAAACTTTCGCTGCATGATTGCATCGTTCCCATCACCATATGACTTTAGTCGCACACCCTTGTTTGACAATTCATTAGCTGATTCATCGTCTAGAGTCAACGTCAGAGTGTAGCGACCTGTGTCTTTACCCTCGAAGACCTCAGTAGACTTTAACCAGATGAATTGTGCTTTGCCTTCAATTACCGCCATTTATCGTTCTCCTGTATTTAGCGATTGAACAGTTATTTATAATGAATTTATCGTTCATTACCATAGTAGTATACCATACTTTTCCTATAATGCAAGCTCCTCCTGTATAAAATTGTAGTCTCCGTACTCTTCTGACTCCTCTGGTCTGTATAGTGCCTCATTGCTGTGTTGGGCACAAATGCCACACAAGTCCAGAAACTCCCCAGTTACTTTGTCTTTTCTAGATAGCTCGTGGTTCTCTAGTATTATATTGCACGCCTTGCATCGCATTAGTGTAGCTCCTCTCGTGAAAAGAATTCATCGTGTATTGCCTGCACTTCAGACAATGCTCTATCCTCTAAGTCTCGTGTCATGTGGCTGGCTGCCATTGCAAGCAATTCCTGCACACTACAGACATTCAATTTATAGTCTACCAAGTCTCTTATCATACGGTCTATAGGGTCTAGTTCGTTAGGGTCTGTCACGTCTACATCGTAGCTGTATGAGTCACTCACGCTGCTATCTCCTGTTGATTGAAAAACTCTAGGCTGGCATTAGTCCAGCGCATGTCGATTATATCAGCCTTGCTTGCGTAGTACAAGTGGTAGGCTTCCACGGAACACTCACGCTTGTATTCGTCGGGCATACACTGTGGCGGTTGTGTGTGGTGTACATTCCACGGCATACCCTCTGGAGGCTCTCTGAGCGCATCACGGCACTTTTGGATGCTTAGGTGTGTCTTGTTGTATCGTTTCGTATACTCGTCGCCTAGGGCCATCATGTGATCGTACAGCCAGCGATAGTTGCTGGTGCACTCTCTAGCCCATACAGTGCTGGGATGGTTCTTGTGTGTGCTTTTGTACACTGCACGATCACTATCGTACTCATGGTGAGCCGTAGAGAGCATTTGTGCGCTCTCTAGGATCATTTTTACTACGTGCTTGTCGCACTGCTGTTGTGCTGCCCGTGTTGGGCATTTGTCCAAATAGAATATGTTCACGCCTCAAAAGCTCCTGTTATGTCTGTGTCTATCAAGTCTGCCAGTTCTTGCTCTGCTGTGTCAAGTATGTCATGGGCATATCGTCTGGCCTCATGTTCTGACGTAGCAGACACGATCATCTCCACAGTTACCACATACTCTACCGGCTCGCTATCGTCTGCCTTGTGTAGCTCGTGAATTGCTCTAGCATCCGCACGTTCTCGTGCTGTGTCGATGTCGCCTATGATGGCGCTACCTAGTGTCTCGAATAAATCCATGGTCTATTGCTCCTGTTCTTCGTTGTCTTCGTCTTCAATCCAAAAGTTAACCCTGCCCAGTCTGGTGCCATACATGTCCACATCATGCACACTGGCATTGTGATTCACTGGGCACTTGTCTAGCCACTGCCAGAATTCGTCGCTGTATAAATCCATTGTCTCACGCTCCTGTTGTTATGCGTTGTTGATATTCTCTATCAGTTCCTCGATCTCGTCAACATGGTGTCGCAATATCTGCCAATCGTCTGCGTCTCGCATTACTGGGAAATCCATCACCATGCTTTTTTTGATCTTCTCTAGTTCGCGTACAATCTGGTGCAGGCATACGCCCTCTACTGCACTCATGTTCCTATGCTCCTATAATTAGTCCTATTGTGAAACCCCAGATCCACCAAAGGCATCCTTTCCAGAATGGTAGATCCTGCGATGTCTCTAGTTCGTCGCTAGTATGCTCTAGTTCATCTGCCATGTCTAGAATCCTCTATTTTTAATTCTGTTGATCCGTCGGTGCTGATCTGCTATACACTTTTGGAAGTATTCAACCTCTAGAGGCGAAGGGTCTACCTTGTCCGCTAGTGTTTGCTCTAGACCATACAGCACTGCCAGTTCAATATCAATAGCATTGTGCATATATTGTTTTTCCTTTTCGCTTGTTCTCATGGCTACACCTCACCGACTAAGTTGTGCAGTTCTTCCTGTGGCACTTGCTCCACTGGTGACGTGACACCAGTTAACCACTTGTTGATGTGTTTGCTGGTAGTCACCGACCATTTCTTCTCTGTGCGTATGTAGCGACCAGATGGCAGCAGTGCAGCCACTGGTGTCTCGTAGCTGAAGAATACCACAGCGCCGCACATCAGGCTGAGTTCTGTCTGGTTTGATCCGTATTGGCGTAGTTTCATTGTCGTTCTCTCTCTGTTGTTTTACGTAGTGTAATCACTGGAGCCTGCTGCTGTCAACAACAACAACAAGCTCGCATGATGCACTGGTGTTACTTGGGCAACCATGCTGACAGTATCTCGTCTATCTGCTGCTGTGGTGCGTTCTCCTCTAACATCACCAAAAGCTCGTCTCGTGCTTCTATAGGCATGTTCGCTAGTGCTTCTCTTGTTTGTTGTAGTGTCATTGTGTCCGTCCTGTCTGTGTTGTTGTTGGCGTTCATTATATGGGTATCTGTAAATCCGTCAAGCACATTTGTTTCTATCGAATCCCAGGTCTTGATAGGTAGAATCAATTGGACTGTGGTTACTGGGGTGTGCTAGAGGCTCCTACTCTGGCCCACACTCTTGCCCTCTTGTCAACTCTTTTTATCTCTTGACATCTCGTGTTATCTATGGTTGCGCCCTAGGGTCACTCAGGTTTTTCTCCTGTTGTCAAGTGTTGACACGAGGCCAATTGTGTGCTAGGCAGATTCTTTTGTTGACATGAGAGCCGGGGTATGCTAGAGGGGACGGGGGCAGGGCTGGTGTCTGTTGTAAATCTATAGTAGGCACTCCTGTACATCAAAAGTAAAATTAGAAAAAACTAGGAAAAGCAAGTGTTTACTAACATACCTAACCTCTTGAATACTAAAGAAAACTTCCGTGCCTTAAAATAACACATAAAAGGACTTGACAAACACAGAAAAATATGCTATAATGATATAGTATTCTTTAGAAAAGCTAGAAGGTAAAATACACATATGGATATTGATAAAATGAGCGATAGCTCATCTGTTGAGCCACCTAAGCGTAAACGAGGGAGACCTAAGAAAACAGATGTAGTCTCTAAATCTAAAGGATCTAGAGGTGTTAGAGGTAGACCTAAAGGTGACGCAAGTATTATCAATGAATACAAAGCACGTATGTTGGCTTCACCTAAGTCACGTAAGGTATTAGATGCTATCTTCGATGCTGCTCTAGACGATGAACATAAGAATCAAGCGGCTGCATGGAAGCTAGTGATGGATCGTATGTTACCTCTAAGCTACTTTGAGAAAGATAGTGCTGGAGGTAGATCTGCGGTGTCTATAACTATCTCTGGTATAGGTGCGGGGTCTGTAGAGACTGATGTATCTAAAGAACCTATAGAAGGCGAATATACAGATGTTTAAGTATTTCAGTAGGGATGAGTTTGTGTGTCAAGCCACAGGCGAGAATGAAATTGATAATGAACTGATCTTTGCTTTAGATGAGCTTAGAGAACACTGTGGTTTTCCTTTTGTAATCACAAGTGGCTATAGATCCCCTGACCATCCTATTGAATTAAGAAAGAAAACTCCCGGTACACATGCACAAGGTATAGCTGCGGACATAGCTGTATCCTCTGGTTTACAAAGGTACACTATAGTAAAGAATGCTATTAATTTAGGCTTTACTGGTATTGGTGTAGCCGGAGGCTTTGTGCATGTAGACATTAGGGCTACTGATACACCTGTAATGTGGACATATAGTTAATGGCTAAGAAAAGCAAACAGCCTGAGTTTCTTGACAGGATAGAGAATCCAGAGAAGTATCCTGTTATACAAAATGAGGATGGTTCTATCTCTACACATGAGATGTCTGCTGAGGTAGACGAAGAAGGTAATTGGTTTGTGTTTCCTAATATTGTTATGCTAGAGACAGGTGAGTTGTATAGATTTAAAGACCCTATGCAAGCTAGAGCATACAACATGAAAACAGGTAACTTCTTGCCTATGACATCTAAAAAAGAAGCTATAGACTATGCCAAAGGCGGCTACAAGACACCTAAGTTTATTGAGTTTGGTGAAAACTACGGGAAAGTACGTTAGTGAACACTAACAGAGAATACCTAAAGACCTTAGCACAACAAGAAGATCTAAACTGGGATGGAGATCCTGATTTGGATGCTGAGTATGAGTGTGAGGAAGAAAAAGATTTAGATGATTTAGTGGTCAAGTGGTTCTATGACTGAGCTAAACATACAACTGCTTGATTGGCAGAAGAAGGTCTGGGCTGACAGTACTAGATTTAAGATTGTAGCTGCTGGTAGACGTACAGGTAAGTCCAGACTAGCAGCATGGATGTTGATTGTAAATGCTC
>Ga0208792_1000831_pt1 | contig 10872 bp, 14 predicted proteins | sample 14_taG_FD_184087 | JGI IMG/M metagenome (GOLD analysis project Ga0208792, IMG submission 184087) | Marine viral communities from the Subarctic Pacific Ocean - 14_ETSP_OMZ_AT15311 metaG (SPAdes) (version 2) | ecosystem: Environmental > Aquatic > Marine > Oceanic | place: Pacific Ocean | collected...
ATTATTGCCGCTGGTATTGTTTGGAAACTACTCGATAAAGATATAACGAGTGGCGGAAAGTAAACCACCTAAAAATACTTGGGGTCTCGTCCGTATGGATGGGACTTCCAAGTTATACCTCTCATTAAAAGTTAAACGTTTAACAAAAACTAAACCTAGAAACTTATGGAAGAGTGATTGGAGAAAATAGAATGATATATGAATACAAATGCAAAGACTGTGGACTAACATTCTCAGAGATGCGTAAGATGTCAGAACGCTTAGACCCTATAGACTGTGAAGCCTGTGGTGGTGAGAGTGAACATATAATAAGCACGCCTATGTTTAGGACGTCAGGAAGCGGACACAGTAAAGGTGCAAGTCATAAAGGAGAGTGGAAATGATGACGGAAAAGAAGTTGATAGAATTACTGAACACAAATGAAAACTATAACTTTGTTGCTATGGATGATAAGTTCTCTAGATATGACGCCTTTGATACAGAGAATGGCATTATGTTAGAAATCAAATGCCGTAAGAAGCATTATGATGATACTCTATTAGAGAAAATGAAGTACGAATGGAATAAAAAATACGCCTTAGAAAATGACCTATCTTTTATGTATGCAGTTAGTATGCCTTATAAAGCAGGACACAAGATTTATCTCTTTGACCCTATCATTATGGAAGAGGAAGATGAATATGATTTTAAATGGCACACACGAAAGCTACCCGCTCAGACAGAGTTCTCTAGAACTGAGTGGATAGATAAAGAAGTTGGTTATTTGAATGTTGAAGACGCACTCGCTGTCTTACAACAGAAGATTAGTCACTAAACTTTTTAAGTTCTTTCGCTAGTGTTGTAGCTCTTTCCGTGCGTCTATCGTTGTGAGGGACACTAGGCTTTTCATATTCATCAGAAAAAACCTTAGCAATATTAGCGTCAGTACCTTCTTTAAAAGCCTTGCGTATAGCTCTTCTACTGTCTCCTCCAATATCTAGAGCAGTTGTTAGTAAACCTTCAGCATTATATTCATCATTGTAAATAGCGTCAGCAACAAATTTTATTTGTGACTCAGGAGTATCTCTTCTAGCAGACGCTTCTAGCCACTCAAAGTACGCTTCCTTTTGGTCATCAAATTGAAACAAGCCATATCCCGGTCCACCTTTATTTTGTTGTTTAGTGAAATCAAAAGTTCCGTCTGTTTCAACATCAATGTTTGCTAAGATTCCGGGTATAGCACGCTCAGGAAAATACTTTTTCAGTATAGTAAGAACCTCTTCATACTTTTCAATTTTTCTTCCCGGCATAACCATATTAAACATAGATTCACCGCCAAGGCTTTTTTGTGAAAACGGATTTAATATTCCGTCAGTCATCATAGCCATATTATTGTTCTAGTTTTTTTTCTGAAGGTAATTCTAGCATATCATTTATTGCTATAATTCCTAGTTTTAAGTCTCTCTTCATATCGCCTCTAGTAGCTTCTTTAAGTGCCTTATCTGAAAGTTTTAATAGTTTACCCAAGGCTATTCTTGCTTGAGGAGATAAAGCTCCTTTAATTGTATAAAAAGACGCTCCTCCAAGTGCTAGTCCTCCTGCCGCATACATCATTAATTGAGGTGCTATGTTATAAATCGCAACACCCGCTCCAAGAGCCATAACTCTTCGAGCCTCCATATTTAAGTTTAAAATTTTACCTACATTTTGAAGCTGTCTTCCAACAACTGTTCTAGCTCTATTAGCAGCCTTAGGAAATAAAACATCTCTTGCAGAATATAATCTACTTTGTTTAAGAAGACTTCTTTTTACAAAATCATTAGGAACTGCGTTATTAATTAAATCATTACCTGCATTTCTAATAGCTTTCATAGTTTCATTTGCTACGCTTACATCTGAAGCATTAAAACCTTTACTGCCTAATTGTTCTCTAACGAAGTTATCAAATTCTTTTCTTGCTCCCAATACACCTAAAGCCGTACTGTCATATTTTGAACGGTCATTAAATATTTCTTTAGCTTTTGTAGTTAAAAGTGTTATTTGTTTTTGAACTGCTTCGTCCGTAGCATTAAAAACATTACTTGCAACTGAAGCAGAAGCATTATCTAGTGCTTCGTTAAGTGTTTTAGGAGTAATCACATCTTTATTTTTTGCTAACACAGCCTGTAACTTGTTTCCTAAGTCATCTCCTGTTTTTATTAATATGTCTGCATTTTCCCATTCATTTTTAGATGTCTTTACTCCAGCTTTTCTTACTTCGTCTAATATACCTTTATCGTAATCTGAACGATTTAAAGTTACATTTCCTATAGAACTTATATTAAAACCTTTTGCTACGTCTTCAGAACTTACTTGAGGAAGAACTAATTCTGATAAGTTCTCCATTTCTTTATTTCTTTGCCTTATTATATTTCTTCTTTCTATACCCGTTCCTGCTCTTTTAAAAGTATCATATCTTTTTTTACCTAAAACTTTTTGTTTATATGTAGGAACTGGTTTAGATTTAACTTTTACTTTTGCAGGTGCAAAAATACTTGCAATGTTTATTACCGATTCTAAAGTTTTAGCATATTGTGGATTTTTTTCTTTCCAGCTTTCGTAAGCCTCAACTCCTTGTTCTATTGCTTCTGACGCCTCTTTGCCTTGATTTGTATTTAAAAGAAAATCTAGACCGCCTTTCATAGAATTAATAACATCTTCTTCTATTTCATCAGGAACTATTAAACTAATACCACTACCAATAGTCTCTATTCCAGCCCATATTGCACCACCAATTAAATCTACACCTTTACCTGCAACTCCTTTACCAAGCAACTGAGTATTTTTTTGTATTTCACCTATTTCACCATCTTTATAATCTTTTAATGTTTGAGAAACTTCTTTATCCCTGCCATCCCAATCTCTAGCAACTTGTTCTACCCAATCAGGTATTAAATTTACACCTGCTACATTAAATTCTAGCTCTATTGGTTTTTCATCATAAGACATACCTTCAGGTAACTTTGCAGGAGGTGATGAAGACACTAAAGGTCTCATTAAAGGCTCTAAAGAATTATAAGACAAATCTTTAACGCCTAAAGAAACCTCTGATTCTGGATTATCATAAGTAAGTCCTTCTGGTAATTTTGCTCTAGCCATTATTATTTTCCTATATTATTTTGTATACGGTGTTCCATCAGGATATACTATATTTCCTTCATCATCTGAAAAAAACTGACCACCATTTATACTATTTTTATATATACTAGCATCTCTAGTCTGTACTGGAATTGGCAAATCAGGTGCATTTACAGTAAAGTCAATACCTCCAACACCAGAAGACTGTAAATCTTTTGTTTCAAAACCAGAAACAAGTTTATTATGTCTTTTAATAACTTCTTGACTTGCTATTCTATTTGTTTTTAAAATTTGAAGTAATGCTTCAGCTTGAATATCCGTATTAGAACCAGCAACAGTAAGAGCAAATTTTACGTCGTTATCAGATAATCCAGTACCAGCACCTAAATCTCCACTTCCTAGAATGTTTAAAACTAAATTTCCGGTGTCAGCTATAAACTTTTGAGTATTGATAATGCTTTTATCTTGAATTAAACCTGCTGAGTAAAGTAAATTAGAAATATCTTGTCTTGTTCCTGAGAAAGACCCTGAAATAATGCCTTTTTCTATTTGTGCAATAGCATTATCAATAGCTATTATAGAGCCACGAGATTTAGTTGCTTTATCTTTTCCTTCCCATAAAGCATTTGCAGCTCCTTCTCCTAATCCTTTGCTTATTGCAGTCTCAGGTTTTTTAAAGTCATTAACAAACTCAGTAACTTTAGCAAGACATTCAGGGTCTTTTAAATCACATTGATGTAATTCAGCTCCGTCTTTATAATATTTTCCTAAATTACTTAATTCAGGTTCTTTTTTTGATGCTGATAAATTCTTATTTTGCGTTTGATTAGCTTCTAACATAGGCATAACTTGTTTTTGAAACTCTGCCGCAGCTTCAGGGCTAATCATCATAATTTTATTAAAAGTATCAGATACAGAATTAGCGTCTGTTAAATCAGCACCTTGCATTATTTCTAATATTTGATTCTCTTGGGAAACATATCCTTTACTTTCCATATAAGGGTCTATAACTGATTTTCCAATACCTTGCGCCGCTCCTGCAAACATCTGTCCAGCAGTAAGGGGTGCTGGTGTTTTTTGTCCTAAACCTGTCCCTGAAAATAGTGCCATTGTATTATCTCCTATAAATACGGATTATTAAACCTAGGAGCGTAGCTATAATTTGCTTGTGCTTCTAAATTTTGTTGTGTAGTATCAGGTCTGTAACCTAACATTCTAGTTCCTAATTGATATGGAAATTGTGCTCTATCTAAACCTGCCTGTGTATAGGCATTCATTAAACCTGTACCGCCTATGTTTGCTGCATTTCCTGCATTACTTCCAACATTAATTCCTAAATTTGCTAAGTTTTGACCTATAGAACCTAAACCTAAAGCAGAAGTTTGAGCCGCATTAGCTCTATTTATATAATTAGTAATGTCTGCTTGTACTTCTCCTCTAGACTGTTTTAATAAAGCAGCATCTTCAATAGCTCTCTGTCTGTCTAACTCAGCCGTAGCCGTAGCACCAACGCTAGAACCTAATAAACCACCTTTGTTTAATCTACTTAATAAATCTTCAGTAACACTAGACCTAGTAGGCTCTAAAGCCGCTTGAGTTTCTCTCATTCTAAGCATAGCCGCAGCCTCGGGGTCTAACATATAAGGTTCAGCAAAACTTCTTTGTCTATAAACATCTTGAAGATTAGCTCCAAATAAACCCATTATAGGAGCAGACGGTGCTAATTCATATCGTTGTTCTTGTTCATTCCATACTGCCGAACCTGTAGGGTCAATTACTGTTTTAGGTTTAGAAGCCTCTGTTATTGCTGTGTTAAAATTTTCAGCAGAACTTGTTGCAGCTTCAGTTGCTTTGTTAGCACCATAGAGCTGTAAACCAGCACCTATTACCGCTGTCCAAGGGTTAGCCCCTCCTAAAAAATCAAAAAAACCTGCCATTATCTTATCTCCTTAATTGTATCCATTATGCAAAAATATTCCTAATGTCTCTACGTGCTGCAAAACTGTTGTTTACATCTTTTGTAGTATATCTGTTTGGTGCTACATATCCAGTTTCATAGTTATCATTCATACGTCTCTGAGCCGCTGCCGCTTGCCTTGCTTTTTCTGCTGCAGCTGCATCTGCTTTAGCTTTAGCTTCAGCCGCAGATTTTTTCTCTGCTTCTATTCTTACTCTTTCAGCAGCTTGCTGTGCCTCATACTGTTCAGCTGCTCTTTTACTTTCAGCCATAGCAGCTTGTTTTTCTCTTTCTTGTTCCATCAATCGAAATCTTCTTTGAGCATAAAAATCTTCTGTTGGTGTTGGCGTAGGAACTCCGACTAAATTAGATTCTATCAATTCTCTAGCATTGTTTACACCGTAAACTGGGTCAGGAGTAAAAGTAGGTTTAAACGGAACATAACTAGCATCTCCCGGTCTTCCTAAATCTAAATTATTATTAAATAAAAAGTTTCTTCTAGCATCTACCATCCCTTCATCGTTTTCTGAGAAAGCAGACAATTCTCCCGGTCTACCCGGTATTTCATTACCTATTAAATTATCTCCTATAGGCATAGTCATTCCACTAGAATAAGCAGGAACATTAAATAAGTTTTCTGCTCTGTTAAAACCGTAATTAAAATTACTAGATGTTTGAGGAAATCTTAAATAATAATCACGAGGAGACACTACCTCAGCTTTGCTAGTATCTGTTAGTCCTGCAGCTTGTGCCTGCTCTAAATCTGAAACAGTATATCTATTAAATATTTGACTATCATCTAAATAATTTTGCATAGACATAGGCTGAGGACCATAAGGTACATTAAAAGGATTTGTATTTCCTGTTCTAAACATATCAGGAATTTGTGTAGTGCCGCTACCACCGCCAATAGCCGGAGTAGCATTTAATATTTCATTATCTTGAGAGCCTGAAAATAAACCTTTAAACTTATCTATCATTGCACTAGGAAATCCCATAAGGTCAGTCATTCTTTGTGCATCTCCAGCAATTCCTAACTCTGGTCGTCCGGGGTATTGCCCTTGACCTTCACCCATTCCTGCATAATGCCCTGTACCGCTTCTCCATTGCATATGGTCTTTTCTATATGCTGCTTGTGAATCTCCTGCAGCTAAAGCTGACTCAGCGTCATCATACAGACCAAAATACTTTATAGTCTCATCATAAGTTAAGTCTTTACCGTTAGGTCCAGTACCTTGTGGTCTTCTAGGTGTCTGTGTTTGAGCTGGTGGTTGTACGCTAGGTGTTGGCTGTGTAGGAGTAAAAGGGTTATTAACATTATAATTCATCCACCAAGGCATCTCTTGACCACCGCCATACTGAGTTCCATATTGCACTTGACCAAACTGATAAGGATTATAAAAACCACCACCAGTAGCCTGATAAGGATTAAACATACCGCCCTGCTGTTGTGTTTGTCCCATATAACCAGTAGGAGCTCCCCAAGTATTTATAAAAGACGCTGTATCAGTAGGTCCTTCGCTTCCCGGTCTTGGCGTTATTTCTGTAGGTAAATTACCGCCCACCATTTGGTTATTTGTAAATGGAGAATTAAAACTATTACTTAAATCCCAACTTGTGTTAAAGAAACCAGCCATATTTTTTCCTTATGTTAAGTTTTGTGCTATATTACAATACATTTTAGTGCCATCTGAGACACATCTAACTAAATCTACTTTACCATTACCTGATGTTATTGTAGGATTATTACCACCTACAAATGAAAAGTCACTACTAAATGCAATATCATAAGCACCAGTATTTTTAATTAAGAAAGAAGCCTCTACACCTGATGTCATATTAGAGACATTTAGTGCGTGATTGCCTTGTACACTAACTATAAACACATTAGAGTTAAGTAAGTTAGCTGTCTGTGCTGATGCTAGTGTTATAGTCTCAGAAGCCGTAGGATGAGCTTTAGTGAACGTTTGTGGTGTAGCTAGGGTAACTATCTCCTCACCACCAATCGTGCCTGTAGTAGCCGTTAAGCCATTAACAGTAAAGTTCTCTGAAGAACTACCGTTTGCATCTGCCTTAGAGTTAAGTGCTGTTCTTACTGCTGTAAATTCAGTATTAAAGTCAGCACCTGAGATAACTTTTCCGGGGTCTGTGTCTGCTAAGGCATCTTTTCCAGACCAACCTACCGCTATTGTATAATTACTCATAATATTTTACCTTGTTTAAATAATAATGATAATGATTGTAATGATGCTTTGTAACCTTTAGTTACTCCGTCCCACTCTAATCTTATGTATTTAGCACTACCTGCTAATGGTATAGAACGCTCTTTAAATCCGTGGATTGGAGCATACTTAGAAGCTGCTGGATGTGTCGCTGAATTATGTGTATGTCCAGTAAGTGGTCCATACTTAGAAAATGTAGCTCCCCAGTATGATGGCTCACCGCTTAGTGTAGGATTAAGTTTAAATGTCGGTGATATTTTAGGTGTCATTTCAAAGTCTTTATACAACCTAATACCTACATCTGTTCCTTGACCTCCTGATACAAGCATAACTAATCTTTTAAGAATAGATGATTGTACGCCTTCTCCTAAATCAATCCAAACCGTAGAAAAAGAAACTGTATAGCTATTATAAGTATAAGTGCTAGAACCACTATAATCTACATCATAATAACCTTCATAAGTAGCAACTCTTCCTGCCTGTTGTCCTACTAAAAGCCCGTATGTTTCTGTATACGCCATACTAGCAGGTTCTCTACTGTCTGCAAAGTCCCACTTAGTTATTCTTGGCGTCTCTTTCTCAGTCTTATATGTAGTGTCAAAAACATAGGTAACATTCTTATCTACAAAAGATAAAATATAAAGACCTTCATTTAGCATAAACGTTGACTTAACATTTGTACTGCTATTAATATTAGATATTAGTTCGTCCTTAATTGTTATAGACTTTTCTGTTAGAGGTAGTTTGTCTAACTGTGTAGTTCTAAATAAAGACCTAACACCAGTATCAGACAAGAAATATAAATCATCTCCAATAGATTGTATAGAGTCTCTAGATACACATCCTATTCCTCTAATAACCTCGTCTAAAGCTATGTCTCCTATTATGTCAGGACTGTTATAAATAGCAATATTCTCTTTACCAAATATAACTAACTTACCTGCAAAAGAGTGTATAGCTACAATAGTATCTTGACCCCATACAGACTTTAAGTCTATAATTCCGCCATCAGAACCCCACTTATGACCATCTAATAATTTAGAATAATATAAGACGTCATCTTCTTCAGTAATACCACCAGCCCATACTCTACCATAAAAACCTAACATACAGCTAGGGTCAAACGTAGTTACACCTGTAGGTGCTTGATAACCACTAACATCTTTTAATTTAGCCCAAGATGAGTTATCATAATATAGCGGGTCTTCATCGAACTGAGCAGCATATAAATGAGTATTAAAGTTTGTAAACTGCCAATCAGAAGAAGCCGCACCTGTGGCAAAAGACCCTGTCCAAGCATTATCTTTATCAGACAAATCAACAATATACATATTAGTGCCAACACCAGCAAATATCTTATTTGTTGTGCCATTATAATGTTCTGTTATAGAACCTATCTTAGCACCGCCAGTTAATGTACCTTGCTTTAATCCTTTACGGAATGTGACTTTACCGCCTTCTGTATAAACAACATTGTCTGCTTTAGTAAACCAGTTAGGTGTTAGAGCAGTTGGTGTTGTCTGCGTATCTATACCATTAATACCAATAGTATCTAAAGGTACAGCATTAATTTGCTTAGATTCTAGTGCCATATTATACTACTACCCAATCCCTTTCATATTCCATATTGCCAGCATCTAACTGAACTGCAATGTTTAAAGAGTCTCTAGCTTCTGCCGCAACAGCACTAGATATACTTCCTCCGTCTTCACCTCTTTCTGCTATAGCTCTAGCCCAAGCCCCAAGAATTACAGGCTGTGAAGGAACTCTTAATACTTGTGATGCTGTCTTTAATTCTTTTTGAGCACCTACAATATTAACTGATATTGTTTGAGTAGAGTCAGGAACAGGATAAAAATCAATATTAAAGTCTGGCTCTCTGTTTGTACCTGCTTGTGAGATACCATTAAAGGCATAATAAGTAGGTTTACCAGTAGACGCACTAGTCAGAGGGAACACTTGCTCATTAATCCAATCATTAGGTACTTGTTCTAACACTTGTCCAGTATCTTGACATATAACGTCTAATACTTTAAAAGACACACCTGCACCTTTAGTAGCATCACCTAGTGTATATTGCATATTGCCTAAAGATGTTTTAACATTAAATGTCTCTCTTAAGGCATTCCAATCGTGATAAGACTCTACATTCTTTTTAGAATCATTAACCAACTCCCCAATTAACTTCTGATAATCTGAGATAGTTACAGAATCATATAAGTTACCTGACCAATCAGAGTCTATAGTATCCTCTCTTAGTCTTCTTAAAACGCTGTTAATAATTTCTCTATAAGTCATTTACTTTCCTTTTGCTAGTTGTGCTCCAAAGTAGAACTCAATAATCATAGTAGCCCATCCAAAGATTTCATCCATCTTTAAAACTGAACCTGCTTGTATTTCTATGTACTCTACTATGTCTGGTGTAAACTGTATACCAAAGAAACTAAATCCTTCTATAGTATTAGGTATTACTGTTGGCACATTAAAGAACACAGGTGCTACTTGTGTAAATATAATTAATGCTAGTATGACAAATATAATAACTCGTCTGTTAAGGGCAGCCATAGGGCTCTCTTTGTCTGCTCTATCCCTAGCTTGATTGATAGAATCATTGCGTACTTGCAAGTTCTGTATCATTAACTTTTGATTCTCTGCTGCGGCTTGACTCTTAAGTGCAAACAACTTAGCTACAAAACCTAGTGCTATTGGTGCTACATTAGTTAAGAATGCTATCATACTGCTAATCTCATTGCTTCTATAATCCCTACTTGTCCTATGATGTACCAAGCAAATGCACCAAACACGCCCCATTTAATCTGCATCAAAGACGTATTAATTTTTTGTATACATAAATTAGTGTCATCAATCTTGCTAAACAGTTTACCTATTTGAGAAGTATGCTTGTCTAGCTGTAATTGCATACGATTAAGTTTTTCGTCCATTAATCAACGCCCCACTCTTTTCATAGCTATCTTATGTGACTCTGTAAAGGTCTTACCACCATTCATTAACTTTCTCATTTCTTTCATATGTTTAGCCGTATGATGTTCTTTATGTCTAGCCATTGCATTTGTTTGTCTTTTAGTAAGTGCCATATTATTTCCTTTTCTTTTTAGCGGCATTTCTTTTACTTATTGCCTTGCCTTTTTTTATTGCATCAGCTTTACTAGAAGCTCCCCAAGCATTTAAAGATTTTAATAATGGTGTCTTTTTACCATTCTTATACTGAGGTCCTGCTGCTGCACCCATACGTTGTAAGAACGCTGCTCTTCTTGGATTATCTCCTGACTTTACTGGTGCACCCATTAATAACCTTTCCTTCCGTAGCCGCCTTTACCTTTACCTTTTTTCTTCTTAGCCATATTATCTCCTTAGTTTGCTAGTGGGTTGTCTAACGCTCTCTGTAGTCTTGTGTTAAGTCTTTCTTCTACTTCTTTAATTTTTCTATCCGTATCAGAATAAAGAGCATCTCTTCTCTGGTCAAATCTTGTGTCAGCATTATCAATCATTGTTGCTAAGTTTTCTTTTTGTTTCTGCAACTTAGTTTCTACATCATTAACAATACTTTCAAGGTGTCGCATATCTTCTCTAACATCC
>Ga0208792_1000843_pt1 | contig 10777 bp, 5 predicted proteins | sample 14_taG_FD_184087 | JGI IMG/M metagenome (GOLD analysis project Ga0208792, IMG submission 184087) | Marine viral communities from the Subarctic Pacific Ocean - 14_ETSP_OMZ_AT15311 metaG (SPAdes) (version 2) | ecosystem: Environmental > Aquatic > Marine > Oceanic | place: Pacific Ocean | collected...
ACTATGGTTACAAATTTGGACAAGAAGAGGAAACGTACAACATCGTTGCAGCGCACGGCTATTTTGGTAGGCTTATTTTCCAGTACGCTAGCTTTAACAACAGCCGTAGTCTCCACTTTTTCCTTGCCGCTTGGCCTGTTGTTGGCATTTGGTTTACCGCTCTTGGTGTCTCTACGATGGCGTTCAACCTGAACGGATTTAACTTTAACCAATCAATTCAATCATCAGATGGTCATGTCCTTAACACTTGGGCTGACATCTTGAATCGTGCTGGTCTTGGTATGGAAGTAATGCATGAACGTAATGCACATAACTTCCCACTTGACTTGGCATCAACTAGCTCTACACCTGTTGCCTTAGTGGCACCTGTGATCGGCTGAGTGAGATAGATCTTAAAGAGGGGTGCAATTCCCCTCATCACTATTGGCATTGGCCCTTACGAGGATACCCTTTGCCGTCTAGACGGTGGGATAGACCACAATAAAATTAAATAACTCAAAGATCTTTGAGAGTCGTATAACTATTAACTCTCTTTTAAAATGGCTTTTCAATCTTCGGTTAACCCCTCTCAGCTTACTCAGCTGGGTCAGGCTAACCTAGCTGGCGACAAACGCGCACTGTACCTCAAGTTGTTCAGTGGCGAAATGTTCAAAGGCTTCCAGAATAATACAATCGCTCGTGACTTGATCATGAAGCGTACACTTAAGAACGGCAAATCATTGCAGTTCATCTTCACTGGTCGTACCAAGTCGGAGTTTCATACTCCTGGTAACAGCATCCTTGGTGATTCCAATGGTGCACCTCCTGTGGCTGAGAAGACAATCACGGTTGATGACCTGTTGATCAGTTCAGCTTTCGTTTATGAATTGGACGAAGTACTTTCTCATTATGACCTGCGTAGCGAGATCTCACGTAAGATCGGCTATGCTCTTGCAGAAAAGTATGACCGTCTTGCATTCCGTGCTGTTGCACGTGGTGCACGTAAGGCTTCACCTATCAGTGCAACTGGTTATGTTGAGCCCGGTGGTACTCAGATTCGTGTTGGTGCAACTGCTAATGATTCTGATGCTTATGTTGCTGCTAACTTGGTATCTGCATTCTATGATGCAGCTGCTGCCCTTGACGAAAAGGGAGTCAGTTCAGATGGCCGTGTTGCCGTATTGAACCCTCGTCAGTACTATGAATTGATTCAAGCTGTTGGTTCCAACGGTCTGGTTAATCGTGACTCTCAGGGTACTGCTCTGCAGTCTGGTAACGGCATCATCGAAATTGCTGGTATTCAGATCTACAAGTCTATGAACATTCCGTTCCTTGGCAAGTATGGTACTGCTTACGGCGGTACAACTGGTGTAACCGCACCTGGTAACACTGGTGACTTCGTGGGTGAATCCCTTGAAGATGCCTCTGGTGCTCAAACTGGTATTAATAATGATTATGGTACTGCAACCGAATTCGGTTCTAAGTCCTGTGGTCTTATCTTCCAGAAAGAAGCTGCCGGTATGGTCGAAGCAATTGGTCCTCAGGTTCAAGTAACCAGTGGTGATGTCTCCGTGGTTTACCAGGGTGACGTTATGCTTGGTCGTTTGGCTTGTGGTTGTGATTACCTCAACCCTGCTGCTAGTGTTGAATTGTATGTTGGTGCTACTGCACCTTCTGATTTCTGATATTTTTATATCCAATGGGAGTCTCTTCGGAGGCTCCTTTTTTTTAATTCTTTATTGAGAATAATACTCATTATCAATCTATGGCCTTCCCTACTACTGGCTCCAATACTGAGCTACAAGCTGTTAATCAGATCCTGGCGTCAGTTGGTCAGGCTCCTGTCACTACATTGACAACTGATGAAACTTTTGTACTAAACGAAGTTTCAAGCTTTACTGGTTCTATTTCCGGCACCACTCTAACTACTACAGTAGCTAATATCCCAGTCGGCACCTATATTAGTGGACTTGGTGTAACTGTTGGTACATCTATTGCCGTTGCAGGCGTAGAAGTATCCCCAGCTACAGACCCTGTTACATATACTTATACTGTCAATATATCTCAGACTGTTTCCAGTCAGATTTTTACACAGTCTATTGCTACAAGTAGAATTGAATCACAAACCAACCCGGACGTTGCGATTGCACTCAACACACTAAGAGAAGTGTCCCGTGAAGTACAATCAGAAGGCTGGAGTTTTAATAAAGAATACGACTATCCTATTGCACCTGACTCATCCAACGAAGTAATTATTGCTAATAATATACTCCATATGGATTTGAATAAAACTTATACACAAAACATGGATAGAGATAGCATTAATCGTGAAGGCAAACTTTATGATAAAACTACTCATTCATTTACCTGGGATGATGATACCTTATACGTAGATGTTATTTGGTATTTTGATTGGCCTAGTATCCCTACTGTCATTCAATCTTTTATTATTGCAAGAGCAGCTGCAATTGTGTCTAGTAGAATTATTGGTGATCCTAATCAATATCAAATTTTACTACAAAAAGAAGCAACTGCTAGATCTACAGCTTTAGAATACGAATGTAATCAAGGTGATTACTCATTCTTTGGTGCTCCTAAAAATGGTAATTTTTATCAAAGTTACCAACCGTTCCATACTTTACAACGCTAATGCCTGCAGTAACTCAGTTAATACCAAACTTTCTTGGTGGTGTCTCACGACAAAATGACGATAAAAAATTATTAGGACAAGTAACTGAATGTATTAACGGTTATCCTGATCCTACCTATGGTCTACTAAAAAGACCTGGCATGAAGTTCATTAATACTTTACTAAATCCTAACACTGTTAGCACCAGCTATGCTTCGCGTCGTTTTAATAAATCTGAATTAGATGGTGCTACATGGTTCTTTATTGAACGTGATGCAGCTGGTTCATATGTTGGCGCTATTATGGGTGGCAATATCTACATATGGACTCAAGACGGTCAAGGGTGCAGTGTTACTAATAATAGTGCTTCCTATCTTACTGGTACTACTAAGGATGATTATGATTTCCGTAGTATTCAAGATACTACAATCATTACCAACAAAACTGTTACTGCTGCTATGCAGGCTAACGGTACTTATATCCCTAAGACTGTTGCAACTCTTAAACTTAATACACTTGTAGATACTTATGTGTATACTGTTACTATTCAACACGTAGAGGCTGCAGTAACAAGTCAAAACAATACAACATTTGATGACATGTTGTTGTATGATTCAGGTGATGTAGACACAAACCATCATCTTGTCGATAAAATTAAAAGTGTTATTGAAGCACAACATTCAGCAGGTAATGCAGATTTTGCTGGAAGATGGTATTTAGAAGGTTATCCTGATAGTCTTGTTATTAAACGCAGTACAGGTTCTAATGCAGTTGTAACTGATTATAGTGCCGTTACTGGCACTCCAGTTGCCTTTGATATTGAAGCTAAAGGTGGTCTAAACAACGTTGCTATAGAAGCATTTGAAGATGAAGTAGCTGATGCTAGTAAATTACCTTTAGAATCTTTTGGTGGTCATAAAGTAACAGTAAGCAATACAACTAATGCTGAAGATGATTATCATTTACAATTTGTAGCATACGATACTACATTAAATAGAGGTAGAGGATATTGGGAAGAAACTGTCGCTCGTGATGTATCTCCTGGGTTAGATGCATCTACCATGCCACATCAACTAGAAAATACAGGTCCTACATCATTTACATTTAATCCTATTACATGGTCAGCACGTAAAGCAGGTAACGATGTAACTAGCCCATTACCATCTTTTATTGGTAAAAAAATTACAAATACATTTTTCTATTCTAATAGATTTGGATTGTTATCAGAAGATAACGTATTCTTTGGAGTAGCTAATGATAGCTATAATTTTTTTGTCAAGTCAGCTTTAACTCAGATCGATTCAGATCCCATTGATTTAAATGTAGCTAGTATCAGACCTGTTACTTTATCTGATGTACTACCATCTCCTCAAGGTTTAATGTTGTTCAGTGAACGACAGCAGTTTCAAGTGTTGGCTACAGATTCTAATGCACTTACCCCTACTACAACTATAATTAGAGCACTATCTAATTATGAAATGGCACCTGACATATCTCCTGTTGATGTCGGAACCGCTGCAATTTTTATAAATAGAGTACCTGGTTATAGTAAATTGTTTAGGTTACAACTACGTGATGTAGAACAAAATCCTATTGTTGTTGATATCAGTAAAGTTGTACTTGAATGGATACCCGATACTATCAATGATTTAAGTGTTAGCCCGCAGAACTCAGTTATACTATTAATTGATAATTCCACATCTTATCTATACCTCTATAGATTTTATAATAATGGTGAGAAAGATTTATTTCAAGCATGGACTAAATGGCAATTACCAGGAACGATTCAATCTGCAAGGATTATTAACGATTCTATAATTATTGTTTCTCAACATGAAGATGAATATACACTAGGTAAGATCATCCTTGATGAGATCCCTACAGGAAGCTCTCAGGTAGGCGCTACAAGCATTACTGGCAATACATGCCTAGACATGGCTGCAAGGCCCGTACAGCCTGCTTTCGGCGTCAATGCGGTGGTATATGATGCCACTAATGAGGTTACTAAAATCTATACACCCTATACACCAATATCACAAAAGGAAGCTGTTATGCTTCTTAGTGTACCAACAGCAGATGTAGGGACAAGTGCAGCAGTTGATGCTGATGCTGGTTTTTATTTAACGGCTACTGAACGTACTGAAATTGGTACAGGTTACCATTACTTTGAAGTTAAAGGTGACTATACAAGTTATGCAGATGGAATTGTCATAGGTTATGGTTATGATTTTGAAGTAACTTTACCTAAATTTTATTATAAAAAAAGAGATTCTATTACCTCTGATTATACAGCTACATTAACTATATCAAGAGTTATATTTTCTATTGGTAGGACAGGTCCAGTTTTATTTAAAGTAAAAGCAGGTGGTTCTGATGAATGGAAAAATGTAGAGTATGTAACTGATGCTAATACTTATGTAGCAGATAGTAGTCCTATAGCACAAGAACATCAATTCACTATACCAATCCATCAACGTAATACTAATTTTGAACTTAAAGTGACAAGCAATTATCCATACCCCGTATCGTTAGTATCGATGACATGGGAAGGTATTTATTCACCACGATTCTATAGGAGGGCTTAATTATGTCATGGACTGACATCTTTACAGGCAGAGACAGAAATAAAGAAGCAAGAGCTTCTGAAAGAGAGGCACGAAAAGCAGGAAAAAAAGCAGCCCGTAGCGAGTTTCGATATAATAAGGATCTGCATGACGCAGAAGTATCAAATTATTATGAAGAACGTGAGTATGCATACGACACTGCCATTACTAACTGGGAGTATGGTAAGCAAATCCAAGATTATCAGTATGCCCAATCTTTAGCTTCTTACGAACAAAGTCAACATATTTATGGTTCACAACTTGGTTTAAATCAACACGCAGCAGCATTAGCAATTAATGATCAGCAAGCTGCTATCCAAGACCTTGCTATTAGTCAAGCGTTTCAACGTGAAGCTATGCACGCTGATCTGATGAATGAAATAAAAAAAGGAGGTATTAATAAATTACAGCAACGCGCTAAATTATACGGCATTAAAAGTAACCGTAGGATTAGTGACGAATCTATTCAACAAAACTTAAATGAAGCCACTAAAAAAAATACTTTTGAAAAGGAAGCTAAGTTTGTTGAAGGTTTACAAAAGAGTGGTAAGGCTGCCTTAGGTCAAGCCGGTGTATCACGTAAAAAAACCTTACAATCTACTGCTGCTGAATCTTTTCGTAGTTTAGTTGCTCTTGATTCAAGCTTATCTGGTTCTAGAAACAAAGCTGCTGTAGATTTACTTAAAGTGTATGTTGATGCCGCCGTTGGGGAAACGCAGGTCGGTCTTAATTTAGATATGATTGAACTTAGCATTAACGCAGCTAAAGATGAAGTTAAATTTAATAATAGGGTTCTCGAAGCTAACATGGAAAGTGCTATCAGTCAGATGCAACGCAACATCCAACAGATTCAATTGCAAAAAATGGGTGCTGATCTTCAAGCTGAAGCAAACCTTAATATATTCCCTGAAGAGCTTCCTTATGCACCTGAACCACAGATGCCACCAGAACGTGAATTTGTTGAACCAATTATGAGAGAAGTATACGTTCCTAAAGGTCCACGTGTAGACACAGGTTTTGCAGCAGTAGCGCCTTTAGCACTGCAAGCAGCTTCGTTTGCAATGGGTCCAGGCGGCGCAGCTATAGGTAATCTCTTTAATTCTGCTCCTACGCTTCCTGTTGGTAATATTCCTTCTATTGCTGGCGGTAGTCTTGGCGCTGGCGGTGGTTCTATGTTTGGAAACACCATAGGTAACTTTGGCGGTGGCACCGGCTACTTTTAATTAACTAACTAACTAACTATGGCACGACTACAATACCAACCCGCTACAAAACCAAGAGGATTCCAACCTATTCAACTTAGTAGGGCTGGTATTGCTCGAATGGAAGAAGAAAGTAACCGGGTAATCCGTAACTTAGAAAAACAACGTGACGCTACAAATCAACAACGGCGAGAAAATCTGCAAGCAATGCAGGCAAACTCTGCTTATGAACAACGAGCACGTGAAAGAAATCAGCGAATTGTAGAAGCTAATTTAAAAAGTGAGCAATTAAGCATCCAAGCTGAACAGAAAACAAAACTACAACAAGCTGATGCTAATGCAGAATTAATTGAGTCAACAGTCAAATCATTAGTTGATTTCAGTGTAACTGCCGGTAAGGTGGCTGCTGAAAGAACCAAGAAGATGATTGTGGACCAGACTGCAGAAGGTGCTCAATTCCGTCGTCAAGAGTATCTAAATAGTCCTGAACTAAAAAATAATTTTGCAATAGCTGAAAGTCAAATCCCTGTTCAAACAGAACAATTAGACGCTACGCTGTTGCTTGATGGTGCTAAAGGTTTTGACTCACCTTTAGAAACAGCTAAAGGTCTTGCAGCTAATCCTGGAAGAGGTTATTATTGGAAGAAGGGTTACTATAATGAACTTATTATAGAACAAACTCCACTGCTTGTTAATAGAGCACTTCAAAGTACTGAAGCTACTTTTACTGATCAAGCAGGTAATAAATTCTCTGGTATAGAAGCACAGAGTGATCCTGATAAAATGCGTATTGTACTGGGTCGAGTACAGAATGCTTTGTATGGATCAACTGGTTTAAACATTAATGACCTTGAACCTGGCTTTTTAGAAAAGTCTAATAAGTTTGTTGATGACTATACTTCTACTTCAATACGAAGGTCAGCAGCTGCAGCAACTGATAAAGTCTATACTGGTCTTACTCAGACTGGAGAAGATCTAAGGACTAGCGGTCAACTTGGCATGGCTTTTAGGTTAGATGTAAAAAATCCTAAGGTTGGTACAAAAGGTGCTTTGGATAATTATTTTAAATTATACTCTGCACAAAATGCTGATGGTTCATTTCGACATTCAGTAGAAGAACTAGACGCTGAAATTCTTACATCTAGTGGTAAGACTGTTTTTGAAGAACGTGGTAATAGCCAACGTTATCAAGATGCCATAACTGCTAGAGTTAAGGCTCAAAGAGATTATAGACGTGCTGAGCGTACTAATACTAGATTAGCAGCCAAAGATTTTGCTGATAATGCTACGCCACAAATGCAAGAGTACTTTGAAAATGCTGACGCACAAGGTGATTTACAAGGTGCAGCTACGTTTGAAAAAGAATTCTACGACAGATTTCCTAATCAATCACTACCTAGTGGTTATGTACGAGCAAAGAAAGCAGCGTTAAAAGAAAACTACGATGCTGAAGTAGCAACTATTCAAGCTAGAGCTAAAACGCAAACGTTAGACAAAGAGTTTGTTGACGCTATTGAAAACCCTAAATTACAACTTGCTGCTATTAAAGCATTTAAAGAACAAGAAACAGCTAAGTATGGTCCTAAGTATGCTGTAATGCAAAAGAGTTTAGTTTCTGAAGCTAAGACATTAACAAAATTTGATCCTACTGTAGAAGGACCAGGTTCTGGTACAACTATTATGGTAACTAATGCTCTAAAGAATGAATACAAATATTTCTTTAAAGCTTTAGTTGATAAAGGTGTACCACTTGATGCAGCTGCTGATCAAGCTTACGCACAACTTACAGAGTATGTTGCTAAAGGTAAGTCAGATAAAACAAATAAATTTTATACAGAAACTGGTGCACTTAATAAACCAACTTTCCCAAACATTCAAGGTACTATTCAAGAATTAACAACTAGTTCTCAAGAACAACGCAATGAATTAAATAAACTGATTTTACAAAATAGTGCAAGCGTTGGTAGTGTCTTTAGTATGCCCAATGCTGTATTGTCTGAAACTCAAATTGAAACTACTATAAATTCTTATTATGCTGATAACGGTACTTTTAAGATTCCTGTTAATATTCAATATGCAGCAAAAGTTGCAGGGATAAATCCTATAGCTGCTATTAATGCACAGATTCAAGCATCTAATGAGAAGTATGGGACGAATAGAAAATTGATAACAGCCTCACCAGCTGAAGAAGCTATCTTTGATCAAGTACCTTCAGTTCAAAGGTTATTTACTGATTTTGATAAAATGTCTTCAACTAGACTTTCTCGTGGTACTTCTCACCTTACAGGTACAGCTGGTCCTAGGAGAGCTAGTATGACTGGTACTGGAGTTGCACCTGTTGAACAGACAAATGCTCTTGTAGAGGTTGCTGGAGAGTTAGGTGTAAGCCCTATTGATCTTGCTACTATCATTGGATTTGAAACTGGTGGTACTTATGATCCAGGTGTTGTTGGTGGAGAAGGTGGTAATTATCAAGGTTTGATTCAATTCGGTGGACCAGAAAGAGCTGCTTATGGTGTAGTACCAGGTATGTCTTTTGAAGAACAATTACGTGGTCCTGTGAAGAGATATTTCCAAGATAGATTTGCACAAGCAGGTATGTCTACACAAGGTGCTAATTTAGAAGATCTTTATACTACAGTTATTGCTGGTAACCCTGGAGCAAATAGAGATGCACGTGATTCATTTGGAACTTCTGCTAGAAGTGGTGTTGCAAAGATGGGTCCACATAGAGAAAGAGCAATGCAACGCTTTGGATTTAGTCAAAATTAATTAAAAAACAAACAACATGAACGATCCATTAGATTATTCAAATGTTGGCAGTGAATATGTGTTGAGTGAAGAAGATCGTAACAAGCAACTCTCTAATGAACAAATAGAAGAAATTCAACAGAGAGTTGATACTTACGAACAGCAACAACAGCAACTTCAAGAACAAGAGACACAACCTTCTACGGAAGGTCAAACTGCACCAACAATTGAACAACCTCTGCCTACGGGTGAGGTTACTGAAGAACCACAGCAAGAAGATCAAGGTGGTTTATTTGGCACTGGTATTGGTGCTGGCCTTGAATACTTTGGACAACCACTAGATGAAACAAGTCAACAAGTAGAACAGCGGTTGTCTGCTCCTGGTCAAGGTTTGTTTGACTTTGCAGCAGATTTAGCTAATAAATTCCTACCAAAAAGTGCACAGATTCCTAAAGCAACTCCTTATGAAGATAATGTAGCATCAGCAACACGAGCTATCTCTTCTGTTGTTACTCCTACTTTACTTCTTCAAGGTGCAGGTATGGCAGCAGCAACTAAAGCACAAGGAGTTTCTACTAAAGTACTGGGTTCAGGCAACGTTATTAATAGGTTAGGTAATACTGCCTTTATGAAGTTTCTTGGTTCTAGGGGTGTAGAAGCTGGAGCTAGTGTTGCTGTTGGTGCATTTAGTTCTGAGTATGAGGAAGACAATGCTTTCGGTACTCTTAAAAAAGCTTTGCCACCACAATATGATTTTATTCCTGATAGCTGGGCTACATTAGATACTGATAGTGCTGATGAAAAACGTATTAAAAACATCAATGAAGATTTAGGTCTTGGTTTTCTTATTCCGTTTGTAGGTTTTCTTGGTAAGTTTGGTTCTGCAATTGATGAAGTAGGACAGACATTTAAAAGAGCACCTAAGATGGTAGGTGAGACATCACAAGCTAAGAAGATCATTAATGACTTAACACCAGCTGCTAAAAGTGATGATGCAGTAGAAGAACTATCTAGGTATGCTGCTAAACAAGAAGCAGATCTTGATGAGCTTGGTTACTACAATCAAGCTATGAATCCTGATGCTAGTGTCCCATTAAAAGGTGTAAACGACCTTTATGATTGGAATGAAGTTGGGATGCGTTCTCTTGATGATTTTGGTATCATTGGTGCTAGTGTTGATGCAGTACGTGTTGCAAAAAACAAAGGATCAGTTTATGGTCGTTTAGGTAACTTCATTAGTGAACCTGCTCGTAAATATGCTATTACTACACCAGGTGGTGTCGAAGAAGTTACACTTGGTCTTACCAAACAACTTAAAGATGCTGACCGTTATGGTATGGAAGCAGCTGATTGGTCAATTAGTTTCGATGAAATCTCTGAACAAGGTGATAAATTAGTACTTGAATTGTTTGACCCTACTGTTGGTGTTGATGAGATTCGTAAGATTCTTGATCCAGTCATTGTAAAGAATGAATTTGGTGTCGAAACATTAACTGATGAAGGTTATGCTGGTATCTTTAGGATGATCAATGATCAAGCTAAAGAGTTTACTGGTATGGATATTGCTAAAGCACAAGCTTATACTGCTACTTCTTTATCAGGTCAAATCGCTG
>Ga0208792_1000851_pt1 | contig 10698 bp, 7 predicted proteins | sample 14_taG_FD_184087 | JGI IMG/M metagenome (GOLD analysis project Ga0208792, IMG submission 184087) | Marine viral communities from the Subarctic Pacific Ocean - 14_ETSP_OMZ_AT15311 metaG (SPAdes) (version 2) | ecosystem: Environmental > Aquatic > Marine > Oceanic | place: Pacific Ocean | collected...
TAATGGAACTCCCAGCATTTATCCAACCAGTTGATGAGTAAACTTTTAGTTGTCCAGCAACAGTATCAAAATATAAATCTCCAACATCTAATGCCGAACCATCTGGATCTGCAGTTGGAGCTGAACTGCTTGGTCCAAGATAAATATTTGCAAAAGCATTTATATCTGAAAGATTGTTTGCTGCAGTTGTAATTGAAGATATGTTTGAACCTACATTCGTAACATTTGTATTGTTAGTTGCTACTAAATTTATATTCGTACTGTTTGCATTAACTGCGTTAATGTTAGTTTCGTTAGCATTTACAGCGACTATTGCAGAACTGTTTGAAGATACATTGGAAATTTCAGTATCTATTCCTGCAGTTGTGTTTATATTTGCTATGTTAGTTGCAGTTGTGTTGACATTAGTTATAGATCCTGCGACAGTTCCTATTGTATCTGATCCAGATAGATCTGCAGCTACAGTATTAACATTTGCTTGATCTGAAGTTGAAAGTTGTATTTGTCTCCATTGAGTGTTAGTCAAATCATAGACTTTCATTACATCATCTGTAGTATTAAAGTATAATGCTCCGTCTGTTAATGCGTCTCCATCATTATCAACTGTAGGATCACTAGCTTTAGCACCTAAAAATCTATCATCGAAATTATCCAAGGCTGCTTCTGCAGCAGCTTGAGCCGTTTCAGCTGCCGTCTTTGCAGTTTCGGCATTGGTTGCTGAAGTAGATGCTTCACCTGCTTTTGTAGTTGCAGTTGTAGCAGAGGTTGCAGCATTAGTTTCAGAAGTTGATGCAGCACTAGCAGAATTTGCAGCAGCCGTAGCACTAGCAGCAGCATTGGTAGCACTTGTTGTAGCACTAGCTGCGTCTACCAAAAGATCCCATTTAGCACTATCTGTGTTTGTAGTTAGTGGTTGAGATCCAGAAGATGTGTGAGCTGTTTTACATAAAAAAATATTATTTGTTGAGGTGTCTTTAACTATATCTCTAACTGCGTAAGTTGTTGATGCAGACCAGTTACCTTTAAAAGTTCCTAGTTCTTGAGTGACAACCAATTCACCATTAGAATCAAAACCAAATACTTTTCCTGCTCTTTCAGTATCACCAATAGTAAACTCTGTAGAGTTCATTGTGTTTGTTCTTGATAATTTAATTGATCTATCTACTTCTTCTTGCAACTGTTGAATTGCCATCATAGATCTATCTAATCCTTCTTCATGACTTTCTGCAGGGAATGGATCGTTAGCAATATAATCAATCGCTTGTGTTTGTGGTGATGCTCTTCTTATAACTACAGTTTCTGTATTGCTTGGAATGTTACCTGTTGTGAATACAATAGTTCCACCAGAAGCAGAACCTGCACCTGTTACTGTGTAATGTGTAGTTAAAGTCTTAACTGTTTCAGTAGCATTAGCATCCCTAATAATAACTTGAAGATCAGCATCTGCGAATACTTTGAATGTATAGTTAAAGGTATCTAGAGTACCATTTCCAGAGTAGGAGTTCTTTACTGTAGTGGATGATATTGTCATATTAGCTTCTCTTTATATTATTTTGCAAATTTATCAACAACCATATTGTTAATATTCTTTACCACTAAAGCATTATGTAATGCAAGTATAGATATAGATTGTTTTAATTCACTCTCGCTTGGTTTATAATTAGGATCTGTCATTACTTTAGTTAGCATTCTAGTAGATCTTATAATGTTTTCTCCTAAATTTACCGATGGAATACCAGCTACCAATCTTGAAGATAACTCTGTATTTCTGCCATATCCAAAAAAATCTTCTTCAGAAAAGAAAGCATTAATTGTTCCTATACCTGCAGGAATTAAGGTTGACCAAGCAGATCTAAGGAAAGCTATTTTTGCTACATTAGATGGAGACAATCTTTCTTTTAAATATTCATCTCTGTCTCTCATTCCAAAAGAATTTATATATACTTGTGCTGAAGCAAATGTTGCAGCTCCAACCATAGAAGATATAAATCTATTGTAAGTTTCAAAATCTTTACCTCTAGTTTGATCTAAAGTATAAACTCCATTTAGTAATTGTTTCTCATATGCACTTAAACTAAATGTTCTAAACTGAATAATTAATTTTACAAAATCATTAGTAAACCATTTATTCATAGAAGCTAAATCACTTCTCTGAACTACTCTATCAATCCATCTGCTAATACCAGTAACATAACTAGATCTTGCTTCAATATCCCAGTTGTCTAAATTTAATCCCTTAAATTCTCCTTCTTCTATCAATGCGTGTTTCTTTATATTTTTAGCAATATTATTAAATTCATCATTGGTCCAACCCAACTGTCTAAATCTAACTTGATCTCCTTCACTTAAATTTTTATATATTTGATTTGTTTTATATGTTTTAGATAGATCCATTATTCTATCTACAATCTTCATAGTTAATGCTTTAGATGACCATACTTGAGAAAGCATTGTCATTGGATTTAAAAAAGAGAAATCAGCTAACCCTCTTTTAAATTTACCAGATTTAATTTCCATATTATTTAATCCTGTTGCAGTATCATCCATTAAAAATACATCATCACCTTCAAGTCTTGCAGTAGGTGAGTTCATATATTTATCTAATCCAACAGGCACTCCATATGCTTGTAATTCTTTTAATAAGGGATCTTTAATATCATAATTACCAGATCTTAATTTTGCGTGTAAATCATTTAATTGTGGCATAGCCTTTAATGAAGTCAACCAACCTGCTTCACCTAATGCACCAAATAATTCAGCACCCTGTGCAAAACCAACTTGACCAAATAATCTAAGAAAGTTGTAATCTCCAATCAATCTAGCTATTCTTCTAGCTTTTACTCCACTAGGATCATTTGCTTCTAATGGATTTCTTCTTCCAAGTATAGAAGATGAAACAACATCTAATATATCTAAATGATTAGAAAAATCTTTTTCTTGATATGATATATTATTTTTATTATCATTTTTAATTTTATTAATAAATTTATCATATTCTTTATTATTAACAAAACCACCAAATCTAGCCATTGCTGCTTGACCTAAAACTTGATTTGAATATTTGTTTATAACTCTTTCAGCATTTCTATCTGTTAAATCTTTTAAAGATAAGGATCTTGTCTTACCAGTTTTTAATGATTTAACTTCTATCTTAGAGGTAAGATCAAAAGGTAATCTTCTTCTAGCATTAGGATCTAAAGTAACTCCATCTTTAGTTTTAAATTTTTCTGCAATAGCTTCTATTTGCTCTTCATCTAATCCTATATCTTCTAAAAATTCTTTGAATCCAGCTTCATTAGTTCCTTGAAAACCTCTAGAAAAACTAGCTTCTTTACCATAATATCTTGTAGAAGATATATTATCCACAACTCCTCTAATCATTTTGTTAAACTTTTTTTCATCCATATCTGGTAATTGTTTTCTTAAACCAACACCATATAATCTAACCACTTCATCTATTCCATATTCATCAATAGCATTTCTTAATTTGTTTTGACTATGAGTATGTGGAAAGTATTTTTCTATAATTCTTGATTTACCAATATCTCCCCAACCTTCTCTTCCACTTTGAGAAACTACAGTTAATACATCATCTAAAGCATTAGCACCTAATGATGCGTGAGTAACCATTTCTGGAGATATATTGCTATAACTTTTTGCTATATCTGGGAACTCTATAATATCTGAAATAACTTCATTAAATTTTTCAACTTTAACTGCATCACTTAAATCATTAATACCTATTTCTTTTTTTAAAAAAGATTGATAAGCAACATCTCTACTATTATTAAATCTATAAAGTATTTGTCTCATTTTATTTTCTTTAAATTCAATCATTGTATCTCCACCTTTAGATCCAACTACTGGATCTGGAAAAGCAAGTTCTGCAAATTTTTGAACATTAGGATCTGGTGAAGCATTTAATGATGATGACATACTAAATCTTGGAACAGGAATAAAACCAAATAGTTTTCTTTTACCTTGTCTCCATTCTTTTTCTTTAGCACTAAAAGCATCTGGAGTATCATCTAATATTGTTAGCTCTTTTGAATCACTTGTTACAGTAAAATCATGTTTATTTTTAGCAACCTTATCTACTAATCTTTTCTTTTGCATAAATATTTCATTTGGTTTTGTATTTATACCTGACGCAAAATCATTTATTTCATTTGATTCAATATCTGACATTGCTTTTTTTGCTTGTATTTGAAGATTGTTATATGCTTTTAATATATCTTTATTTTTTCTTGCTAAACCACCAAAAGGTAAACCCAAAGCAAAACCGCCATACATTGCATATCTAATATCATTAGCGTCTTTCAATGGATCTAAAGCAACTAAACCAGATTCTATAATTGCATTTTCTGTTCCAACTAACGCACCAAACTTTACAGCTCTTTTAAGTCTAGCAATTTTTCCACCATAAACTAAAGGTGCTAAAAAACCACTACTACCAATAGATAATGTTATAGCAACAGGATCTGTTGCCGCTGCCAACATTCTTGCAGAAAAACCTTTCCAACCTAACTGATTAAGATTTCTTTCTATATCTAATCTTTTATCTACTTGTTGTTTAATATCATAAAAATGTTCATCTGATCTTGCTTCAATAAATGCTTCTCTAATATATTCTGGATATGTTTCTATTTCATCAAACTGTTCTTTAGATATTGTGTAATCTGGATCTGCTTTAAAATTTTTAGACAAACCATCAGATGCTTTATTATATAAAACAACTCCAGTATTTTCTAAGTCTAAAGATCTTCTAAATGCTTGACCAAAGTCATAGGTGCTTTTACCTTCACCTCTTTGTTCTTTTAAAAAGTATTCAACATCAGTTGGTATTTTAGATAGAGATTGATTTAAACCAAGCTCATCTACAACAAACTTAGTTCCTTTTTTTTCCTCAGCTAAATCAACATCTTTTATATCGAAAGGTTCACTACTCACTACTACTCCTCGATTGGCATAAGCATACCAGTTTTACTTGCTATGATTTCTGCTTGTAACATCTCCTGTTTTAATTTTCTTGCATTCTGTCTATCTTTCCAAGCTTCCCATCTAGCATCAGAACCAAAAGGATATATAACTTCTTTTAATTGTTTGTCAGTAAATATACCAAGTTCAAATTCATTTTCATCAAAATCTCCCTGTGCTGGTTTAAATATTACAGGAGTTGTAGGAAATGTTTTATTAATTATTCTTATACCACTAATAGATGTAGTTGATGTAGGATCAACATCTACAGCAATAAGATCATCAAAGTCAGTAAATTGTTTATTTATTCTACCAGTATCCCATAAATTTTTAATGTATGCTTTAACTGCAACATCATGTGTTTCTGGTCTTTGTGGTTTTATTGCAGTAAGATTTCCAAAAGCATCTACTCTGAAATTAGATTCTATTCTTTTTTGAACTGAATCTAGTATTCCATCTTGATCAGATGGTCTAACTTTTAATAATATAGTAGCATATCTTTTTACTAAATTTTCTATCTCGTCTATATTATCTGCATCATCAGTAAAAAAATTATCAGCAATATCTTTTGCAGTTGATTTTACTTTAGAAGTATCTGCAACAATAGATTTAACATCTGGATTATTTTTATTTTTATAGTAAGCACCATAATCATTCATAGCTGATCTAATATCCATACCCATAGTATCAACCATAAAATCTAAAGTATCGTAGTAATCCATTTGGTCGTCTGATAATTTCATTCCAGATTTTAAATAAGCTAATCCACCTTGCATTTTATACATTTTGTAAGTTTCATAACCAGCTCTTACTGTTGTTGGATTGCCAGTAGTTGCAGCATTACTAAATCCTGCTGTCATTACATTTTTATGTAATCCATAAGATACATCACTACCAATAGCTAATTCTGCTATTTGAGTATCATTGTATTGACCGCTTAAAGCTAATGCTTCTATACCTTTTTCTTTATCTTTTTTATCATAACCCCATGCTCTTTTATTTAGCATGGCATCTTTAATGTTTTCTAAATTAGTATACTCTTGAGATTCAGATTCTATTTTGTTAATATATTTTATTCTTTGATCGCTACTTAAAAACTTAGTATTATTTAAATCTTTAACTGTAGCTAATGCAGAACCAAATTGTTTATTATCCATTAAAGTATTAAAGTCTACATCAAATAAATCTACATTAACTTTATCTAAAGATTGTTGTTTAGTTAATTCATTATCGTTTAAATATAAAGATCTACTTTCAAGATTAGATAATATTGCATTTCTATAAATATTTTTTTCATCACCAGTTGCAAGAGTATACTTACTTAAATTCATTTGATATTCTGTATCGTAATTATATTCTTCTTGCTTCTCTAATTCTCCTCTTGAAGATTTTTTTACATTATTTGATCTTGTGATAATATCTATGTCAAACTTATCAGAGATCATTTTTTTAATTCTTTTATTTTTTATTTGATCTATTTTTTGTTTAACTAAAAATTTAGATTGTGTTTGAAATGTATTTTGTGCTTCTAATGGATTAATTATTTTTCCAGATTCAGTTTCTATTTCATCCAATTCATTAGATAATTGAATGTATTCTTTTGTTGCTTCTGCTTTATCTGCAATTAATTTTTCTCTTTCATAGTATTCTGCAATTTGACTTATAGGTTTTAATAATGCAGCAGCAGGTGTTGCTGTAGGTGATACTTGAATATTACTTGTAACACTTGGAGCTTCAGTAGTTATAGTTCCTCTAGATTGAAATGTGGGTATTTTTGGCATAATTAAATTTCTCCGACCTGTACCCCTTGATCTTCACCAAAAGAAGTTAATAAACTTTTAGCATAAGGAGCTACTGCAGAAGCAGCTTGACCATAATATTGATATGCTACTGCTCTACCTTGTTGTCTTGCAAGTTGACCTTGCATTCTAGCAAAGTTAGCTTGTTCAAATGCTTGAGATTTTCCAATCTCTGCATTGTATTCTATCATATCTTTTTCTAGTTCTGCTTGTTCAACATTTTTTCTTAAAATTCTTAAAGCAGTACCACTTCTTTCTGCTCCTGTTTTTGCAATACTTACTTTTGTTTCACCTTGTAATTGTGCAAACTGTTGATCAAATTTAGCAAGATCTAATTGTTTTTTTTGCTCAATAGCTTCTGCTCTTTGCATCATTGTTCGAGCATTTCTATTCTGAATTGCTTGATTATATTTTGCTGCAGCAGATGCTTGTTTACCAGCTACTATAGATGTTCCAGCAACTATTGCAGTAGTCCAACTCATTAGAATAACCTCGCATACATATATTGATCTGAACCATCGAAACCAAATTTCTTCATTAAACCTTCTTCTTGTAAACCTAACCACTTAGCAAATTTTAAGCCAGTTGTATAGTCAGCTCTTACAGCAGTTTGAACTCTATTGATATTATTTTCTTTAGCAATTCTTGCAAAATCTTTTCTGATAGCTTTCGCTACAAGTAATGGATGATCTAAAGCATCTTTAGTAGCTAACACCCAACCTTCTGCAACACCATTCCAAATGATTTTCATGCCTGCAGCAAAGATAGGTTTACCATTAATCATACCTGTAAATGCTAAGTTATCTTGCTCTAGGTTACTAGGGTTACCATCAAACTCCATATCCTTATCCATTAATGTATGATTCATCTGTTGCCTCATAATGTATGCTCCATGCTCTCCTGTATATCTTACTATATTTAATATTCTATCCATCGTTAGTTTGAAGTTTAGGATATAAAGATAGTATCGTCAAAGGTAAAGGTTGAGTTTGTCTTACAAATATAAAACCATCTGTCTCGTAGTTACCTCTAAATTCTATTTCTTTGTCTCCAGTAAATACATTGATACCACTATCCATTGCGTTAGCTGAAGATCTAAATGGTATTCGTTCCATGTTATCTAGATCTGGACCAATCTCCACACCAATACTTTCATAAAGTCTAGCAGTAATCTCATAGATTCTTTTAGTTTTACTTTGTGATGTACCATTTTGTGAACCTGCATCTATTCTCATTGTTTGTAATAAAGATGTATAAGGTAAACCTACTTTAACTTTACTTGCAGATCTATCTAATGTGATTGATCCAGAGCTAACAACTTTGTCTGGATGGGTTGAACCATCAGCTAATACTGAAACTGTTTCACCTTCAAGATGAGCAAGACCAGATATAGTTGTAACAGGTGAACCATCATAAGCTAACTGTGAATCTAAAAAATTAAATGAAGTATCATCTGTTTCATCAAAATCATATTGATGAATATATTCTACATATCTTTTTGTAGCACCATTGATTGTTCTTTTATTAATAACCCATGTCTGATATTCTGAATCATCTGTAGGAACTGTAGCAACACTTTCACAAATTGCACTACCACCAAATATATGTCTATGCCAAGCAACTACTTGCTGTTCTCTTTGATAAGTTAAACCAATTAATTGACCATCGTTTCTAACACCCCAAATAATTTGGTTAGGTTCTTGTTGATATGATAGTTGTTTAAATCCACCTTCAGAAATATGCTCGGCAAGGATAGTTAAATCTGGAGCAACATAACCATCAACATCAAAGTTATAAGCTAGTTCTCTTAACTTTCTTCTTGCTCTTTGTAAAAATAAAGTTGCGTTACCAACAGCTAGAGCATCTACATTTGCAGCTCCATTGTTAGATTGTTTTTTAATTAATATGTTTGTAGGTGTTATTGCAATATCAGTACCACCGCCACTAACTGCAAACTCACCCCCTGCAGTACCAATGATTAAAGTTCTTGTAGCTGTCATAAATCTAATTGCGTTTACTTGGTTCGATGCAATAGTATAAATAATAGAATCATCATCTGCTACTGTTCCATGATAGTTATCATCCATGTTTTCATAATCACCAGACTTAGAAAAGAATAATGTTTGTGGTTGAGATAATGTTGCTGCAAATACTAATCTTTGTTCAAAGAAAGTTACGCAAGAAGGATGACCAGTAGTATCTGAAAAAGAACCTAAAGCAAAATCAGTTGTAGCTGAACCATTTGATATATCAGATAACACTTCCATATCTACTACAGTTGATGATGTGTAGCCTGTAATTTTTACATGACCATCAAGTACATGAACTAATCTACCAACATCTGTAGCCAACCAACCTTGATTAGAATTAACTCCAGTAGTTGATGATAAAGTTAATGTACCTGTATGACCAGCATTGGTATGTGATGCTGTCATAGTTGTTGTTTCAATATTATGATCCATAAATGGACCATTCGTAAATTCAACACTTGATAATGACCAAGATGTATGACCTGTTCTAGATAATTTTTTTACTGGATGATTGGGATGACAAATGTACATAACATCTGCAGATTGTGCAAACTTAATATCAAATAATTCTGCTTCTAAGTATGGTGAACTAATTTCATAAGCTGAACCACCAGATAATATTTGACCATTGTCTTTATAAAATCTTATGTACTGATTTCCAAACTCCAACATATAAGTTTGTGTTGTACTAAATTCAAAAGGAATTAATCTTGTTTCTTTAGAACTATCTTTTACTTCTGCTACAAATTGTGTACCACTTCTTCTTGCTGCACTTCCATGAGGGAATATAATCATATTCTCTAATGTCTTACATCCTGTAGGATATTTAGCTAAATCATTTCTACCATCTAGTCTTGGTGATAGTTCGCCACCTGTAAAGTTCGTTAATTGAACAGCAACTCTAGCCATAGGTTAGTACCTTGAGTTTATAAAAGTAGAAGCTCCCATTACATCTGCTTGACCATTATCTGGATTAGTATTCTGACCCTCAGTAGCATCTACAAATCTAGCTTCTTTTAATTTATCTTGAAACAAATTATACATATTAGAAGCAACAGGATTAGAAGATGTAACTGCGTATGCAATGTCAGCAGCTAATGCAGCAGATATTGTTTCTCTTAACAACTCATCATATTGATTAGCATCTGATATTCTTGCTACATATTGTATCTTAACTGTTCCATGATTTGCTACAATCTTTCTTCCTTCAATTTTATAATCATAATCATAATTTAAAATTGTAAGAACTCTCAAGCAATCAGCAGGTAAAGTAAACTGATAACTAAAACCCCATGAAGGTGTTTCAGTATCTTTTGCTAGTTCAACTCTTTTTATTAAACAATTCCAAGGATGAGATCTAAATAAACTATCTCTAACTTGTGTGTATCTTGCATTGCAAAGTCTTGCGTTCTTTGAATCTTCTGTAAGTGATAATATTGTTGATGCACCAAGTTGGTTTAATGCTCCATTACAAATGTCTACTACTGATGCCATACTATTTCCTTATTATATACTTTCGCCTTATCTGTCTATCTTTTTCTAAAGCAAAAATTTCTTCTGTTGTTCTCTCTTCTTTAGTATCAAATCCGTAATGATTTTTACTATCATTTTGAAATCTGTCTACCAAAACATATCTATATACATAATTATCTTTTTTAAAATGTAATACAGATTTTAATTCTTGTATCTTCTTCATGCACTCTAGGGGGTTTCCACTCTCGCTTCCACCCCCTAAAATCTTATTTACTATGCTTCGTGAGCAAGTATTTCTACAACTTTTTCTTCTTCCATTCTAGTTGCACCGAATGCAGCAGAATAGTAGACTTGAGTTGCGTAACCTTTGTCTGATCTTTCATCAATTCTAGCAGTTGAATCTTTACCAACAGCTAATG
>Ga0208792_1000854_pt1 | contig 10670 bp, 6 predicted proteins | sample 14_taG_FD_184087 | JGI IMG/M metagenome (GOLD analysis project Ga0208792, IMG submission 184087) | Marine viral communities from the Subarctic Pacific Ocean - 14_ETSP_OMZ_AT15311 metaG (SPAdes) (version 2) | ecosystem: Environmental > Aquatic > Marine > Oceanic | place: Pacific Ocean | collected...
GGTATAAAAAGTTCTACTTTGTTAGTAGCTGCATGTAATCTTAATGGAGTTCCAAACTGAGTTCTTTCAACAGTAATTTGGTCTGAATTATAATCAATCGAAACAATTTTTAAAATTTCATCATTAACTTTTAAATAATCGTTTTCTCTATAATCATCGGAATTATCTACGTTAATAGTTGTTTGGTTGAAAGCAACATCAACAACTAAGAAACTTTCAATAACAGGAGGTGTATAAAATACTGTCTGATAATTAGATACTCTTACATCAAAAGTTTTTGTTAATGATATCGCATCTCTATCTAATGCCAATGTAACTACATCATCATCAGATAATAAATGTGGTTCTGAAGTTTCTACAGTTATATCATATTTGGTATCTGTATATTGGGGGGCACTAATTACAGCAGGCCACGGGGCATCAGGAATTCCATTTGTTGATGGAATGGTGGATCCCGAAGTAACTTCATATGATAATGTAGTTACATTTTCACCTTTAACTGATGCAACTCTACCGAATGCTCTAGAACCTTCGGTGTCATCATTGTCAATATACAAAGCATCTAATACTTTGAATACATTTTCACTTTCGTAAACGACAAAATCATCAATAGTTCCTCTTTCAACATTAGATACTGATAAAATAGCATCAAAACCTTTACTTGGAGTAGCAGAACTTCTAATTCTTCTTGCTTCTTTGGGTAAGTTATCTTCGTTCTGTTGATTAAACTCAATATTGAAATTATTTTCTGATGGAACAGAATGATATGTCTTTCCGACAATGTATGGATAAACACCAGAACCAAAAGTGTTTACCGTGAGGAAGTAACAATATCTTCCCTCGGGATATTCTGGAGTGATGCAAAAACGACCATTATTGATATCAAGACTTCCAGATCCTTGAATGAACTCATAGTCATTTACAAAAGAACCTAAAGGATATTTTACTACATTGGGTCTAGTAGCTTCTGCAGTGGTTTTTAATACATAAGAACTGGTTTGTCTAGAAATACCATTAGCAGGAACGGTTGGACTAAGATATCCGTAAGGACCATAGATAGGATTGCCATCATAAGCCCATCCTAAAATAGGAGAGTGAACAAACCCAGATGTTACTTCATCATAGTTAGCATTTACACCCTGAACGTTATCCGATAACGAATGTCTAAGAAGTTTTGGATTTGATGGATATGCATACTGAAGATTATATGCAATATTTCTACTTGGATACAGATAACCGTTACTGGTATCAGATTTAATTGTTTGAGCAGTTACCCAGTTACCATTTACATCAATAGAATTTTTTGTCTTAAATACTCTATCGAAAGACCATTTTTTAACAATAGCATTGGCAACAACACCACTACCTTTGGAAATAATCTTTACCGTAACTGTATCTTTATCACTGTAGTCAACACCTCCATTGAGAACAATTACACCAGTCAACTGATTATTAGTTACTTCAGCGATAGCAAAAGCTCCCGTTCCCTTACCAGTACTATCGACAATTTCTACATTAGGTCTAGCAACATAATCTTGACCGGGATTGGTTACTGTAATTGTTTTAATAGAACCATTAATGATATCTAAATCATTGGCAATTGTTGCAGTAGCGTCAAATCCATATGTAACTTCTAATGATTGATCTTCAGTATATCCATTTCCACCATCTGCAACTGTTATCGAAGATACTTTTCCATCCGTGATATTTGCATTAAATGTGGCACCAGAACCTGTAGAATCAGTTACTCGGAATACTGGTTGGATATCAGTTTCAAAACCAAATCCTTTTTGGATAATCTGGACACTTTCAATATTACCGAATGAAATATCTTCATAATCCTGAGAACTAAATGCTTCTACACCATTAATAAACAAACCAACTGCTTTATTTCCAGTAAATTGAGTTTGAGTATTTTTTTCAGTCGAAAGTGGAATTGTTTTTAAAAGATTTTGATTATTTACATTAAAACCAGCTCCAATGAAGTCTCCGATTGGATGTCCGGGAAGTCCAGATGAAACAATGTATGCATAATTTTCATCTTTGTAAATATTTGATATTTCAGTAGTAATAGTACTGACATTATTGTTTATCTGAACATCAGAACTACTTGAGAGAGTTCCAGATTCGTTTTTGATCCATGACGTAAATTGTTCCCTAGAATCAACGTCACCATCAAGTGATAACTCTACTTTTTCAGCTTCCTCAAAATAAGCAGCACCATCATTGATAATAACACTAGAAGAAACACCAAGTAACCTCATAGTTACTTTATTTGACTCAAGTTTTACACCATCACTATATCCAAAAAGAAATTCTGTGGTTTTGACATCACTTAAGTCGGCATGACTGACAGCAACTGTATCGTAAGCACCTCTTCCACAATCAATAAATTGGTTGAATGTTTTATATCGATAAGTGATAATTTCATCATCAATTTGGATAATTCCATTTAACTGAGGAAATCCAATTGTACTATCAATTGTAATTACAGAATCAGTAGGTGATAAAACACCTCTTAGGATACTTTCCCTTGGAATTTGAAAAAACTGCTGATTAAGAACGTTTAATCTACACTCATAAACATTTTTATTGGCAGAAGCATAATTTGAAATATTATTAATTAAGATTTCATCAATTACGGCAGTAGCTGTGTCTACTCCACTAGCATCAGCTTGAGATAATTGATTACCGATAAGATCATATGGATTTCCTTCAATTGCTTCTACTTTGATAATGTCATCAACAGTAAAATCTGAATAAGAAGCTTTGATTACATAATCTTTTGGATATTTTACTGTAACCTCTTCATCAAATAAAGCTCTGAATAAAAATTCAATGGAAACATCAGTTCCCTTGTAATTATAGAAATCTTTAATATTTCTAAGTAAGGTATCTTTGTCAATACTAGAAGAAATATTCTCAAAGGGGAACCCAGCAAGGTATTGATGTTCGTAATTTCTTAAGATAAGAAATAGAACAAGATTTGATAAATTTGTTACAGTATCGTCTGATTGATGAGATGCTGCTACAGTGCTCTCTACGGTCGTAGCAGTGCTATCAAACTTAGTTGTTGCCGAGTATCCCCTTTTGCAATTTAGGAGCGTTCTAGACGATAAATTGACGGTCTCATAGAGAATAATCTCATCACCTATACTAACCAGACCATTCTCAGAAGGAAGTCCATCAAGACTGTCTAAAACAATGCTTTCGTCAGTAGCAGAAATTGCTTGCTCTAATTTATAAGTTGTAACAAGATTATATTTTCTTAAATTATCAATATTTTTATAATCAAGGAAATTATGGGTGATATCAAGTAGACCACCGGATAATTCTAATGATTTATAGTATTCCTCAAAGAATTTTACAAATGTAGGAAATTCGTTGACAACAAAGTCTGGTAGTTGCTGATCTACTAGGTCTGAGATAGTTAACTTGTTAAAATTCATTTTATGCTGTTTCTTGGAATACCTGGAGAATGCTATCTTCTATTGAGAGATTTAAGTATACTTCTCTCACTGCACTCACATCATCATTAAATGGAATGGCGCTAATAAAGATTTCATTATCTTCATTGCTGCCGCTAACAAATTGAATTGAATTTAAATTCACTTTGCCATTAGTAAAATCAACAGTTCCTGCATTTTCAACTAGAATTTTCTTGGATGCAGTAGCAGAGTCAATAGTATATATTCTAATTACACCATCCTCAGTATTTTCCATGTATGAATCATCATTAGGATAATTTACTGTCCTAAATTTAGAACTTGTGATGGTAGTTTTTCCAACACATGATGTTTGGAATTGATTTACATAACATAACAAGTATTGAGCTGTAGTACCGAGTGCTGGTACTACTTTTTTCCTCAATATAAAATCAGTAACATTACCAGTGATTGAACTTTCGGAAGCATCAACAACTGTAGTTACTTTACTCTTCCTAATCACTCCACCAAACTTACTAATATTATTAGTATCTCTATATTCAGTTAAATTTTGAATTGCAACGTTTCTAATTTGCTCGGATGTCAAATTAGTTTCAGTTTGCCTGTAATAAATTTTAGTTCTTAAAACTACATCAACAATCGATGGATCAACAATAATCGGAGTAACAGAAGCAACTGTATACTTCTTGAGTTTACTGATAATGTCTCTTTTAGTAGAATTACTTAAAATATCGCTAAATTTTGGTTTGATAGCAATTTTTACACGACCATACTCAGGTGGTTCTTCAGTTTCACCACCATATACAATAATATCAGCAATTGCCGAGTAAAGTCTTTGAGTAATTACCTTATAATCTTCTAACGTTACTGCTCTATTCTGTGAAGAGTAGAATGCAGGAGCATTTTTTCTAATTACTTCACTATCTTCAATATCATCACCACCTTCAGAACCAACTACAACTGTTGTTGTAATACCCGTCAAAACTCGATTTAAATCTTCGTCATAAATTTCACCAGAGAAAACAAAATTCTTTAATTTGTTTGCTGTTTTACCAGATGATGCAATATATGTAACTTCGATAATCTGTCCGTCAGTAACTTTCTTACCCAGTACATCATCACCAAAAATTAATTCATATCTTGCATCATCAGTCTCCTGAACGAAGAATACTTTATCGACTGCAGTCACATCAAGGATATTTTCAACTTTTGTGAAAATTTCAGTTTTTGACGCCGCAGCATTTTCTCTTACTACTACTTTAATGGTTTCAGTGTCTACATTAGCAGTAGGAATGACGAATTTTTGATTAGGAATTGTATTATCTACGACATAACTAAAATTTAAGTAAATTCCTTCGGTTACTTGCAGTTGATCCGATGAAACATTTGAAATATATCCGATATTATTCGTTACTGGAGATACAACATCTTCTAAAATAGAAAATTGGTATGTTTCGTTTCTATTTTCTGGATTTGATGAAATAAAACAGTTACCTTTCTTGAGAGTAAGGAATGATGGCACTAATCTTTGGTCAACTGCAGCAACACTACTAAAATCAACTTTTAATTTAAGAAATGCTGTTGCTGACGTTGTTGACTTTGGACTATATCCAAGTTGTTTGGCAACTTTTACGATATTGTCTCTTAAAGAGGCAGATGCCAAAAAACTCTCATTAACTGCCATCGTAGTATTGAAGGCAGTATAATAAGTGTTGTATGCTAAGAGGTCAACAATAGAAGATAGTGTTGATCCTTCAAAGTCGTAATCTGTGAAATCAGTATTTCGCCTCAGGTAATCAACTAAGGCAGATTTGATATCAGCGTAATCTAGGGAACTAACTTGTGCGAATGCCATTGATTATATCTTTGATGATGACGTTAATGTTAATGAAGTAGTAAAGATTTGAGGATCTGTATCAGGAATACTATAAATTACTTGAATATCATACTCATATTGATCTTCATTCAAATCCAAAACTACCTCAATAAGGTTAATTCTTGGTTCATATAATGTAATCAGATTTTCTATTTCAGTTTTTATTGATCCAGCAGTAACAAAATCAAACGGATCAAATAACAATTCAGGAATTCCACTACCAAAACTAGCATTAAAAAACTTTTCACCCTTCCTGTAAGAAAAAAGATTAAGGAGTGACCTCTTAATCGCATTTTCATCCTTCAAAAGGTTTAAATCCTTCCGTAATGGGTTGGTTTTAAATGTGAAACTCAAGTCCTTATAGGATCTTGATGCTTTTAATGCCATTTGAGACAGAATGTTTCAATTATTTATAGTGGTTTACCATATCAAAATCTTCTCCGAGGATTTCTTTCATCATTGCATCGTTCCAATGGTGATAATATCCCGATTCTGCTAGTATTTTACGACTTTTTCGCAATTTTTCCTTACTTTGACATAAGAGTAAGTTATATTTCGCATTATTTGTCTGAATACCATTAATGAAGGTATGTGAATAAGCGCAATCTTCTAAAAAAATGTATTCGGGGTAGATGGTATTGTAAATTTCACACCACATTTGAATAGCATTTACATCCAAATAGTCTTCAACAGCAAAAATGACGACATCATACCCGGTTGAAGGCATGATATCGTCAATAGGTGCTTGAATAATCTTATAAGTTGCTGTTGAAGAAAAAGGACAGATAGCAAAATTGTTTAGTTCTGGTCTAAACTCAGAAATTTTACCAATCCACTCCTTAATATGCTCTTCAATTTCACTCATCAGACTTTTCTTTATCTGGATGATCTTGCTCAGAGGCTCTTTTGCCTACAACATAACCATAAGACTTTGGTGCTGGTGTTTCTTCGCTCATCTTCCTTGTCCTCGATAACGTTTACGCTTTCCATTACTGGAGGTTGCACTATATTTAGTATGTTTACCAGTTCCCTGACGTGTTCTTTTTGGTTTTGACTCAATATTTTCGTTTGATGAACCAAACTTTGGGCTTTTTGCCATTACTCGATCATTGACTACTCAAATAGTATACCAAGATAAACGAAATCTGTCAAGTTATGCAAGAGTGACACTGATAATTTGAAGTTCAACTCCTCCCGCTTCATTTCCGGCAGAAGTATTACTGACAACAACTTCTGCTGGACTATGAGAATCAATAGAAGGTCTTGGAAGACCTCCATAATAGGAGGATCCTCCTCCACCACCGCCACCAAATTCACCGCCAGCATTATATTCTAAATCCCAACCGCCGCCACCGCCGCCGCCACCGAAATATCCCATACCACCATTACCACCATTACCATCAACACCACGACCTTTTTTGCCAGACTGGAAGAACCCACCATCAGTTCCAGGGGATCCGCTATATCCATCACTAGCTCCCTCAACACCACCACCGCCACCGGATCCTGATCTGTAACCAGATGTTGTTCCACCACCACCGCCACCAGAAGCATTGAGATTACTTCCAGAACTTCCAGACGGATATCCAGCATTACCACCGGCACCAATTCCACCATATACACCCCTGCCCTCAGATCCACCTTGAGCGCCAAGCATTATACATTTATCTGCTTTTTTATCGGTCCCGAAGAAAACTGCAGCAATCTTGGCATCATAATAAAGTCTGTAAATATTTCCACTTGTCATGCGAATTGATCCCTGAACATATGCACCTGTTCCAGATGGACTTCCGCCACGACATCTTACAACTACATCATAATCGCCATCGAGAGGCGATAAAAGAACATTCTCAGAGAGAGTTATAGGTGAAGATAAAGCACTAATATCAGTTGTAGAAGAAGTACTAAGACCAGTCATGACTAATTGATTTTCCACAAGGAAATTAATTACTGCAAGACCATCTCCACCTCCACCAGCACCACGACCAGAAACATAGTCTGGATCAGTTGAATATGGAGCAGTAACAGATCCTCTGGAACCATCAGCAGTTACAAAATTAGTAATATCGGTTCCAGTTTTATATCCTGATCCACCGCCACCACCACCAGACTTTCCTGTGGTGCCATTACCGCCGCTACCGCCGCCGCCACCATAATATCCTGAACCACCGCCGCCTCCACGGTTACCAGTGTTGTAAGGGAAACCACCACCAGCTCCACCACCAGAACGACCTGTAGTACCACCAGAACTTCCACCGCCGCCAGTGGTAGCACCACTACCAATAGTAAATGTACCATCACCAGAACCACCGGGTCTGTTAGCACCACCGCCAAAACCACCATTACCTGCCTGTGCTGATCCTCCACCACCTCCAACATAAACAACATTTGATCCGAATGTCATTTCCGATCTTTGACCACCACGCCCTGCGCCATATCCAGACATACCAACAGGAGAACCTAAACCGGAAGCACCAACAAATACATTAATACTATCTGTATTATTATCAGGAATAAGTATAGTACCCATTGCAAATCCGCCAGATCCACCTCTAACAGGGAAACCTTCTCCAGTACCTGCACCACCAGCACCCCAAATTTTAAATGTAAACTCAGAAGCAGCAGATGGTATTGGTATATTCGTCTGACCGGTATTAGTAATTACAAAATTAGTTTCCGCTGCTCCTGCTACAACAGTAAGAGCTTCTCCACTAACTTTTTCTGCACAATAGTCATTACTAAAAACACAGCGATAAGATTCATTAGTATTTGCAAGAGTTAATGAAGGTGTAACATAATTAGCAGAATTTGCTCCAGAAATATCATTCCAAATACCAGATGTCTTTTTCTGCCACTGAAAACTTACTACCTCACCTTCACCATTTACTACTGTTGCCGCCACAGTAAATGTAACTGTATCTCCTTCATTAACTACAACAGATTCTGGATCATCTGTTATTTCAATATATGTTGCATTAATAACAATTCTTGAATTTTGACTTTCTTCGCCAGCAGTTCCTCTATTCGTATTAGTTTCATTGGCGAATGATCCTGTAGTTCCAACTACACTGACATCAATATAACCTGCACCACCGGCACCACCACCACCTGATTGTGTTCCTCTTCCAGGATCATTGACTCCATTCCATGCATCGTAACCACCAGCACCACCGCCGCCACCGTAGTATCCACCACCGCCGCCACCGCCACCAGGAGCAGCACCACTGCCACTGTTACGACCACCTCTGCCACCTTGTAGAGCAGAACCAGCAAGTCCATTAGTATTACCTGCAGATGAAGTTGTACCTCCCGCACCACCTGATGATTGAGATCCAGCATCACCTCCAGTAGCAGAAATTAACGATGGTGCGCTGTTATCACCATCAATTCCTGTTGTGCCACCACCGCCTCCACCAGAGACTGCAAATGCTCCACGATAATTAAAAGTATTGGTGTTAGTAACAGTTCTGTAACAAGTTGCTGTATATGGCACACTTTGACTTGCAGAGTAACTAAAATTTCTAATAAATGAAGTGACACCCATATCCCTTCTACGAAAAGTTACGAGAAATCCCCAAGTAAATTTCTGAACACTGTAGTACATTCCAGGACATTTATTGGCAGCAATACCTGCAGTACAACCACTATGGGAAATTGATAAATTATAATTATTACTTGAAAACCAGTCAGAGATATTAAACATTACATAGTAAGCACGGGGTTCCGATGCACCCCCAGTGATCCAGACATGTCGTAAATTCTGCCCTAGTAAGTAATAACTATATTGAGATCCCCAGTTATAAGAATGTTGTACGGATCCGTAGGCATACTTATAAGTGTATTTGGTACATGCATATGGTTGTTGAAAAGTATTATAATAAACATATGGTATTGTTACTTGCTCGCCAGTACAAGAGGAAGTTGTGTTGAGACTAGAACCACCAGCTCCACCTGCAATAGCAAGAGCACTTGCCTGAGATACAGTAGTGCCTTCAAAAATACCAGCATATCCCCCGCCTGCTTCAGCATAGCGTCCACTATCAGAAACTCCAGCAGCACCTGCACCAGCATTCAATTTAATAGAAACACTTTCAGTTGATAAAATAGGAACTCCTGCTTTTGTATATCCACCTTTAGCAGTACATGTTCCTTCACCCCATAGATGAGAAAGAAATTTAGATCTTTTACTATCCAATGAAGTAAGAACATAACTGGAACTTGCTGCTGGATCTAGGATTAATGTCCCATCTTTTTCCAAACTCCAAAATTCTGTATCATATCCAACACCCTCAGAATCAATTCTGTAAATGGGAGGAACTACTCTAAAATCAGCACCATCAACAATCAACGTAACAATAGCTGATGTTACAGTGTTTGCAAATGGATTAGTTAGAATACATCTATATTGATCTCCATTATCTTCATATGTATCTAATATTGGTGTAGTATAACTTGCTGAATTAGCACCAGCGATATCAATAAAAGTATTAGTGTTATTTTCCTTTAGCTGCCACTGAAAAGCAATTACACCACTGGTAATTATTGCAGCAACATTTAAAGTAATTGTATCACCAGCAACACCAGCTCCTGCTAATTCAGGTTGTGTTGAAATTGTAATTGTTCTACGAATATCAAATTCATATTTGAATGTATACTGAGGAGTATTTACTGCAGTGCCACTATGAGTAATTTTACAACGATAACAATCACCATCATCATTTGCTACAGTTAATCCCAAAGGAACTACATATTGAGTAGAATTAGCACCAGAAATATCAACGTAATTATTTGTTCCAGAATTTTTAACTTGCCACTGATATCCCAGTAACAATGGATCTGCCAAGTTAGTATCAGCACTCGCTGTTAAAACATATGGAGAGAGTGATGGTTCAGCTAATTTAATAATAGTATCTTCACCTGGTGCTACATCAATAATAAGTGGTATTAAGTCAGCAATACGAGTTCCAGTGCCGCCACCTCCAGTAGCAGCTGTTCCACCAGGAGCATTATTAGGATCAGCAATATCAGCAGTCGTAGCGCCTGAACCAGATTCAGCAATAGCAATATCTGTTTCAGTTACAGTAAAGTAAGCAACAGGAATTATCCCATCACCCTTATTGTCTTTAGGAATGAATTTAACTTGATTGCTAAACGGTTGTATTTTCATATTACATATACTGTTTTAGCACCCTTAAGTAAAGGAAATGATCCACTAATACCCAATGCCTTATCTGCAATTGCTTCCTGCGCCAGTCCCTGAGAAAATACCTTCTTGGATCCAGAAAGAACAGTTGCTTTAAAAGTCTTACAACATTTCGGACAGGGAACTATTTCCTGATAAGGAATAG
>Ga0208792_1000860_pt1 | contig 10642 bp, 11 predicted proteins | sample 14_taG_FD_184087 | JGI IMG/M metagenome (GOLD analysis project Ga0208792, IMG submission 184087) | Marine viral communities from the Subarctic Pacific Ocean - 14_ETSP_OMZ_AT15311 metaG (SPAdes) (version 2) | ecosystem: Environmental > Aquatic > Marine > Oceanic | place: Pacific Ocean | collected...
CTCTGCTGCTTCAGATAAAAAGTTTAAAGAAAATATTAAAACTATTCCTTATGGATTAGAAGAAGTTTTACAAATGAATCCAGTAGAATATGACTGGAAAGAAAAAAGAAATAAAGCACACGATATTGGTGTAATAGCACAAGAGATAGAAAAAATTATACCTGAAGTAGTTAAAGAAAGCAAAGAACTAAATTCAGATGAAACATTTAAGAGTGTTGACTATGGTAAAATGGTAGCAGTCTTAATAAAGGCAGTACAAGAACAACAAGTTCAAATAGATGAACTTAAAATTAAATTAGAGGAGAAATCAAATGGGTAGAATAGTAGCAGACGCAACAGTGTCAGGAAGTGGATACGCTCAAGTAAGTATTAAACACACGAGAACACAAGCTGATATCGATGGTAACGACAGAACTATCTTGGATTATCAAGAAACTATGGGAGTACACGAAGCGAAAACCAACTATACATCTATGGTAACACAAGCTTCAGCATCACATGCTGAATTAGTGACAGCTTTAGCATCAATTACAACCATTAGTGGTAGTAACGACGCATAATATTTATACATAATATATTTATATTAGTGTAATTAACAGGAGAAACTAATGGCATTGACTTCATCAGGTCAAATTAAAATGAGTGAAATCAATACAGAACTTGGTAGGACTTCAACAACGGCAAATACTTCGTTGGAAGACCAATCAGACGGAACTTACGCAACCATCAATACTGCAAACGCATCTGCAGATAGACCAAATGGTTCGGCTCCGCACGCAATGACAGAATTTTATTCTTATAATCATTCAGCTGCAACTACCGTAGGAAATCCATCAGATACAAGTATATCATTTGCCGGTTCACCAGGTGATTCTCAAATTTCACACGCGGCAGTTACAGTAGCTATTGGAAATGGTGTTGGAGGATTAGACATTTTCTACACAACCAATTCAGGTACTCCAAGAGGTGGATTAGCTGTAGCACTATCAACCAATGGTGGTAGTAGTTATGGTTCGGATATAGCTGTTCAAAATTCTGCAGGATTTTTTAACGATGGAATAGCAGATTTTAGTGGTAATTCAACTTTATATCTTATATTCAAATATACACCACACGGAAGTTTAACTGAACTCACTAATAGAACTTTAAATATAAAACTTAATGGTGTAACAAATACTGGTGCAACAATCAGTACTGCAATCGAAAGTGGTGGTGGTCGATAATAAATTATGAAAGGTTCTGCTTCAAAAGTAAAATACACATTTACAGATACACAAATATTAGATGAAAGCTGTGGTTGGGAAGTAATGTCTGATTGGGAAGACCCGATAATGGTCAAACACGGAGAAATCGTTACAAAAAATGGTGGTGATATCTTAGAATTTGGTTTCGGCATGGGTATTAGTGCAACACACATACAATCACACGATATTAACTCACATACAATTATAGAAATAAATGATGATGTTTATGAAAGATTATTAAAATGGGCAGAAGATAAACCAAATGTAATCCCGATAAAAGGTGATTGGGCAGAAAGTATTCCAGACAAACAATATGATGCGGTATTTTATGACCCGTATGGTGATATGTTTAACAAACCCTCATTTCCAGAACTAATATGTAAGAATTGTAAAGAAGGAACAATAATTAGTTGGTATAACAACATATTACAACAAAGTTCCATATATTCATCGGGATATAGTGATATTCCGATTTATTGGGACAATGATAGAATAAATTTTTATGAAGTAGAATTAGAAATACCAGACAACGCAAGAATAAAATGGTATTTAGAGGGTGAAGGAAATATTTATTATGCACCAGAACTTGTGGTAAATAAAGATGAAATAAACTTTGATAAGTTATCAAACATCAGTATAAACCACTATAATAAAAGTTTATGAAAAATTAAAAAATAATGTAATAACAGGCTTTTACATTATACTTATTAACAATAGAATAGTAACAAACAAGGAGTTATAACTATGTCAGAAGTAGAAACAAATCAAATACAATTCACAGAAGATGAACTAAAATCTTTAAGTGATTTAAGAGTAAATTACAATAATCTTACTCTATCATTTGGTGCTTTAGAAGTTTCAAGAATGCAAACTGAACAAAGACTATCAAGTATGGATGAAGAAAGAGCTCGTTTAGAAGAAGCATATAACGAAGCACTTGAATCAGAAACTAAGTTAGTTGAAGGACTAACTGAAAAGTATGGTCAAGGTAGTTTAGACATTCAAACAGGTGTATTTACACCAGTTGAAGCTGTCGAAAATGTTGAATTAGAAGAGTCTTCTAAATCATCTAATGACGAATCAGCATCAGCATAATAGAAAATAAAGTAACATTTTTTTTCTATCTTAATATATTTTGAGATTTTAATTTGATATTTATACTTAGTAAAATCTCAAAAAAGATAACCTAATTAGGAGAAACATAATGGCTGAGAGAATAGTCAGTCCTGGTGTATTTACACGAGAAAAAGATTTATCATTCTTACCACAAGGTATTGGTGAAATTGGAGCAGCATTAATCGGACCAACAGAAATGGGTCCAGCATTTGTTCCAACAATCGTCAGAAACTTTGGTGAATTTGAAACAATCTTTGGTAAAGAAAACCAAGACTTTTATGTTCCTTTTGCTGCGAAGCAATATCTTCGTAACGCAGGAACATTAACAATAGTTCGTGTTTTAGGATTGGGTGGATACGCAAACGACACCGTAACATTAAGTATTAGTGGTTCAAAAGGACACTTTGCTGTCGCTACATTGAAATCTTCAAGAGGAGCAACCGATGTAGACAACACTTTATTGGCTGGTCCAACAAGTGCTTCAGTTGATGACGCTGGAACCAAATCTTCATTTACATTGAATCTTGATGTAGATAATGACGCAAGTACAACAGCTTTCTCATTATCATTTGATTCAAGTTCAGCTAACTACATTACAAAAGTATTTAGTGAAGACGCACAAAATGCTGGTAAAAAGGTGTACGTGTATTCAAATTTCCAAGACACACAAAACAAGATGGGTTCAAGTGATAGAGTATATATCAATAGTGGAAGTGACGAAGGCTTCTCATTTGATTACTCAGTTGCTACAACACCATCAATTCAATCACAATTAGTCGGTGGTTCAAGAACCGACTTATTTAAAGTTAACACCATATCACACGGAACAAATATGAACTCTAAATATAGAGTTGGTATTGCTGATGTTAAAAGACCAGTAGATGTTGCCGGTTCAGATTATGGTTCATTTAGCTTACAAGTGATTGTAAATAATCCAGGTCAAAATGACAACGGAACAGTTTTAGAAACTTTCCAAAATCTAAATTTTGACGAGGATTCAGTAAACTTCCTACCAAGAGTAATTGGTGATAAGTATACTACAATTGATTCACAAGGAAAATTAACCAACAATGGTGATTATCCAAATCAATCTAAATATATTTACATTTCAGATTACGATAAATTGACAGGAATTTCAAAAGACTTAGTTCCTATGGGATTTGATAAAGTCTTACAACCACATAAAACAACACTAACAACACCAAGCGGTAGTACCGTTGCAATGTCGTTCCCAAGTGCTTCGTTTATTGGTACAAATAGTGATTCATCACAGAAAAATTCAAGAGGAACATTTGATACAAATGTATACTATGGATTTGACTTTAATAATGTTGACCAACAACAATATTTATCACCACTACCAACAGACGCAGTAGCAGGAAATAACATAACAATGAGTTTAGAAGATTGTGTTGGTAATGATGATGCTTCATCTTTGGGTACACAATACTCATCAGGTAACAATCCATTATCATTAAGTGGTTCAGATTACAGACAATTAAAGTTCGCAGTTCCTTTCCAAGGTGGTTTTGATGGTTCAAATCCAGCAAAAGAAAGAAAAATTGGAACAAATATTGTTGCAAGTAATACACAAGGATTCGATTTAAGTGGGGCCAATACAACTGGTTCATTAGCTTACAAAAAAGCTATTAACGCAATATCTAATCCAGATGAGTTTGATATTAATTTATTAGCACTTCCAGGTGTTATTCATTCAATTCACCCATCAGTAACAAATCACGCAATTGATAAAGTCGAAGATAGAGCAGATTGCTTCTTTATCTTAGATGGTTCAAAATACGGAAGAACAATACAGGGTGCTATCAATGATGTAAAAACATTAGATAGTAATTATGTAGCAACATATTATCCTTGGGTCAAAGTTCTTGATGAAGTTAAAAATAAACCTACTTGGGTTCCACCTTCAGTAGTTCTACCAGGCGTTTACGCAAATAATGATAGAATTGGACAAGAGTGGTTCGCACCAGCAGGTTTAAATCGTGGTGGTTTAACAGAAGTATTAGAAGCCAAAACAAGACTAACGAACTTAGAAAGAGATGATTTATACGAAAATCGTATTAATCCTATCGCAACTTTCCCAGGTCAAGGTGTAGTCGTGTTTGGTCAGAAAACACTTCAAGGTAAACCAAGTGCGTTAGACAGAATCAATGTAAGAAGATTGTTGATTAACTTAAGAAAGTTCATCGCATCAACTTCTAACTTCTTAGTATTTGAACAGAACAATACAGCTTTAAGACAAAGATTCTTAAATCTTGTAAATCCATATATGGAAGAAGTTCAAGCAAATGCAGGACTTACAGCATTCAGAGTAGTAATGGACGAATCAAACAACACACCAGATGTTGTAGATAGAAACCAATTAGTTGGTCAAATCTTTATCCAACCTACAAGAACAGCTGAGTTCATTGTATTGGACTTTGCAGTTCAACCAACAGGAGCAACATTCCCAGAATAATAGGAATATTGATTAAGAAAAACCCCCAAGAAATTGGGGGTTTTTTGTTATGATAATCAGGAAGAAAAAATTTGAGAGTTTAACCACCTAACTCACAAGGGTTGTTTCTAAATCGTGAAACTCTACATAACCCACTCGGTTCCAAATATCTAGTCACCGAAAACCCAGTTTTTAATTACTTAGGATAAATAGCAAATGTATCAGCGTATTCAGCCAATGTATTGTATTGACTTCTACGATAACCAAATTGTGGTTTACTACCACCACGATACTTAATTCTAAAATTACCAGTCATCATTAAATTTCTGATAGTTGGGTTATACCTAAATTCCATAGGAATACCCTTGTAATTGGCTTGTTCAAAGTAAGGAGCTTCATAATCTTCCAACCTAATAGGTTCTTGATTTTGATTAGCTTCATATAATTCCATAGGATTATGATTATATCTATAATGAGTAATGGTATGAGTTCCATTTTCTACATACTCACCAGCATTATTATAATACCCATAATGATTTGGTATTTGTCTCGTTACCAAAGCATCTTCATAATTCCTTGTTTCAATTGTTGTATTGTCAGTCATTTTGTTTTCCTTTATCATTATCATAACACTATAATATACAAATACTATTTGTAAATGTCAAGCTTTTTTTTTAATTATTTTCTTCAAAGAGTTCTTCTTCACAATCATCACAAAGGAAAAAGCCGTCTATTTCAACGCCACACTCTTCACATATTATCTCATCAATCATATTATAATATACAATGAATAAATGACAATGTCAAGTAAAACTTCAATAAAACTTCTAAAAAATATATCAAAATAAGTTGTTATAGAAAATCACTTTTTTTAGTTTCGTTATATTTATTAATGTAATAGAAAAGAAGTCTTTATAGGAGAAAGAAAGTGGCCGAGTTTATAGACCCAAATGATATATTTTTTACACCATTTGAACCGAAAACAAAAAATAGGTTTGTTATGGAGATTGACGGAATACCAGCATATCTTGTTAAAACAATGGCAAGACCAAGTATTCAATTTGAAACAATCACATTAGACCATATCAACACAAAAAGATATGTAAAAGGTAAAGCCACTTGGCAACCAATTAGTATCACATTGTATGACCCAATCGTTCCATCAGGAGCACAATCAGTAATTGAGTGGGTTAGATTACATCACGAATCAGTAACTGGTCGTGACGGATACTCAGATTTCTATAAAAAAGACATCACATTTAATGTATTGGGACCAGTAGGAGATAAAGTAGAAGAGTGGACATTAAAAGGAGCATTCATCACAGAAGCAAACTTTAATGAATTAGATTTCTCATCATCAGAAGTTGCAGATATCGCACTTACTTTACAATACGACTACGCAATCTTACAATTCTAACGGAGAGAAATTATGTGGGCAATATTTAAAGACAATAATGAATACAACGAGAAATCAATAATTGGTTTCGGTGCATTTACAGTAATGGTTTTATTTGCATTTGCAGATGTTGCTACTGGACTTATGGGTAAAGATTTAGTTATCAATGATGTAGTATACAATTCATTTCTATTCACCACTTTAGGTTCATTTGGAATCGCAGGTGCAGAAAAAGTTTTAAAAAAATAATAAGTTATTAATTCTTAATAATCAAGGAGTAAAACAAAATGGCTGAAAATCAGTATGGATTTCCTACTGAAGTTCTATCTTTACCATCAAAGGGATTATTATATCCCGAAGATAGTCCTTTGCGTAGCGGAACAATAGATGTCAAATATATGACAGCAAAAGAGGAAGATATCTTAACTTCCACAAACCTAATCGCACAAGGTAAAGTAATCGAAAGACTACTGGAAAGTGTAATCGTAACACCAAATGTTAAATTAGATGATTTATTAGTTGGTGATAAAAACGCAGTAATGATGGGAACTCGTATTTTGGGATATGGTAGTGAATACAATGTATCAGTAAATGACCCAGAGACAAATGAAGAAGTTGAATTACAAGTTGACTTAACTACATTACAACCAAAAGAAATGGACGAAAAACTATTAGAAAAAGGTGAAAACAAGTTTGAACTTGAATTACCTAATTCTAAACGAAAAGTTGAGTTCAAATTACTAAATGGACACGATGAAAGAAAAATTGAAGAAACTTTGAAAGAATTAGAAAAAGTTGAACAATTAACAGGAGTTTCATCAGAACTAACCACAAGAATCAAACATCAATTAATATCAGTTGACGGTAATACAGAACAATCATTTATTAATAATTTTGTTGATAATGAATTTTTAGCACTGGATACACGAGCATACAGAAAGTATGTGTCAGATATCACACCAGATATTGATATGAGATTTGATTACAGAACCAAAGGAACAGGTAAAGAAATTAAGGTCGATGTTCCACTTGGGTTGGAATTTTTTTGGCCAGCCGGCGAGTAATAGGTCGGCTCTTCACGAAAACCTTTTCGACATAGTTTACCACGGACAAGGATTTACCTATACTGAAATCTATCATATGCCTTTGCCATTAAGACGATACTATACGGACTTAATGATAAAAGCAAAGAAAAAGGAATCAGACGAGATAGACAAAATGAACAACAATCCTGCGTTCAAAAATCCAACAACTTGATATTTATTACTGAGATAATTTAAGGAAAAATAATGTCAAAACTCACAACAGAAAGCAAAAACATTTTAGCAGAATTCGTAGGTTCTTTAATGAAGGCCTATGCAAGACACGGCGCTAAAAATACTCTTAGAAAAATACAAAATGACCCAGTCATAAAAAAGAGTTTAGAAAAAATAGCACAATTGGATAAACAAACTAAACAAGATATTGCTAAAAGAATTAAGGCAGACCCTAAATTTAAAAAAGACTATGAAAGTAGTATGAAACAACTTAAAGGTTTTAATATATAAACCTTATTTTTATCTCAGTTATTCTAATTTAAATCAACCAGAAAGTAAATGGCAACACAAAACGAACAACTAATTAAGATAGTAAAAACTAACTCAAAAATTAATGAAGGTTTAAAAGACCGTATTAGTTATATGGAAGAGATTGGTAAACTTGCAGGTGAGGCAAATAGAATGTCTGAAAGACAATTTAAAACCGCAAAAGACATTCTGGACAAAACCAAAGATATTTATACAAATCGTAAAAATTTAACCGAAGAACAACTAACATCAGTTGATTTACATAAATTAGAAAGAAAAATGATTGCCGAAGGTTTAGAAGACCACATTCAAATTGTTCAAAAATTAAAACAAGAATACAATATTCAAAAACAAATCAATCGAACTGTAAATACTCAAGCAAAGTTATACAATAATATAGGTAGTTCTATTGATAGTTTTATTAGAAAAATTCCAGGTGGTGGTTTTTTAGGAGATTTATTAGGAACGGGTAATTTAGGTAAAGAAATGTCTGAATCGTTCAGAACGGAAATGTCCAAAGGTGGTTTAGGGGAGTTTGGTAAAAATGTCTTTGGTGAAGCTGGTGGTGGATTTATGACTCAACTATTTTTACGAGGTAAAAATTCTAAAGCTAAAAAGGCAGCCCGTATGTTTTTTACTTCTGCTCTCTTACCAACATTAGCATTTGGTGTAACAGCTAAATTATTCGCTACTGGGATTTCACAAGGATTCCAATCACAAGGACTAAAACAAGCAGTAAACAGATTCTTTTTTGGTGGAGCATTTGAAGGAATAAGGTCAGCACTTGGAACAGGAGCAAAAGCAGAAGCCGGAACCCTAAGACGACTCGTGATGAATAAGTTTAGATTTGGAGTTTCCGAAGCAGACCAAGCAAAAATATTATCAGCACAAGTCAACATAGCAGGATTGTCACAGAAAAGTGCACTCAACATCCAACAAAGTTTAGCGAGTTCAGCAGCAATGCGTGGTGTATTACCGCAAGATATATTTTCAGATATAGCAAACAACACAGAACAATTCGCGACATATGCCAAAGATGGTGGACTAAATATCGGTGAAGCGGCAATCCGAGCAAGAGAATTAGGAGTATCATTAGATACGGTATTTAAAGTATCGGATGGTATATTGGACTTTCAATCCAGTATTGAAAATGAGTTAAAAGCATCATTATTAATCGGTAGACAATTAAATCTTAACGAAGCCAGAAGATTAGCAATGGCCGGTGATATGGCAGGTCTACAAGAAGAAATTTTACGACAAGTCGGTAGTGAAGAAGAATTACAACGAATGAACGCAATTCAAAGAAAGTCATTAGCGGGTGCATTAGGAGTTACGGTTTCTGAATTAAATAAATTAGCGTCTGGTGAATTAGAAGTAAAAAATTCTGATATGAAACAAAATACAAGTATGATGCAGGCTTTGAATATTACAATGATGGCTTTAACTGCTGCGATTGGAGCAACTCTTTTAGCGAGAGGTCTTCAATATGGTAGTAGACTTATTGGATTTGGTGGAGGATTCTCAGGAGGAACACCTAAAGGTCAATTATCATACGCTCTCAAAAATGGGATGCCAAAAAGTGTGCTAGACCAATTTCCAGGAACAAAAACTCTGAAGGGCTTACCAAATATGACTGACGCGAGCAACAAAGCGTTTATGCAAGGTATTGCAAGAGGAAATCCGGCAATGATGGGAACCCAAGTTGCAAGCGTAGCAGCCCGAACTCCTGGAATAGGACAAATAGCAGCGGTATTAATCGCTATATCGGGATTAGGTGTAATGATTAAGAAATTGGTAGGAAGTTCAGAACAAACCGCTAAAAACACCAAGAGTTCAATTACAAATCAAAACTTTATAACATCAGTACCAACAAGAGTAAGTGGATAATTAAATGGCATTGATAGATAAAACAACAGACATTACAAGTTTTGACTACAAGAAAGTTCGTAAAACCAACACGACTGAAAACGGAACATTTAAAACTAATCAAAAAAACAATACTGATAAAAAAACAAATTTCAACAATACAAAAGTTGAACAACAATATAGTAAATTATCACCAGATGACGGACAACTTATCAAAAAAGACATTGGAGATAAGTATCGTTCAACAAAACTTGATGACGGACTATATCGTGGTGGAGCAGCACTTAATGTTGAGAGAAATGTAGAAGATGTAGAAAGAATCGGTAAGTTTTTAACAACACCAAAAGGTGCATTATTCACAATAAAACAAGTTCTTTTACAAAAACAAAACGCCTCAGAACATACCAAAGGATATAAAGTAATATCACCAATCACCAATAGACCACCATTCACTCGTGATGAACGACATAAAGCTGGTGGATTGTTTAGTAGTCCATTTAGTGACGCACCAAGATATGAAGACGAAGAAATATTGAAGAAGAATGTTCTTAGAGGTAAAAATAATAACAATGCAGTAAATCAAATTACATTAGGTGGTCGAGATAGTAAAACGCCATCAAAAAGAGTAGCAATAAGTTTTGGCAAAAGTGCTAATAGGTCTGCATTGAATATTCCATATATGTTAAGAAGTGATTATGATAAATTGGAAAACCCAAAAGACTTTATTGATTTTAAAATATATGACCCGATTAACAAAACATACATTGTATTCCCAGCATACTTAACTGACATTACGGATAACTCATCAGCTGAATACAACCCAACACGATACATCGGAAGACCAGACCAAGTTTTTGTTTACTCGGGATATACAAGAAATATTAGTTTTGGATTTAGAGTTTGTTCATTGACAAAAGATGATATGCCAATTTTATGGCAAAAAGTAGATAAAATAAAAGCATTAACTTTACCTGGATTTTCTAAACGAGTAATTCAAAAT
>Ga0208792_1000862_pt1 | contig 10631 bp, 16 predicted proteins | sample 14_taG_FD_184087 | JGI IMG/M metagenome (GOLD analysis project Ga0208792, IMG submission 184087) | Marine viral communities from the Subarctic Pacific Ocean - 14_ETSP_OMZ_AT15311 metaG (SPAdes) (version 2) | ecosystem: Environmental > Aquatic > Marine > Oceanic | place: Pacific Ocean | collected...
AGATGGTAGTGTTAAGGAGTTTTACGCAGATAACATAGACTATTCATATATGTCTGATGGCATTGATGTAGATGACTTAGAGGAGATGACCAATGATTAAACACGTATGTAAGCACTGCTTGAATACACAGTACATATCTGATAAGCTGCGGCGGCTAGCATCCAAGATGTACTGCTATGTATGCGGCAATGTTATTGAGAAGATGAACAAGAAAGATGCTGAGACACCCAAGTATCTAGGTGGATTCGGTAGAGGAAATGGGGGAGAACATGAATAAAACATATACTATTATGGACAAAAGTAATGGGTCTATCTATCCTAGACTAGCACTGTCTGATATACTGGAAGATATAAATAGAGATAGGTCAGAAGAATGGACAGACTACGATGAGACAGATTGGCGTGAAGGGTTGGAGCAATTTACAACATACGAGGTGATGGATGATGAATAGATATTATGTAGAACTTAAAAATAACCCAGCTTTAGGTCATCCACAATGTTACTTTTATGTGTACGCATATAGTGAGGAACACGTGCGTGACATATTTGATGACTACGAATTAGTAGCTGTAGACCAAACTGATTAGGAGATAAGCATGAATAGATTTTTGATTGACCATCACCCTGACGCTATAGCACGTTCACTATGTGACCAGCATGTTGTCAAGATGCCATTGGAAGAAGCGCAGATGCTATGCACTAGCATATGGCATCATGCACCTGAGTATGCAGAGCATCACCAGTTATATAAACCAGTACATCAGAAGCATCCTTGTACCTTGTGGGCTATGGAGACACGGGCAAACTTTGTCTATGCCTTCAACCTATATACATCCATGCTGTGTGAGTATCATCACAGGTATGACAAGTGGCACGGTGCTGGTAATCCTAGTACAACTAACCCAGACGCAAGGCCACAGCATTTGCTGGCGGCTAGACACTTCATACCTGATGGACAACTGACCCCACACCCTCAGTGTTTCAGTGGTCACGATGACTGCAAGACAGATGAGAAGTGGCCCATCATGGCGTACCGTGCGTTCTATAAAGTAGACAAGACTAAGTTCGCAAGATACAACAAGGGCAGAGATATGCCCAAATGGATGAGATAAAAATGCTTGAGACACTTATTATTATACACCTTATTCCTGTAATAGTTATTGCAGTTGTACATATTATATGATATAACTACTAGTCCAATGTTGGACCTAACCAATAGAAAAGGAGAATTGATATGCCATTAGAATATATTCCAGAGAACTTAGACTTTGATGTAACCTTTGAACCAACCCGTGTTGCTGACAAGAAGTATGTCATCGACAATAACACAGGTGAACCTATCGCTATCGTAGGCAAAGACTTTACCTGTGCATCACATGGTGACTTCTTTCGCAGTGTAATGGACACAGTGACAGACAACCTATCTTCATATGAAGTGTATGGTGCGACTATTGCTTGGAAGGATGCACACAAGAATGGTTGGGCTATGATGGACATGACCCTACCTAATGTAACTGCCAAAGTTATTACACCCAAGCATGAGACTGAGGTTGCACAGCGCATCATTGCATTGCATGGTGTGGACGGTACATGTTCTAACACTGTACTGTTTGGTGCTATCGACTTCTTCTGTACCAATGGTATGATACGAGGTGAGCATGACAAGGTACGCCGTAAGAATACGAGTGGCTTCAGCCTTGACAGGTTCATTGGTCAGCTTAACCGTAGTAAGCAGGACTTCTATGCACAGTCTGAACGCCTACAAGGATGGGCTAATACACCTGTATTCTTTGGTGACGTTAAACCTATGCTTGAATCTCTGCTCAAGTCAGACAAGACAGCAGAGAAAATGATGCTGTTGTATGAGCAGGAAGCTAACGTCAGAGGGCATAATGCTTGGGCATTGTACTCAGCGTTCACTAACTATGCAACGTATGCTGATGAGCGTAACGGCTTCAAGCTACGTAATACTGGTGGTGATACACAGCCTGTGTCTATGTTCCAGCGTGAGGCGAAGGTGTCTCAGTGGATTGAGAGCAAGCAATTTAAGGAGTTAATTGCAGCATGAAAACAGTAAATGACATGGTACAGAAATACTATTCTTCTAATGATTTCAGTATGTTAAGAGACAAGTCTAAGAAAGACTATCAATATTTCTTAGGCATACTGACTGACACGTTTGGTGACATTGCCTATGATAAACTAACAAGTAAGCAAGCCAAACATGCGTATGAAGAGTGGGTTGTGCGAGGTATCAGCTTCGCCAACCATGTCTGTACTGTGTCATCTCTCGTGTACAGGTATGCTATCGACATGGAGTATGCTACAGTCAATCCGTTTGCTAGTGTTAGACGTAAGACATCCCCACAACGTAAGGTAGTATGGTCAGAGAATGATGTTCGTCAATTCCTTGACACAGCTTATGCTGACTTCAACTACCGCAACATAGGGTTGATTATCCATATGACCTATGAGTGGTGCCAAAGGCTGGGTGATATGCGCTTACTGACATGGGATAACATAGACTTAGATAATCGTAAGATGTACCTAGAGCAGAGCAAGCGTAGGGCAGAGGTAACATTACCTATTGAAGATGATTTACATGACATGCTTGTACAGCAACATGATGACTTCGGCTTTCAAGAGTACGTTGCTCCTCGTCCTACGCCCGTCAGTGGCTCTTACGAACCTTATAGTATAGATAGGCTAGGTAGAGTAGGTCGCTCAGTGATGAGGCTTGCAGGGCTATCTAATGAACTACGTCTTATGGACTTACGTAGGACTGGTACAACACAGATGGTTGAGGCAGGTGTTCCTATGGGACAAATCATGTCGGTTACAGGACACAGTAATCCTCAATCAGTTAAACCTTACATGAAAAATACGTATGCATCTGCAAATAGTGCATTGACAGCTAGAAAGTCACATGGTATAAGCATATCAAGTGCCGACAAGGAGAGTGTATAATACATGTATAATATATATAACATTATAAGTGATATGGATATTCCTGTAGGACATACAGAAAGGATGAACTGTCCTGCTTGTAAGTCATACAAGACATTCACTGTGACTAACAACATGGGTTCCTTGGTATGGAATTGTTACAAGGCATCCTGTGATGCTAGTGGTGGTACTCGTGTTAATCTATCTGCCGATGACATCCGAAAGGGTTTCAAAGGAGCAGATGATTATGCAGAGCAGGTTGTTAAGTTTGTTATGCCTGAGTATGTAGTACCACATGGTAATCGCCCTGCGCTTGTCTCATGGTGTGACACATGGGGATTAGATGCAGATGAATTAGGCTTGATGTATGACGTTAAGGAACACAGGGTTGTGTTTCCTGTTGTACATGATGGCATTGTAGTTGATGCCACTGGCCGTTCACTAGGAAAGCGTATTCCTAAATGGAAAAGATATGGAGATAGAGGCTTGCCATATACACACGGTTGTGGTAAAGTCGCTGTAGTTGTTGAGGACTGTGTAAGTGCCGCCGTTGTTGGTTGCGGTTCCTTTGTCGGGGTTGCTGTGTTAGGAACATCTCTCGCCGAAGCACACAAAAGGTATCTATCACAGTTCTCAACAGCAATAATTGCACTAGACCCTGATGCCTTACCTAAAGTTCTGGGTATGGCAAAAGAATTGAGAGGTTATGTATCTAGTGTAAAGGTATTACGTTTGACAGATGACTTGAAGTATCGTAATGATGTAGACCTAACCAACTTAACCAACATGATAGGAGAATAGAAATATGGAATTATCACTGATTAGAAGTTTGATGGACAAAGAGTTCTATGATGACCATCGTGGCGCACGTTGCCCAGACCGTTTGTTTAGCAAGGACGTACGTAAGGTCAAGCAATCAATAGACACAGCTATGGATAAGTATGAACGCAGTGTTACACCTGATGAGATTGAAGCACTGTTCATGTCTGACAACCCAACACTCACTACAGCACAGAAGCAAGCATACTCTGCCCTGTTCCTACAGGTTAAGAAAGAAACCCCTATGGGCAGTGACATTGCACAAGAGGTACTGTCTAAGCTATTCCAGCAGGTAGTGGGCGAGGACATTGCCAACCTTGGCTTTGACTACGTGAATGGTGACAAGACTAGCCTTGAGCCTGTACGTATCCTGCTTGAGCAGTATGGCGATGACTTCACGCCCAACTTAAATGTTGAGTGGGATGACATTACTATTGAGACGTTGCTAGCAAAGGCTGACCTTGAGGCACGTTGGACATTCAACATACCATCTGTTGCACGTAAGGTAGAGGGTGTTAATGCTGGTCAGCTTATTGAGGTAGGTGCTAGACCTAACACAGGCAAGACATCCTTCCATGCTAGCATCATTGCTGGTCCGGGTGGGTTTGCATCACAAGGTGCTAAGTGTATCATCTTATGTAATGAAGAAGGTACACATCGTGTCGGTGCTAGATATCTTACCGCCGCCGCTGGTATGTCAGCCCGTCAAGTAAAGGACAACATGGGTCAGGCCCGTGCCGCTTATGGTCAGGTGTATGACAACATCAAGATTAAGGATGCATCTAACCGTGATATGAATTGGGTTGAGTCTGTCTGCAAGACGTTCAAGCCTGACATCCTAGTGTTAGACATGGGCGATAAGTTCAGCAAACAGGCTGGCTTTGCTAGACCTGATGAGGCACTAAAGGCTAACGCTATCCATGCCCGTCAGATTGCTAAGACACATAACTGTGCTGTGTTCTATATGTCACAGTTATCTGCTGAAGCAGAGGGTAAGGTGATGCTGAACCAATCCATGATGGAAGGTTCACGTACAGGTAAAGCTGCGGAAGCTGACCTAATGGTACTGATTGCTAAGTCTCCTACTGTCGAAGGACAAGAAGAAGAGAGTCCACTACGTCACATCAACATCGTTAAGAACAAGTTGAATGGTTGGCACGGTATGGTGAACTGTGAATTAGATTATCAGACAGCGAGGTATGTAGGATGAAGAAACAATTTGATAGAGAGTTACATGATACCTACGACAACACTGCACGAGTAAGAACAATGGAGTTCATGCAGGTCAAAGGCTATGAGATATGGGAGAACCCTAACATCTATGGTCAAGACCTAATAGCAGAGAGTAGCAAGGGTAAGTTCTACGTTGAATGTGAGGTAAAGGCTGTGTGGAAAGGAGATGTATTCCCCTACGATACAGTCCAGTTACCCCAACGCAAGGCTAAGTTCTTCAACAGACCTACGCTGTTCTTCATATGGAATGATGAACTATCTACTGCAGTTACGTTTAAGTCTGAACAAATAAAAGACTTGACACCAGTAGAGGTATCGAATAAGTATATAGCAAGAGGTGAGTTATTCTATCAGATACCACTTGATATGACACAGATTATAAGGATGAACAAATATGAAACTAACACTTGATGTAGAGAATACAACAACAGAACGAGATGGTAAGATGCACCTTGACCCATTTGAGGCAAGTAATTCTCTTACTATGATTGGTATGTTGGATGACCAAGGTAATGAATACTCAATTACCTTTGACCACAATGACGCAGAGCCTACACCCAATGGTCACGCTATTGTACAGGCTGAGTTGGATAAGGCTACTGTACTTATTGCACACAATGCTGCATATGACCTAACATGGTTATGGGAATCAGGCTTCACGTATGATGGCCCTGTCTTCGACACGATGCTTGCTGAGTATGTATTACAGCGTGGTATCAAAGAGCCACTGTCTCTTGAGGCTTGTGCAGAACGGTATGAGTTAGACACTAAGAAGCAGAGTACCCTTAAAGATTACTACAACAAGGGTTACACAACACGTGAAGTACCTCATGCCGAGTTATCTGAGTACCTTAGTTCTGACCTACACGCTACTCAACAACTGGCACATAAGCTGATGCTACGTCTTAACAGTGAAGCAGATGCAGGACTACGTGGTACGGTAGACCTAACCAATGAAGTAGCACCTAGCCTTGCTAGAATATACTGCAATGGTATCACTGTAGATATGGACAAGTTAGATGAGGTACGCTCAGAGTTCGAGGCAGAGAAGGAGATATTAAAGGATGCATTACAGTCTCATGTTCGCAATCTTATGGGTGATACACCTATTAATCTTAATAGCCCAGAGCAACTCTCTTGGGTTATCTATGGTCGTAAGGTAATTGATAAAGCAGATTGGGGTAATCGTATTGACCCATACATGAATGATTCTGACTTCCGTAGTATGATTACTACAGGTACAGAACGTCTATACAAAACTAAGGCAGAGCAATGCACTGTATGTAATGGCTCTGGTCAAGTTAGAAAGGTAAAGATAAATGGAGAACTATTTGCTAAACCCAATCGCTGTACGTCATGTAACGCTATTGGTTATCTTTTTAATCCTACTGGTAATACTGCCGGACTAGGGTTCAAACCGCCCTCTGCTAAGTGGGCATCTGCCAGTGGTTTTTCAACTGGTAAAGACAATATCACATTGCTTGAGAGTGCTGCCCGTGGAAAGGGGATGGATGTAGCGGTAGACTTTCTAAGTAAGGTTCGTAGGCTTAACGCTATCGAATCGTATCTATCAGCCTTTGTTGGTGGAATTACTAACTTTGTTAAGTCAGATGGTAAGTTGCATGTCAGCTTACTACAACACCGCACTGCAACAGGTCGTCTGTCAGGTGCTAACCCTAACATGCAGAACATGCCACGGGGTGGTACGTTTCCTGTAAAGAAAGTATTTATATCACGATGGGAAGGCGGCAAGATACTTGAGGCTGACATGGCACAGCTTGAGTTTAGAGCCGCCGCTTTCCTAGCACAAGATGGAGTAGCAATTGAAGAAGTATCTACTGGATTTGATGTACACTCATATACCGCTAAAGTTATTAGTGATGCTGGTCAGCCTACGAGTAGACAGGATGCGAAAGCGCATACGTTTGCTCCACTCTATGGCGCAACAGGATACGGCAGAACACCAGCGGAAGCAGAGTACTACACACACTTTACAGACAAGTACAAAGGAGTCGGGACATGGCATACCAGACTGGCTTCAGAAGCTGTAAACACTCGTAAGATTAAGACACCATCAGGGCGTGAGTTTGCATTTCCTGATGTGTCACGTAAGCGTAATGGTACTGTAACATTCTTTACGCAGATTAAGAACTATCCTGTACAGTCTTTCGCTACAGCAGACATAGTACCTGTAGCATTACTTCATATTGAGAAGTTGCTAAAGGGTATGCAGTCATGTATAGTAAACACAGTACATGATTCAATAGTCATTGATGTACACCCTGACGAAGAAAGGCAAGTCATTGATGTAATCAACCAGACTAATGAAGACCTACTTAATATTATCACGTTACGTTGGGGTATCACATTCAATGTGCCACTACTATTAGAATCAAAAATAGGTGACAATTGGCTTGACACTAAGGACGTTGCGTGATATAACTATCACTCATTTGAAACACATAGAAGGAGTAATCAACTATGACAACATCAGTACAGACTATCGACACTAACAACTATGCAGCAATGGCGAAAGCTATGGGCATAGCTAATGAGACTACAACTAAACCAAAGACTAGTACACTTGCTAGACTACGGTTGAACCACTCACCAATCATGGGTACTGCAGATGTTAATGGTAAGACCGTTAATATGGAAGTAGTTTCCGGCGGTACGTATAAGCTAGACATCCCGGATGTTGGCACATTCTACGCACCTACAATTGAACTACGTCCATACCTACAGCGTTACATGTACAAGAAGTTTGTCATGGGTAGCGGTGGTACATCTAATCGCTACGTTAAGACAGTGATGGCTGATTCACTTAACGTAGACCTTAAAGATAATGATGGTGGCTTTAATTGTGGTAAGCCAGCAGGTTACATCAAAGACTTCAGAGCATTACCGGAGAAGACACAAGAACTAATCAAGCAGATTAAACGTGTCCGTGTTGTGCTTGGTACAGTTAAGATGATAGGTGCAATGGATGAGAAAGGTAATCCAGTAGAGTTAGATGAGACAGCCATCATCTGGGAAGTAGAGAACCGTGACGCATTCAAGAGTGTTGGTGATTTGTTTGCTTCATTAGGTAAGCAGAAGCGTTTACCTGTTCAGCACATGATTAAGGCTTCATCAGAAGAGCGTAAGTTACCTAATGGAAACAGCTTCTACTTGCCTGTTGTTTCACTAGACCTTACTAATGCTCTTGAACTCTCACAAGAAGACCAAGACCGCTTTGGCGATTTTATGTCTTGGGTTCAGAACTACAATGAGTACATCATTAAGATGTGGACAGAGAAGAGTGCGGCTCAACATGATGCTGAAGAAGATGTAGACTTCGTTGATAGCATTGTTGACATCGAACTAGATGAAGAAGTAGCTTAATGAACCACCCTGCTGAACTGGCGTTACATCAGTACATGGACGATGCTGTAAAAGGCAAGTCCACTATGTCTGACACTACTATTAAACAGGTAGCTGAAGACATTAAAGATGCACTGAGTCGTCAGTTCGGTAGTGGGAAGAAGCGTGATGACTTTCGGCTTCGTATGTCAAACCTTGGTCGGCCTACGTGTCAACTATGGTATGACAAGAACAAGCCGGAAGTTGCTCTTCCTTTACCAACAACATTCATTATGAACATGATGCTGGGTGATATAGTAGAGGCAGTGTTCAAGGGTTTACTTAAAGAGGCAGGAGTTAAATATGAAGAGCCGGAACACGTTACTTTGGAACTGGATAATGACGTATCCATTAATGGAACATATGACATCGTTATTGATGGTGCTGTTGATGACGTTAAATCAGCGTCTAATTGGTCCTATACTAACAAGTTTGAATCGTATGATACACTAGCTAAAGGTGACAGCTTTGGTTATGTGTCACAGCTTGCAGGTTATGCAAAGGCTTCCGGCAAGAAGGTCGGCGGCTGGTGGGTAGTCAACAAAGCTAATGGAGACTTCAAGTATGTACCAGCTACGGGTCTTGACTTAGACACAGAGATAAGCAAGATACAAAACACCGTTAATACAGTAGAAGCAAACGACTTCCAGAGATGCTTTGAACCAATACCTGAGACATTCAGAGGAAAGGAGACAGGAAATAAAGTACTTAACGATGGGTGTAGGTTCTGTTCATACAGATTTGATTGTTGGGATACTCTAACAGAAAGACCAGCAGTTAAGTCACAAGCTAAGAAGCCACCAACAGTTTCATACATAGGAGATGTCATTGGCTAACGCAAAGAGATTTGCCGCAGCTAAGAAGTATGGGTATCGCAGTGGGCTAGAAGTCAAAGTCTCTGAGTATCTTAATGAACGCAATATTAACTATGGTTATGAGTGTATTAAGATTGAATGGGAAGACCTAGCCTACCGCACCTATACCCCAGACTTCGTGTTGGATAACGGTATCATAATAGAAACTAAAGGATTGTTTACAGCCGCCGATAGACGCAAACATATAGCAATTAAGAAGCAACATCCTAAGTTGGATATACGCTTTGTGTTTACTAACAGCAAGTCTAAGCTACGTAAGGGTGCTAAGTCTAACTATGCTGAGTGGTGCATCAAGTATAATTTCTTATACTATGACCGCATCATTCCAGAAGATTGGTTAAAGGAAAAGGGTAAGAACAATCACGATAGCTTCATAAAGTTTAGAGGTAACAAAGTGAAAAGGAGTAGATAACATGGACAGAACTATTAATGACACACAGCTTTTAGATGACGACTTTGTAATACGTATCAGACCATTTAAAGACAAGGCTGGTAAATGGAATGGTGAAGTAGACTTATCTGTAGTCACATTACCTGATAACAGTTATGATGATGATGACTACTCTCAGCTTATACACTTCTGCAGTATGGTAGCGGCAACTGTTCCTATCATGGAAATGAATGAAGAAATGCGTGAACAAGCACATGAATTTGTATCTAACTTGCTTGACGAACCTGACACGAATGTGGTACAAGATACTGGTAGAGTTATTGACAGAAAAGATAATGTTATAACTATTGGATTTGGTACAACTACAAAGGGGAGTGCATGATGAACCAGCTAAGACACGAAGAGTACATGAAGCAGATGGAACTGGCAGAGCAAGCCGCTAAAGAAGCATATGGTAATGTTGATATGGTCAACAGTCCACCACACTACAATGCATCAGGTATAGAATGTATTGATGCCCTTCGTGCTGCGCTGGGTGAGGGGTTTGAGTTCTATCTACAAGGTAATGTAATGAAGTACTTGTGGCGGTACAGATATAAGAATGGCACACAAGATTTGGAGAAAGCTAAGTGGTACTTAGAGGCTCTAACAAAAGAAGTAGAGGGCTTATATGATGACCAGAGTTAAAGTTTTCCTGACACTAAGTATTGACCCAGAGGAGTACCCCGTACCAGCAGATGGTAATGTTGACATAGAGATAGAAGATGCTATACGTGAATACTTCTATGATGTTGATGGTGCTGAAATTAAATCTATTAAAACAACACAGGAGTGAGAGATATGTTAAGTAACCATTTACCAACAGACTACCAGAACTTCATAGCGTTATCTCGTTATGCAAGGTGGAAAGAAGATGAACAAAGACGTGAGACATGGAGTGAAACAGTCACACGATACTTTGAT
>Ga0208792_1000867_pt1 | contig 10603 bp, 11 predicted proteins | sample 14_taG_FD_184087 | JGI IMG/M metagenome (GOLD analysis project Ga0208792, IMG submission 184087) | Marine viral communities from the Subarctic Pacific Ocean - 14_ETSP_OMZ_AT15311 metaG (SPAdes) (version 2) | ecosystem: Environmental > Aquatic > Marine > Oceanic | place: Pacific Ocean | collected...
GCTACAAAAAGCATAACAGCAATGCGACTAGGTTTAGCAAACACACCAGATGGCAATATTTTGTCTAACATGAAAAATGTCGCTGAGCATATATTTGAGCCATTAAGAAAATGGGTTGGTGGTCCAATAAAGATTAATTCTTTTTATAGATCAGAGGCACTAAATAAAGCTATTGGAGGTGCATCAAAAAATGGCAAACAAACTAGTCAACATTGTTATGGTCAAGCTATGGATATTGATGATATATATGGGCATAAATCAAATGCTGAAATGTTTAATTACATAAAAGAAAATTTAAACTTTGATAGCATGATTTGGGAATTTGGTGATTCAACAAATCCAGATTGGGTTCATGTGAGTTATGTTAGTGATTCTGTAAATAGAAACAGAATATTAAAAGCTGTTAGAAATAAAGGCAAAACACAATACATTGATATAACTAATGGGTAATTTTCAATTTGGCATATTAGATATAATTAGTAGTGGACCATTATTAGGGTTTTCTTATTATCCAGTAGATGATCAAACAGAATACTCAGAGCTTAATATATATTTAATATTATTTGGTTTACATTTTAGATTTTTTAATTATGAGTGATAAAAAGAAATTCAAAGAAACAACAGTTGGCAAATTATTATTTGGTGCCGCATCAATGATAAATCCAACATTAGGAAAAGTTTTAGCTGGTGTTAGTTCACCGCGAGAAGCATTAGCAGAAATTGGTAAATCCAAAATATCTAATGATGATAAAATAAAGCTCCAGCAAATGATTTACGACCAACAGAATAAAGAAATGGAAGCTGTTACTGCAAGGTGGGAATCTGATTCAAATAGTGATTCGTGGATGGCTAAGAATGTTCGACCTATGGTTTTAATATGGTGTATTGTTGTATTTAGTTTGGCTGGTATATTAGACAGTATTGATAATGTGCCATTTACAATTGGAGCAACTTGGAACGATACATTTGAAAAGGTAATGATGGCTGTTGTATTAGCATATTTTGGTGGGCGATCTAGTGAAAAGGCAATTGATATATTTAAAAAAAATGGCTAAAAATATAGTTCAAACATTTAGAGCAAAAACAAGAAAAAAAAGAAAGGGTGTCCATTCTAAGAATGCTAGTAAAGGGCAAACTGGTTATAAAAAAAAGTATAAAGGGCAAGGGAAACAAAGGTAAACGAAATTGCTTAAATTTGTAAAAAATACAATATGGCAACTACATTTACTGGATTAAGGGTTCAAGATACTTATAATGCAATTCTAAAAATTGGCGACAATTCCAACCTTAGCGGTACTGCAAAAATTCTTAGTGATGGTGTTGGTAATAGTTCTAGTATTTATTTATCTACTACAAGATTTGGAATAGGCATAACTCCAGCATATCAATTTCATACTAGCGGTAATGCTAAAATTGGTGGTGATGTAATAATTTCTGGGGATTTAACAGTTAATGGGGATCTAACTTATCTAAATGTAACCGATCTACAAGTTGAAGATCCTTTAATTAAATTAGCAAAAGACAATACATCAAATACTTTAGACATTGGATTTTTTGGTAAATATGTTGAATCAGCTACAACAAAATATACTGGTTTATTTTGGGATGCAAGTACAGATAAATTTAGATTATATGAGGGTTTACAAGTTGAGCCAACAACAACTGTTGATGTAACTGGAACTGGATATACTAGATCGCTTTTAAATGCTGATCTAGAGGGTAACGTAACTGGTACTGTCAGCTCATTATCAAATCATGACACAAATGATCTTGTAGAGGGATCTGTTAATTTATACTATACTAATGCTAGAGCAGATGCTAGGGTTAATTTACAAACTGGTGTAAACCTTGATTTAAGTAATAAAGATACTGATGATTTAAGCGAGGGAACAACTAATTTATATTTTACAACTGCTAGAGCTAGAGCTAGTTTTAGTGCTGGTGATGGTATTACAATAACAAATGGTGTGATAGCATCTGAGGGTGATGCTGAGGTTGCAAAAAGAATAGATGTAACTGTAAAAAATGTAAGTGGTGGATCACTTGCAAAAGGGGTTGTTGTCCATGCGGCACCAACAGCAACACCACCGAGTGGAAATATTATAGAGGTTATTCCAGCTGATGCTAATGTGGTGGCTAGTATGCCAGCTATTGGTGTACTAAACGAAACTATTGCAAATGAAGCTGAGGGTGAAGCAGTAATGTTTGGAGCAGTAAGTGGGATAGACACATCTAGTTTTAGTACAGGTGATGAATTATATGTGTCCGAAACTGCTGGTGAATTTACTGCAACTAAACCAACTGCATTTAGTAGTCAAGTTCAAAAAATAGCAGTAGTAATAAAATCTCATGCTAGTAATGGTTTGATAAAAGTTTTTGGTGCTGGTAGGTCAAATGATATACCTAACAGAGTTGACAGGGATATGAATTTTACAGATGATTCTGAATTAACTTTTGGTGATTCCTCTGATTTAAAAATATATCACACTACTAATAATATTATTAGAATAAACTCAGGCGATTTAATATTTAATTCATTTGTTGAAGATGGTGACATTAAATTTCAATTAGATAATGGTATTGGATCGCCAACAGAATATATGCGATTAGATGGTGGTGAACAAAAAGTTATTTTTGCTAGATCCCCATGGTTAACAGATAATTTAAGATTATATTTTGGTAATGATACAACTAATGATGGCAATATATATTGGGATTCAACAGCTAGTCAATTATTTATTAGTGGCGAATCTAAGTTTTTAAATGATGCTTATGTTGTAGGCAATTTAGGAATTGGAACAGCTGTAGCAGATTCACCTTTACATATAAGCAAAGGTGGTTTAAATACTACTGGACAAGATTATGGTGTACATATTGGAGTTTTAGAATCGGGTGCTGCTAGGTATTCAGCAATAGAAATAGTAAGTAATGGAGCATTATCGGGTTGGATTGATTTTTCAAATACTGATTCGGCTAATGATTACAATGAAAGAATAAGAGGAGGTGATGGCACACTTAGATTTTTTAGTAATAATGAGGAAGCGGTTTATATAAACAGTAACCAACACACAAATTTTATTGAAGATATAATTGTAACAAGTAACGATCATAATTTATCAACAATAGAATTTAACGAAAATTCAACACATTTTGGTAGGTTACATTATTTTCATTCAGATTTTACAACAAGCGGTACAAACATAGCTGATGGAGTGCTTTTAGTTGCATCTAGTGAATCTACTGGGGGTATTGTTTTAAGGTCAGATAAAGCTGGTAGTGAAATTGTTTTTGCAATAGGAAATTCAGATGCTGAAAATATAGTAATGAAAATTACTGATGGTGCTAATGGAGTTGAGTTTTTTCCGACATCAACAGCAGAGGGTGGTCATATTGCATTAAGAGCCGATACTAATGGCAGTTATAGGTATGCAATAGATAATTACAACGATACAATGAGAATTGTAAGACAAGCCGATGCTGATGCTACTGGCGGTGTAGTTGTAGCTAGTGTTGATGAAAATGGTGATTTTAGTGTAACTAGAAATTTTATTGCTGGGCGAACTGGTTATTTTACCAGTAATCCAGCTGATTCAAGAGTTTTATATTTAGATCAATATGCAACTGATACTGGTAATATTGTTCAGTTTAGGGATCAGAGTGAAAATTTTGTTTGGGAGCTTGTAGGTCGTAATAATCAATTTTATATTTATAATAATGGATTAAGCAGACAAAGTTTATATATAAATCCTACTAACAATTTCATTGGTATAAATGGCAACGTAGCACCAAAAGCATTTTTGCATGTAACAGATGGCACAAATAGTTATCCAACAGATTCAAATAATAAACTTGTTGTCGAGTCAACTGGTCATACTTACATAGGTTTAGGCGGTGGCGATAATTCGGATGTAGGTATTCACTTTGGCGATTCTACTGCTGTTAACAGAGGTCGATTGGCATATATTCATTCCGATGATTCTATGAGAATTAGCACTAACGGAGCTGTTAGATATATTCTTGATGGATATGGAAATGTTGGATATAATTCAGCAATAAAACAATCTAATGGCACTTGGAGAAACTTTGGTTTTGGTAGTTTGAAGATGTTCGGTAGAGCTAATGATTCAAATCCTGATGGCGGTATTGGAACTAACTTTTATTTTACAACTGCAAATGCAGAGCTAAGAGCTTCAGCTCATGCGGCAAGTCGAATCTGGTTTAATGATGATCAAATAAATTTTGATAATGCTGGAACTGGCACAATAGATTCAGCAATTACTTGGAATAATAGAATGTTTATTAATGCATCTGGTTATTTAGGAGTTGGAGCAACAACAGCAATAGCACAGCTTCATGTTGATGCAAAAGATACACCATACGATGATGCTAATGGTTTAGCAATATTTCAAGATAATGGCGATAGGCAAATAGTTATTGGTGGCTTGGGTATATTTAGAAGAGATGAAGATGGCAACGCTGATCTAAGGATAAACTATTTAGGTTACAATGGCGGTGTAACACAACCAAGAGATTTAGATATTTATGATGGTAAAGGTAATAGAATTGCTAGATTTGATGGATCGACAAAAAGTTTAGGAATTGGAACTGATACTCCAAGCGAAAAATTTGTCGTTGGTACTACTGGCGGTACTCAAAATATAGAAATAAGTAACAATTATATTCAAAGTTTTAATAGAAGTGCTAGTGCTGGTTATCAAAATTTAAATTTTTACGCAAGTAGTTATACTTTTAATGTTGGCAATTTAGGAATTGGAAGCTCTAATCCAGGCAGAGGTTTGACCATAGATAAAGGTAATCAATATGCCGCATTAGAAATAATAAAAAATAATACTGGCAATCAAATTGTTTATTTAGGTACTGGATCAAGTGGAACTGGTGAGAATTCTATTTTGCAATTAAAAGATGGCACAGTTGAAAAAATTAGAATGTACTCAACTGGGACAAGTTGGATTACAGGTGGCAATTTAGTTATTGGAAACACCTCATCTACTTATGATTTTGAAGTTTTTGGCACAGATGCTAAAATGTTTGTACATTATAATAGCCATTCAAGAGGAGGTATTGCGGCTTTTTCTAGTCAAAGAATAGCGATGACTACAACATCTATAAATGACAATTTAGTTTTTGGTTATGGTACAAGCACCTCAGCTTCAGCAGATTTTGTTGAGAGAATGAGAATTGACAATGGAACTGGATTAGTTACAGCAGAGGAAAGTTTACAAGTTAAAGAAGCTATAAGGGTTTTTGGCAATAATGTAAGTGATATTTCAGCAACAAATTCACCAACTACAACATCTGTAAATTTAAGTACTTATAATAATGAATATTCTTTTATTGATCTAGCATCTAGTAATGCAAATGGAAGTTGGATCGATTTTAGTAATGCAAATGGCACTGATTATAGTGGTCGTATTAGATACAATTTTACAAGCAACTACATGAAATTTTATGCTGGTAGTGCAGAACAAGTAAATATTGGAGCTAATGAAACAGTAATTTACAACAGGTTATTTGCTAGTGAAGCATCTTATGCCGCAATAATAGGACAAGCATCTTTTAGTTGGGCAGGTAGCACAGCATATCCCACTATATATGGAAGTAATGCTGACAGATGGGTAATGTTTACTTTTCCGCATATAGCTTGTTTACAAAATGGCGTTAATGGGCATACTGGATCTACAACTGGTGCTAAGATAAGATTTGCATCAAATCCAGCCGCAAGTGCTTCTTGGGATGCTGGTGTTGATCTACAATATAATGCATCTGATAGGTTTAGTATAGCTAGAGGTGGTGCTATTATGATAAACTGTTTACCGCCAAGTTCAACATGGTCAGGTATATCAGCAAGAGATTGGACAATATTTGGATCAGGTTCAAGAGCTGGTGGTATTGTAATAAACGATATTGCTGGAGCTAATTATGGAATTTATGGAGGTGGTTATGATTTAACTTTTGGCAAAAGTGTAAATGGTACATCGGTTCAACCAGCACTAGCTATATTAGGGGATAATGCTTCTGATACAACTCCAGATGTTAAAGTATATAATGATTTAACAGTAGATGGAACAGCATATGTAGGAAATGCCGCAACAGTAATTTCAAATTCAGCTTCAAGAGTTTTATATTTAAAACAAAATGGTATTAATGCTGGGAATATAGTACAATTTCAAGATCATGTTTCAAATAATGTATGGGAAGTAGTAGGCAGAAATAATACTTTTTATATTTATAATAATATGAATAGTCAGGGTTATGCTTTTTATATTAACCCAAACAATAACTATATAGGAATTGATAAATCATCTGCTGGTTATAATTTAGATGTTAGCGGAACTATAAGAGCAACAAGTGATGTAATTGCGTTTTCTGATAAAAGAGTCAAAGAAAATATAGTTACTGTTGATAATGCTTTAGATAAGGTTACTAAATTAAGAGGTGTCACATATACTAGAAAAGATACAGATGATAAATCTACTAAAGTTGGTGTAATTGCTCAAGAGGTTTTAAAAGTGTTGCCAGAGGTTGTCGAAAAAGATCATGAGGGCATGTATTCTGTTGCTTATGGGAATATGGCTGGTGTGTTTATAGAAGCTATTAAACAATTAAAAGCAGAGGTTGATAGTTTAAAACAAGAAATTAAAGAACTAAAAAAATAAAATATGCCTTGTCCAAATATTGCAAACGATGAAATATCAATGTTAAAAACAGCAAGGGAAAGAACTGGCTCTGGATACACCTCTAGTATTAGTATTGCACCGCCAATATATATGTCAGATATACAAAGATTAAGTGGCGGTAATTCAAGTGGATCAGGTCGAAGTTATCCAGCAGTTGCATTAGCAAATCCAATAGACAACCGACCAGATGGTGAGAATCCTTTACAAATGAGTGAGTTTAATTTATACGATCAAAACCCACCAAGAACTGCATTTATGTTTAACTACAACAGTTCATCTAGCATTAGTGCTTGTAATTTTGCAATACCTTTTGATACATATTATCATGATGATGCAAATAATTTAATACCAGATAATGTAAATATATATACAGCTTATACAACACAATTTGGAACAACAGTTGCCGCGGCTGGTTACTATTCAATATATACTACTAGTGGTCAACGAACTGGTGATTATATTCGTGTTGGTAATAATGGATTGATAATTGAGGTTGATACTTGTTAAAAAATTACTAAATTTGTAAAAAATTAATATTATGGCGAATACCTATACTTGGAAAATAAATCAACTTGATGCTAAAATACAAGATGGCGAATTACAAAATGTAATTTATGTTATACACTACAATTATATAGCAGTTGATCCAACTGGAGAATATACAGCTAGTAGTGTTAGCACATTAGCTGTTGAATATGATCCAGAAACTCCATTTATTCCCTACGATGAATTAACAAAAGAAGATGTTGTTAGTTGGCTAGAAGCTGGTATTGATGTTAATATTTTAAAAGAAGCATTGGACAAGCAAATAAATTTACAAATAAATCCAGTTAATGAGTATTTACACCCAGATTGGAATTAATAATAAGTAATTAAATAAATAATAATGAGCAAACTAGAGGAAAAAGAATTAAAATCTTTACAAGAAAATCAAGGCAAAATTAATCAAGTTGTATCTAATATGGGTGCAATATCTATTCAAAAAATTAACTTAGAAAAAACAAAAGAATCTTTACTAGGTGAATTGAAAAAAATAGAAGATGAGCAAAATGATCTTAAAAAAGAACTTGAGGAAAAGTACGGAAAAATCTCAGTTAATTTAGAATCTGGCGAATACGAGATTATTCCAGAAGAAGCATAGATCATGGCTGTTATAAATGCCACTAGCTTTTTATTATTAAAAGATACAACAGTTATAGGGCATTCTAAAAGCACTAGTTTTAATGTCAATGTTGACTTACCAGAATCTACAACTAAAGAAAGTTTAGGTTGGAAAGAAGTTATACCAGGTGTTAAATCTGGAACATTAAGTTGTGAATGTTTAACTGATTATTCAGATGCACTAAGTTTTGAGCATTTGGCTGATATGGTTATAACAAAACAAAAAGCAACATTTTATTTTAAAGATGCTGTAAATCCAAAACTAATTGTTAGGGGTGAGGGTTTTATAAACTCAGTTGATGAAACTGCTGAGTTTGAAACTGCAACAAGTTTTAACCTAGAAATTAATTTAACTGGTGTATTTTCAATAACAGATCCTAGTGTTGGTTTAACTTGGGATAATGTATTTGCTAAGTGGGAAGATATTGCTACAAACTGGGAAGATGTATAATTTTTTTATTTGTATATTTGTTGAAGATTAATAATTTAAAATATATATAAATGGCTACAACTGGAGTATTTAATGGTACTGATTTACTACTAAAACTGACTGATGGTACATCAATTGCATCATCCACTATTATTGGACATTCAACATCTTGTTCACTTTCTCTTTCTAATGATTTACCAGAAGCTACTACTAAAGATAGCAATGGTTTTCAAGAAGTGATTGCTGGAGTTAAAAGTGGTGAAATTTCTTTTGAGGGATTAATTGCTTATGATGATGATGCAAACCCAATTGATTTTGCTGACATTCTTATAGCTCGTAGAGCTGTAACATGGACATTTGGAACTGCTGATGGTGCTGATACTGTCTATACTGGTTCTGGGTTTTTAAGCTCTGTTGAGATGAGTGCAGAAATGGAATCACCAGCAACATATAGTGGATCAATTACTGTAAATGGTGCAATTACAACTGTATAGTAATTACTTTTTAACATAAATTAAAAGGGGTATAAATTAAGGAACTATACCCCTATAAATATATATTAATATGGCAAACAAGAAAAGAGGTTACTATACCCTAAAAATAGGTGGTAAAATGCGAACCATGCATTTTTCAATGAATTTCTGGTCAAACTTTACTGATCAAATGGATGTATCGCTAGATAAAATAGGTGATGTATTTAACAATGGTATTTCTATTAAAGGAATAAGATCACTTATTTATTCTGGTTTATTAGCACATGATCAAGAACAAAGTAATGAAATTGATTATAATGAATTTAAGGTTGGTATGTGGCTTGAAGATTTTGATGCTGAAAAATTAAATAAAGTTATTGAAGCAATGATGGAATCCAGAATATTAGGCAATGATCTTAATATGGGTGTTGCTAGAAATATTAAGAAAACTACAAAACCCACAAAAGAGGGAAAGTAACTACCCAGCTGACTTGGGATAGTTTACTAGATTTTTATATTGGTCAAGCTGGGATAACACCAGATGTTTTTTGGAAAAATACATGGAAAGAGAATCATCTAATGGGTGAATCACACATGATAAAATCCAACTTACTATGGGAACAAACAAGGTATTTAGCATCAATGCTTTACAATGTTAATTGTAATAAAAAAGCACAAATGATAACACCAGACAAATTGTTTCCATTACCTCAAGATGTTTATTTAGGCAAAGGAAAACCAAAATCAACTAAAGAGGAATTTTTAAAATTTAAAAAGAAAGTAAATAAAAAAAAGCTACCAAAATAGGTGGCTTATTTTTTTTGTATTTTTGATAAAAATTAATTCATGGCAAAGTTAAGATTAGATTTACAATTAACTGGTTTCAAACAAGCATCTGGAAAGTTAAAGCAATTTGGCTCAAAAATGAAGTCAGTCGGTGCAAGTATGCAAAAATTTAGCTTGCCATTAGCTATTGCTGGTGGTGCGGCTATAAAAATGGGTGCTGACTTTGATAAATCAATGACTAAAATAAAATCATTGGTTGGCTTAGCTGGTAAGGATGTTGACAAGATGGGTAAACAAGCCAGAGAAATGGCAAAAAATACTGGTATAAGTAGTCAACAAGCTGGTGATGCTTTATTTTATATAACATCTGCTGGCTTAGAGGGTGCTAATGCAATGAGTGTTTTAAATGCATCTTTAAAAGCTAGTGCATCTGGTTTAGGTGATGTTTCTCAAGTTGCTGACTTAGCAACATCAGCAATGAATGCTTATGGTTCAGATACACTTTCAGCAACAGATGCGACAGATGTTTTAACAGCGGCAGTTAGAGAGGGTAAATTAAATAGTGAAGATCTTGCATCATCAATGGGGCAAGTTTTGCCAGTTGCATCTAATATGGGTGTTAGTTTTAATGAAGTTGGTGCGGCAATGGCGGCAATGTCAAGAACTGGAACTAATGCGGCTCAAGGTGCAACACAATTAAATAGTATTTTATCTGGATTACTAAAACCTACAAAACAAGCTGAGGAAGCTCTATCTGAAATGGGTTTATCTAGCAGTGGTTTAAAACAACAAATAAAAGAGGAGGGTTTACTATCTGTCTTAGAAACTTTAAAAACTGAATTTGATGCTAATGGTGATGCGGCGGCAAGAGTATTCCCAAATATAAGAGCATTAAGAGGGGTATTAGATTTAACTGGTAAAAGTGCCGATACTACAAAAGAGATATTTGCTGAATTAAATGCATCTCAAGGTGCAACAAAAAAAGCATTTGATGAAACTGCAAAAAGTGCATCATTTAGATTAAAAAAAGCTCTAAATGGTGCTAGAGAATCATT
>Ga0208792_1000869_pt1 | contig 10573 bp, 5 predicted proteins | sample 14_taG_FD_184087 | JGI IMG/M metagenome (GOLD analysis project Ga0208792, IMG submission 184087) | Marine viral communities from the Subarctic Pacific Ocean - 14_ETSP_OMZ_AT15311 metaG (SPAdes) (version 2) | ecosystem: Environmental > Aquatic > Marine > Oceanic | place: Pacific Ocean | collected...
AAGTTAAAGTGTGTGGTGAATTGGGAATTGATTTCCAACAAGGACTTGGAAAGAAAATTCGTTCATCATCAGAAATGACTGGATTGGTAGAACACGACCAACCAAATGCATATTATAGAGACTAATGAGTGTAATAACCAAGTTAGAAGACGGCACGGAAGTAGACGATACTTTCGTAACGAGTATTGATTCCATTATGATATTAAAAGCTTTGATAGGTGATGATAAAGTATTTGATGAAAATCACGAGTGGACTGAATATGGTAAAGCCAAACTAAAAGAATTACAGAAAAAATGGTGTTTGGAAAATCAAACGGATAATTATAATAACTAATGAATATATCGTTAATACAATTAATAGATAAAGTGTTGAACTCAAAAGGTCAATCATTAAGCAAGACCAATGAGTATATGTGGTGGAGTCCTTTTGTATCACATCACAAACCAAAACTACAAGTCAATATCCAAACGGGTAAATGGCATTGTTGGGTAAGTAATCAAGGTGGACATAACTTGTATCAATTATTTAAGAAAGTTGGTGCGGGATATAATGATTTCAAAGAGTTAAATACATTACTCGGAGATACATCTTTTTATCAGAAAGACAATGATAAGAAATCAGAAGTTATTCAATTACCAAAAGAAATGAAATCTTTATCGGACCCATTTGATACATCAGTTATTAAAGAACACGCAATAAGATTTCTAAGAAAACGAGGATTTGATTCAGAAGATATCGCAAGATACAATTTAGGATATTGTTCAGAAGGACCATACAACAATAGAATTATTATACCGAGTTATGATTCAGACGGAAAGTTAAATTACTTTGTCGGAAGAGACTTTTATAACTCAAATTTTAAATACAAGAACCCACCATTTCCAAAAGATGTAGTCGGGTTTGACCTTTATATTAATTGGTCATTACCGATAATCTTGACTGAAGGTGTGTTTGATGCTATGAGTGTAAAAGGCAACGCAATCCCTTTGTTCGGGAAAAGTATTTTACCACAATTAGAAAAGAAAATAACGGAAAAACGAGTTAACTCTATATTTATTGTTTTAGACGGAGATGCTTTTAACGACGCTATCCAAATGGTTGAGAAGTTTACCGACAATGGTATTTCGGTTAACTTTGTAAAGTTGGACGGACAAGACCCCAACGATTTAGGTTATCGTCAAATGATTAATAAAATCCACGAAGCAGTTCCGATGAACTTTAAAACATTAATGGAAATGAAATTATATGGAAACAAACTACTGGCAAATTGACGAAGACTTATACAAGGTTCATATTAGTGCCGATGTATTTGAAAAAATAGTAAAAGAATTTAGTGTGGAAAATGCCGCTAAGTATATCAAAGACGGAGAGGTATTCGCATACGACATTATGGTTACAAAAGAAAAACTAAAAAGAGTGAATAAAAAGCTCAAGGAGATTGATTGATAGAATCAAAAATAAAGGTTCCATTTAGGAAACTAAAACACATACATCACATTAGTGATATCCAAATAAGAAATTTAAAACGACACAAAGAATACGAACAAGTATTTAACAAACTATATGAGGAAGTAAAAAAGAATCCAAAGAATGCTATCTCGTATATTGGTGGAGATATAGCACACTCTAAAACAGAGATGTCACCAGAGTTAGTGGACCAATTATCAAGGTTGTTCAAGAACTTAGCAGACATATGTCCATTAGTCATTATAGCAGGTAATCACGATGCCAATCTAAATAATCGTAATCGTATGGATGTTTTGACACCAATCGTGGAAAATTTAAATCACCCAAATCTACACTATCTAAAACGAACAGGTGTGTATAGATGTGCCGATACTAATTTAGTTGTGTGGGATGTTTGGGATAAAGAATCAGATTATATCAAAGCAAAAGATGTCAAACAAGACGGAAAAAATGTAGTATTGTATCACGGAACCGTAGATAGAAGTGAAACTGATTTAGGTTTCAAACTACCAAGTAAAGTCAAAATGAAAATGTTTAAAGATTATGACTTAGCACTATTGGGTGATATTCATAAAAGACAATTCATCAACAAAGAAGAAACTATCGCATATTGTGGTTCATTGATTCAACAGAATCACGGAGAAGATATCGGTAAAGGTTATTTACTATGGGATATGGAAACTCTTAAATCTAAATACATTGAGATACCAAATGACTTTGGATACTACACAATCAACATTGACAATGGTAAATTACCAGACCTATCAGATTTACCTAAGAAACCAAGAGTTCGTATTAGAGTAAGTAATACAAAACCTGCTCAATTGAAAAGAGTAATGACTCAAATACAAAAAGTAGCAAAAATACAAGAGTCAGTTGTAACAAGAGTTGACGGACTATCAAAAGATAAAATTCGTGATAACAAAATTAACATTGGTAATGTGAATAATGTAGGTTATCAATTTAGTTTGATTGAAGAATATCTAAATAATAATTATGCGGTTGATGAAGATACTATGATTAAGATTAACAAAATCTTAACAGACTTAAATTCTAAGATAGCATCAGAAGACATCATTAGAAATATCAATTGGAAATTAAAGAAATTTGAATTCTCAAATATGTTTAGTTACGGGGAGGACAATGTTGTTGACTTTACTAAACTAAATGGTATCGTAGGTTTATTCGCACCAAACGCATCAGGTAAATCAGCATTATTAGACGCATTAGCATTTTGTTTATTTGATATATCAACACGAGCAGTTCGTGCAAACAATATAATTAACAAAGCAAAAACCAATATGCATTGTAAATTAAACTTTGAGATTGACGGAACAAATTACTTTATTGAAAAGAAAGGTAAGAAGAATCTTCGTAGTGGACACGTTAAAGTAGATATTGATTTCTGGATGGTTGATGAAAATGGAGATACCACAAGTTTAAATGGAGACCAAAGAAGAACCACACAATTAAACATTAGAAAAGTAGTAGGGGATTTTGAGGACTTTGTATTGACGAGTATGTCAAGTCAAAATGATTCTACGGTATTTATCAACAAAACTCAAAAAGAAAGAAAAGAGTTACTATCTCAGTTTATGGGATTAAAGATATTTGATAGATTATGGGTTCAAGCATCAGATGATATTAAAGATGTAAATGCATTGTTGACTGATTTTAAGAAAGCTGACTATGATTCAGAATTAGCACAAATCACTAACGAATTAATCATATTAGAATCTAAGGAAAAAACTTTAAAAAGTCAAGAAGAAAATATCAAATCTGAAATAAAAGAATATCAAGAAAAGATAGAAAAAGAAACTAAAAATCTCAAACCAGTAGACCAATCCATTAGAGATATAGAAGTCCTAAAAGACGAAAAAAATAAAACACGAGAATTATTACAATCAGTTCAAGCAGATAAAGACGGAGCCTTGACTGAACAATATGATTGTGAAAGAAATGTATCTGATATAGAAAACAAAATACAAACTTACGAAAAGGACAATGTCCAAGAGAAGTTTGCACAATTAGAAAAATTAGAACAAGAAAGAGATTTGTTTCAAATAGAAGTAGATAAGTTAAAACTAGATGTAAAGATTAAATTAGAAAAGATTGAAAAATTAGGTAATCTAACTTACAATGAGGATTGTGAACATTGTATGAGTAATCCATTTACATTGGACGCAAGAGAAACTAAGAAACACTTAGAAAAAGATAAAGAACTTGCTACAAAATATTTAACAAGAAAATCTCGTATGGACGACAAAATACAAACAATGTTTAAAGTTCGTGCATACAAAAAAGATTTAGATGAATTAGGTCAATCATTGGTTGAAGGTAAAACACGACACTCTCAACTTACATCTAACTTACAATATCTCAACGAACGAGAAGAGAACATACAGAATCAAATCAATTCTATTGTAAGTGAAATGGACAGATATGTCGCACAAGAACAAGATGTCGTCTTTAACCAATCGATTGATTTAAGAATACAAGACTTGAAATCAGAACAATACCTATTAGATGATAAATTAGAAGATACTAAATTAGCATCAACATCTATATTCGGTAATATACAGGTCTTAAAAAACAAAGAAACTCAAATCAACGAGAGTATTGATAAAGTAGAACAATTAGAAGGTGATTACCAAGCATACCAATATCTACTAAACGCTATTCAACGAGACGGAGTTCCTTATGATTTAATTACTAAATCTCTACCTACGGTTGAGGGAGCAGTAAATGATATTCTGGCACAAGTAGTTGACTTTAGTATTGTGTTTACTATGAACGGAAAAGACATTGATACTCATATCGTATATGATGACGATAGAATTTGGTCATTGGAATTATCAAGTGGTATGGAACGATTTATTAGTTCATTGGCTATTCGTATTGGATTGATGAATGTAAGTAATTTACCACAAGGTAATTTCTTAGCAATCGACGAGGGTTGGGGAACAATGGATAGTGATAATCTGAACTCAGTTTCACAATTGTTCCAATACTTAAAGAGTCAATTTCAGTTTACATTTGTAGTATCTCACATTGAAACAATGAGAGACTTCGTAGACACACTATTAGAAATCAAAAAAGTAGACGGAAGTTCGTCAGTTAGATTTAGTAGGTAAAGTATTTAATGGTCTTGAAATACCATTTTGTTTATACAATCTAAATATTTCTTTATTGATTGCCGCTGAAGCTGTCAGTCTATTCTCTTTACAATAAAACTTAAACCAAGACATCAAGTCTTCATCTAGCGTAAAATTATATCTTTTCTTTTTACTCATATTATACACACCTTATACATATTAATAAGTATATAAATTTAAAATTTTAATACTTATATATAAGAGAAAAATCTATGCCAATACGACAAAATATATTAAGAAAAGGAAAAGCACAAAGACAAGACCTACAATCTTTTGATGTTCATATAGATGAATCGGGAGTTGTAGGGGATTTAACCGTATCTAAGTTTTTTAAGATTAGTGAATTCCCATCAGTTTTACCAGCCGGTAATAGTTCTTTTTTAATTGAAGGTTCTAATTTACTAAAACCAGATATAGAACTAAAAATAGAAATATTAGATAGAGAAAACAATCCAATATTCCACTATGCTATTCCCAATTATGATAGAGAATTACCATCACAAAGAGTAGCTATTGAAGTATACAAAGATGATATTGTAGATGGTATTGGAACCGTTACAATTTTAGCTGAGTTGGACCCGGAAGAAAACAATATTCCAGAACAATTTTTAGATACATACAATGTTAGATTTACTGCACCAATCAATATCAATACAACGATTAAAAACACTCGACCGATTAGATTTTTTGGTGCACCAACCGCAACAATTAGTGAAAAAGTTGTAGGTGTAATAAAACCAGTTGACCCAAATTCTTTAGTTCCTATCACTTTGACTGGTAGTGTAGAAGTTAACACTCAAAGACATTACTATCCAATTTCACCACCAGGTGGTGGTGCAGATACTTATATACCAGATGCTGAGACATCTACTAATCCAGAAGATTTAGCGATTATAAAATATCAACAAACAAAAGCAAATGGGGAAGACTCACAAGCACAACAGGTTGATACACCACAAGAAAATCCTAATGCTCCAATACCAGGATATGATATTGGTCAAACAATGGTTTTAAAAGAATTAGAAGATTCTGAATATTCTGAACCGAATAAACTTAGTCGTGATATGTCAGGTGCATCCTTTACAATCAGAAATGTTAACTTGATAGCTAAAGATGAGTTTAATAATTCAATATCTGGTTCAACAGAATATGAACTTCCTACATCATTTTCTGATGTACTGGGAATACGAAATGAAACAACTTTCTTTGTATTAGGAAAAGAATTAACAGCTAAAAATTTAAAGACGAATCAAAGAGAAGCTATTGGTGTATTTGCCTCAAGTTCTAATTTTGAACTAACATTTAAACCAAAAGCTGAAAATATACCAGACCAAGTTTACAAAAAATCTTACGCAGATATTACCGTAGGTAATTTACAAACATTTAGTGGAGATACTTACAAAGCAAAAATTTATGCCAAAGAAGATGGTAGTTCTGGTGGATTTGAAAAAATATATGAAACCTTAGTTGAGGCACCAAATCAATTAGTTGATTTAAATAGTCTTACTGGTTTTAAAAATATCGGTAGTTTTACAACACAATCAATAGTTCAGAATTATTGGGTAACATCTTCAGTACAATCATCTGCAACAATAGACAATTCACTATTAATGAATAGTGTTGTGTTGAGTGGTAGTAATTATGAGTATGGTCAATCATTTGATTTCGTTACTAATCAAAATGTAATTTTAGAAAATAATGAACCATACATTGTTGAATTTGTAACAGCTATAAAATCTGCACCAAAACTACAAAGTGACGGAGAAGAAAAAACTGAAGCAAAATTAGAAGTATTTTTAACAGGTAGTTTCCAGTCTTCAACTCAAGGTGAAATTTCATTGGGTATTGTAGATATATCTGAAAACTTATTTAATTCTTTTGATTCCAATGAATTTAATTTAGTTGAAAAAACACAAGTTGCAGACTTTTTATCACATAGTGAATCTTCTAAACCAAGTGGTAGTTTAGGATTTAGAGTTCACTCTGGTCAGTTTATGTTAAATGATGTTAGACTAAGACCATTCAGTGAAACAAACTTTAGTCCAGGATTTTTCAAGGCAAATGTACCGATGCCAAAACCTATAAAAAGAGGTCAACTATATGACTTCTTAGTAGAATTTTACGACGCAAATAATAACAAAGCAAAAGCAGTAGCTATTGCTGAAGATGTTTTATTTGATGGAGCACCACAAGTTATAGCAGATGGTGTTGACGCAGTATTGACTGGTTCTATGTTCTTAGGAAACATTACTGGTAGTGGTATTCAATTCCACGGAGGTTCTGCCTTTATTCGTACCATAGGATATGATGGATTTAATGATACGATATCAAATTCAGGTGGTGGATTTATACTATATAGTGGTTCAGTTTCTCAATCAATGGGAACAAATGAGACTTACGAGGGTGTTGGTTTAGAATTAGTTGACGCTCACGGGTCCACAAATAGATTTTTAAAATTTAAAACAAATGCACAAGGAACTCCATCTGAATTTGAAGTTCAAACAGATACATTTTACTTTGGTAAAGATAGAACAGAAACAAACGCACAATTCGTTAGTGGTTCTAATGGAAATGTTGAAATAAGTTCAAGTAATTTTCACTTAACACCAGATGGTGATGTGGTGATGCAAGGAACTATTACCGCAGAAGCTGGAAACATAGGAGGATTCAGTATTGACTCCGCTTCTATGTTTAGTGGAACACAACCAACACCTACTTTCTTTTTAAGTGGTAGTGCAACTGGAACAAACTTTAGTAAATCAAACTTGGTTATATCATCAAGTGGATTCCAAGTAAACTCACAGGGTGCTATGAGTGCAAGTGAGGGTGTAATCGGTGGATTTTCTTTAGGAAAAACCATAATCAGTAGTAGTAATTTAATTTTAGATAGTAGTGGAGAAATAAGAAACCAAGACTATGACCCATTTTTATCAGGGTTTAAGATTTCATCATTAGGTAATGGTAGTGCAGAATTTGAAAACATTAGAATTCGTGGAACACTAAGAACATCAGTATTTGAAAAGGAAACGGTAAATGCAGTTGGTGGTATGTTGTATGTTGGTAATTCAACAGCAGTGTCAGCTTCAGTGGGTTCATCAGATACCGCAATATTCGTAGATAATGTTAGTGGATTTGAAATTGATGAAGTTATTTTTGCAAAGAAAGTAACAGGAACAGGATTTACAAAAGAATTTATGAAAGTGACAGGTAGTCACAGACACAACGAATCATCAGATACTGATTTTGCTGGATTCCTACACGTTGAAAGGGCTTATGGAAGTTCAGTAGCAAGTACAAAATTATCAAATGCAACAACATTAAATGGAGCAATAGACTCAACACAGACCCGTATTACGGTTGCAAGTACATCTAACCTAACTGGAACACCAGTTATAAAAATTGATGACGAGTTAATGAAAGTAACGGGTTCTGACTCTACTTCACCAGGAACAATTATTCACGCATTTAGAGGAATTGACGGAACAGCAAAAGCTTCTCATAGTAATTCAACAAATGTTAAATTATTAGATAAAGATGCATCATTTTTAGCAAACTTAGTATCATCTGCACAAACATATACACCAGGTCAAGTATTAGTTTCAACAGGTCGTTATATCGGAGGAACAGGAACCAATACCACGGGTAGTGGTTATATAATGTTGAACGCAAATCCAACAATTGGAGATACACCATATATAGATTTTGCAGAAAGAACCGGTAGTGGTTTATATGATATGAGATTAAGAACCAGAGTTGGTGATTTAAGTGGATTATCAGGAACTCGTTTAGGTGATGAAGTCGTAATAGGTTCAGAACCAGGTTTTGGACTTGCAGCAGAAAATGTATTCTTATCAGGATTGATAAAAGCACAAAGTGGTTCTATTGGTGGTTGGGAAATACAAGACCAACAAATTAAAAGTGGAGTAACATCTTTAAATTCAAGTACCGAACAATTAAAATTTGATAAAGCCTCAGTAGCGTTTGGTAGTGGAACTGGTGTTGTGGTCGGAAAAGACGGAACTGATTATGAGTTTTATGCCGGTAATGGTTCAAATTACATATGGTGGGACGGAAGTAATCTAAATATTAAAGGTGCTATTCGTCAAACAGCTGGTGGAACAACACTTGTGGATTACGCTGATAGAGGAATTTGGGCAGCAGGAGTTGCATATAAAGAATTAGACTTAGTACAATATACATCAGGTGGAGCTACATCAACTTACAAGTGTATTGATGACCACACATCAACAGACAATACCAGTACTTCAACTGGTAGACCAGACACATCTAATTCAACTTGTTGGACAGTATTTGCGTCCGGTGGAACTACTGGAGCTACATCAAAAACTGTATCGATACAGGCAAGTAGTTATGTAGCTGTTTATAATTCTTCTGGTGGGGGTGGTACAGGAACCATTACACTAAGTGCAAATTCACAAAACTTTACAGACGCAAGATTTAAATTTACGGGTGGTGGAACAGATTTTACAGATGAAACTACATTTACAGATGGGTCCGATAACAATACATCACAAAATGTTACATTTAATATACCTTCAAGTGATACAAATGCTCCATACACTTTCCGAGTAGATGTTCAAGAAGGAACTTCTGGTGGTTCAATAGCAAGTGATACATTAACGATTGCTGCAATTAAACCTGGAGCAGATGGTTCAACTTCAAAAGTAGTATCGTTGACATCACCCAATTATGTAATTAACTATAATGCAGCCGGTAGTAGTCCAACACCAAGTGGAACATTAACATTAACCGCTACATCACAAAATTTTACAAATGGATTCTTTAAATTTACGGGGGATGGATTTAGTCAAGTGGTTCAAACTGCAGAATCTACATTTACCAATGGTGATGGAGCTAATTCAGATGAATTCGATATAACAATTCCATCTTCATACTTTTCCACACCTTTAAAATTTAGAGTTGGAGTTTCAGAAGGAGACCAAAATGAAGTTGCGTTCGATACAATAACGGTAAGTGCGGTTCAACCAGGTGATGACGGAGATGACGCATATACCGTAATTTTAACAAACGAGTCACACACTTTATCAACTACAAATGCTGGAGCAGTAACTTATGGTGGTAGTGGAACAGAAATTATAGCGTTTAAAGGAACCACACAATTAACCGGTGTAACCGGCGGTGGAACACCAAGTGCGGGTCAATTTACAGCAACACCTACCGATACTAATATTACGGTTGGTAGTGAAAGTGCTTCAAGTAATAAACTTGTATTTGCAGACTCAAGTAATTGTACACAAAATACTGCTACTATTAGTTTTCTTATAAAGTTAGAAGGAGCTTCTACTACATTAACAAAAATTCAATCTATATCAAAAGCTAATCAAGGTGATGATGGTGCTGATGGTTACACGGTAGTTTTGACAAATGACTCACACACCTTACCAACCACAACAGGTGGAAATGTGACTTATGGTGGTAGTGGAACAAATATTGTTGCATACAAAGGAACAACAGAATTAGACGGAGTTACAAGTACAGGAAATCTTACAACAGGTAAGTTTAGTGCATCGGTAGTTTCAGAAACAAACATTACGGCTGATGATACATTTACAAGTACAGGAAATCCATTAGTTTATGGAAACGCAAGTTCTTGTACATCAGACAACGCTTCCATAACTTATAAAGTTTCCTTAGAAGGGACATCTACTGAAGTAGAAAAAATACAATCACTATCTAAGGCAAATCAAGGTGCTACTGGAACAAGTGCAGCTACATTAAACCTTACTTCTAATATAGCGGTATTTGCATTTGATGATTCAAGTGATTCAACACCAACACCAACAACAGCTACCATAACGATAAATCAACAAAACCAAGCTAGTAATTTAGTAGTTGGTGATATTACTCCAACAAATAGTAGTGTGAGTAATTTTAGTTATAGTGCCGGAAGTGGAACAGGAACAGGAAC
>Ga0208792_1000872_pt1 | contig 10550 bp, 16 predicted proteins | sample 14_taG_FD_184087 | JGI IMG/M metagenome (GOLD analysis project Ga0208792, IMG submission 184087) | Marine viral communities from the Subarctic Pacific Ocean - 14_ETSP_OMZ_AT15311 metaG (SPAdes) (version 2) | ecosystem: Environmental > Aquatic > Marine > Oceanic | place: Pacific Ocean | collected...
AGGCGCTGGAGTAGGCGCTGGAGTAGGCGCTGGAGTAGGCGCTGGAGTAGGCGCTGGAGTAGGCGCTGGAGTAGGCGCTGGAGTAGGGACTGGTTCAGGTGCAGGTGCAGGCGCAGGCGCAGGTGCAGGTGCAGGTGCAGGAGTAGACGTTGTTGTTGTTGTTATTGGAGGCGGTTCAATTACAACAACAGGATCAGTCGCTGTAATAGGAGGAGGTTCTTGATACACTTCAGTAATCGCAGTCTCTGGTATAGCAATCTCTGGAGTAACGCCTGTAACATCTACTACTTCGCCTGTAACGGGGTCAGTAACGCCAAATTCAGAGTCTCTTGCTGCGTTTATAGCTGCTATGGCTGCTGCTAAATCATCGTCTTCGTCTTCTATAGCATCCTCAGCTATGCTACCACCGCCAACCGTAAGAGATACTATATCACCTGCTGCCGCCATCTCTGATAATGTTCTAGGAGCTGTAGTGCCAGTAATAGGAGAGCCGCTTGACGCTGTAAAACCGCCTGAAGAGTTGTATAATTGAACTGCACCTGCTGCTAAGTTTAACCAGTCTGCTGTAGTTAAAGTTTCTCCTGCTAGTGCGTTTGCTGCTGACAAAACTGCTTCTGACGCTCCACCAGTAAAAGCTGCAAGAGCTGTTCTAACAATAGGAGGGAAAGCTGCTGAGATGCTTCTATCTTTAGGAACAGCTACTGTAGAATAAGTACCTACAGGGCCATAAGACTGGTAAACAACATCACTGCCCTCTTTGGCTATTCCAGCAATAGAGCCTGTAGTGCCTGTGTTCAAGTACAGCTTCTGACCGTCTACTTCTTTAAACAGTGGTATGTCGTTATCTTCAACAAAGTCAACAATGTTTGTATCTACAGATTCTGTGTAGTAGTCTCTAACATTACGAGGGTCTTGACGTAACCTGCTAATGTCTTCGCCCTTAATGCCTCTGTAGTCGCCAGACTCTATAGCTGCTGAACTTAAAGCACTACCTTGCCCTTGTTGCTGTTCTACAAAGGCTGCCAGATTGTTTAAAGACTCTTCAGGGGTGTCGTACTCAGGAACACCTGCTAAGGTTAGTGCAGGTGCTAGTGTAGGCGTAGGACGCTTTTCTTCTCTAACAGGTATACGAGGCTCAAAGGTTTCTTTGTCTGTGTCAAAAGAACTAGCTAAAGATACAACCTCTTCTTCTGCTCTAGGCAAGTCAAAGCCTGAAGGACGCTTCTCTTCTCTAACAGAGCGTCTTCGTCCACTTTTTAATTTAACGCCTCTTGCCATTATCGTTCTCTCTGTACGCCTTTAGACTTCTCTACTGTGCGCATAGCGCCTAGTCCTAACATACCCATTAACACACTATTAAGCAGTGAGCTGTCAACAGGAGGAACAGTAAACCATATACCTAGAATAGGTGCTAAAATAGTAGAATAAAATAGAGCTAGTCCACATATCCATCCTATAGCAGGTCGCCAACCCGCTACAAATAAACTCTTATGTGCTGCTTCAGCTTTGTTAACTTCTAACTGACCTTTAGCTAATTCCTGTGCATGCTTCTCCGCCATAGTCGCTAACTCAAACGCTATAGCATTTTTCTTGTCTTTGTCCTCTATGACTTTATCTAAGAGGCTAGTAACAGGTGCTATCAAGGAACTCAATATAGACATATATTATACACTATTTTTAGTTATTTGTCAAGCGGTTTGTTCTTGCCCAGGATACCCTGCACAGTATCTGACTCATATATCCTAATACCTAACCACACAATAGTCAGCAGTGACGCTGTAGGTGGTAGCCAAGCCGCTAGTGACATTACCGCTGTAGATGCAGCAGCAACGTCTAGCATGTCTTTAGTAGACTCTTCCATTACCATGATAACGTCCTTGTTTATTGTTTAGCTTTATTGCCTAAGAAAGCAAACTGCTCTAAGACCTTGTAAGCCTTAGCAACAAACTCGTCATCTTTGGGAGTCTCTGTGTAGTTACATATAACACTGGCTATAGTAACCAGTGAAGTAGCAAGCACGTACATGTCAAGTAAGTATTCCATTAAAGTATTCCTGTGTTAAATAACCAGTAAGTGCCAAAGAATGCAGCAAGAACTACCACAGTAGCGGCAATGTTCTTAACTACATCTCCTATCTCACGCTGCTTCTTTAGTTTAGCCAGCCTAGCCTTCTCAATTTTATGTTTGTGATCCATCAAAGACTTGTGCTGTATAGCCAGCATGTCACGCCAGACGTTCTTAGGCGTTATCTTCTTCAGCTCCTTCTCCTTCTCGCGTATCTCGTTCTTAGCCCACGCAAGTTCCAGAGCCTCTTCTTGTGTTAGTACATGATCGCCTGCCTTGGTAGCCTCTTCAATACTTTCGACAGCTACCTTGCTATCAGTGAGGCTGGTGAATAATCCCGACAGACCTGACAAGTGATCCCCAGACTCTTTAACGGTAGCAATGCCATCGTTAAGAGCCTTGAGAATACCTACAACTGCTGAGATTTCTGCGATCATTACCAAGGAGTTCCAGTAGTAATCGCAGGAGCTTTGCTGTCAGCAATCTGTGCAGCGATAGAGTCTTCCAGAGCTGTTACTGCTTCCTCACCCATGCTGTCCTTACACCAGCCAATAGCCTGAGCTTCTGTAATGTCTGCATAGGCTGTGTAGCCAGAAGCAGAGCTGTCAGGAGTAAAGCCACAAGTGCCGTATGAGCTGCCTGAGTGGTCGCCATCTACGTCTGATGCGCGCCAGTGTGCTACAACTACACCGTCATCAGTGTTGCGTTCTAGGGTTGAGATTGTCCAAGTTACTGCCATTGTTTTATTCCTCTAATTGTGCAACACGGTTGCGTAATGATTGTATTTCTTTGATTAACATTGGGACTAGTTTTGAGTAGTCCACACCCATCATCTCTTCTTCTGTTTCACCTTGTGATACAGCCTCTGGCGCTACCTCAAGCAGCTCCTGTGCAATCATTCCGTAGTCTTGGTGAGAGCCATCAGCTTTCCAGTCATACTTGCGTACTTGGATAGCGTCTATCTTGCTACCTGCGTCATCAGCGTCTGCAATGTTTTCCTTGAGGCGTTGGTCTGATGATGTGGTGTAGCTCGTGGCTGTGGTGGTAACATCAATAGAACCAACATCTACTCCCTGCCTATTAAATCTTACTACTTCTCCATTACTACTTAACCGATTAAATAAAGCTGCTATTGAACTATTTCTGCAAGATACAAGCGCCCCCGAAGGTTGAAGCTCAACTCCAACAATGCTGTCGCCTGTAGAAGTCTTACCCACCAACAGGTTGCCTGATGCGTCTATGCGCATGCGTTCATTTGCACCTGCTGTAAAAAACGAAAAGGCGTCATCAGAATGGTTATATCTTAAAATGCCACGATATGCCTCATCCCCTGATGTACCATCAGCAAAGAATAATTGAGTATCTGTACCTCCTGCAATTGTAATCCCGTTAGCACCAGATGTGCTTCCAACAACTAAGTTATCCGCATTAGAGTGAAAACTACTAGGCGAACTCGTCCCAATACCCACATTCCCTGATGAGTCTATGCGCATGCGTTCTGAGCCGCCACCAGTAGTAAACTGAAGGTTGTTTTCCGCTCTTAATGTTATGTCGTCTTCAGAAGGAGTACCCACTACTAGGTGATGCGAACTTCCTAAATATCCTTTAGCTGTTCCGTTAGTTTGTAGAGCTAAAAAACAACCGTCAGCATCAGTTGTGTTTAACCGCAGTGCATATTGGTTTGTAGCAAGTATGTCAGCCTTATAGCTAGGCGAGCTAGTACCAATACCCACATTGCCTGATGGCAAAAAGGTCATTAACTCAGATGTTGTGGATGCAGAGTCGTCGTACCACTGTATATTTCCTTTGTCGCTAGTGGCTCTGACAATGAATCTATCGTTAACATCAGTAAAACTGTTTGTATCAGTGAAAGATAAAACTGGTGCAGTGGCTGCTAAATGCATAAGTGATGCGGGCGAACTAGTACCAATACCCACATTGCCTGCTGAGTCTATGCGCATGCGTTCTGCGGCGTTGACCTTGAACTGCATATTGTTATTAGTCTGGTCAATAATATATGCAGTACTTAAAGCAGAACTACCTGCCAAATAAACTGTGTTTGTATCAGCGTAGATGTTTAGATTTGTACCGCCAGTTTTTCCAATAGTCGCTTTTACGCCGTCACCAGTACCATCTACAGTAAGCGAATCCATCGTGGCTGTGCCAGTAACGTCTATGCCTGTGGAGGTGGTGGCTAGTTTGGCTGAACCATCGTGATTAGCTGTAAAGTTGTATGGGTTAGTACCCAGCTCTACAATAGCACCTGCGTTATCTTCAGTAAATAGTCGTTTGTCAGCTACGTTGACTGCCAGTTCACCCTGTACAAGATCACTTGCTGTTGGAACGGCAGAAGCAGTAGAGCTGTTCTTTGTTACAATTTTTGTTGCCATAGTTATATACCCTTAGTATGTGCCGCCGTTCAGCGTACCAGTAGTCATGTTGTCTGCATTAAGTGTTGAGTTAGATTGTAAAGCTGTGTCAGCCTTAGTACCCTGTGCTGCCGTAGCATAGTCCGTAGCCGCTGTAGTAGCTGCTGTGCCTAGTCCTAGGTTAGTTCTAGCAGTAGATGCACTAGCCAGATCGGACAGGTTGTTAGCCTTTAGAGCTGCTGTAGACAACTCCGCTGCTGCCGCTGTAGCACTGTTGGCTGCTGAGGTTGCACTGCTTGCCGCTGCTGTGGCACTAGAGGCTGCTGCTGTAGCACTGGCTGCTGCATTAGTCTCAGCAGTCTCAGCGTTAGTCTCCGCAGTCTCTGCATTAGTCTCAGCCGTCTGTGCTGCTGTGGCGCTAGTAGCTGCGTTGGTAGCCTGTGTAGACGCTGTAGTAGCACTAGAGGCTGCGTTAGTAGCGGAAGTAGCTGCCTCAGACGCTTTAGTGGTAGCCGTTGTAGCTGACCCTGCTGCCGCTGTGGCGCTTGATGCTGCATTAGTCTCGCTAGTGGCTGCGTTGGTCGCGCTGGTGCTTGCCTCTGATGCCTTAGTAGTTGCAGTGCTTGCAGAGGTTGCTGCATTGCTTGCAGAGGTACTAGCCTCAGACGCTTTAGTTGTTGCTGTAGTGGCGCTAGAGGCTGCACTGGTAGCAGAGCTTGCTGCATCAGTAGCGCTGGTAGCTGCCTCACTAGCCTTAGTCGTAGCTGTAGATGCGCTAGTAGCTGCATTGGTAGCTGACGTAGCTGCTTCACTAGCCTTTGTAGTGGCTGTGGTTGCACTGGCTGCTGCGTTGGTTGCTGAGGTAGCCGCTGCACTAGCATCCGCAGATACAGAGGACTCTGAAGCAGCCGCAGCAGTAGCACTTGCAGCAGCATTGGTAGCTGAAGTGGCTGCACCTGTAGCTGAACCAGCCGCCGCAGTGGCAGAGCTAGATGCAGCAGAGGCTGAAGAGGAAGCATTAGAGGCCGATGTAGCAGCATTGCTTTCGGAGGTTGAGGCATTGCTGGCGCTAGTCGAAGCCTCTGATGCTTTAGTCGTTGCCGTAGAAGCACTGTTAGACGCACTGGTTGCGCTTGTAGCGGCTTCTGAGGCTTTAGTAGTAGCAGTGGTAGCACTAGCAGCGGAAGCCGTCTCAGAGGCTCCTGAGGCTGTCTCAGAGGCACTGGCTGCTGTAGCACTTGTAGCAGCACCTGTAGCACTAGTGGCTGCATTAGTCTCTGAGGTTGCTGCGGCAGTAGCTGAGTTCTGTGCTGCTGTTGCGTAGGCTGCAACACCTGTGGCGCTGTTAGCCGCATCAGTTGCAGAAGTAGCCGCTTGAGTTGCTTTAGTTGCAGCAGTGGTTGCAGAGTTAGCTGCCTCTACAGCACTAGCGGCTGCATCACTTGCTTTCGTAGTAGCTATGTTAGCTTGGGCTGTAACAGCAGATATGGTAGCGTCCGTATTGGAATCGCCTGCACCGCCATCACCTCTAAATATAGCCATTGTAGCTCCTACGAAAACAAGAGAGAAAAAGAAAAGGGAAAGGGGACTCCGAAGAATCCCCTTAGTTGTACTAGCTTACAGAACAGCCAGTACGAATCCTGCTTCAGGACGCATTACTTGACAACCGTAAAGCGTATCAGCAGTGTATAGAGTACCCAGGAACTCCTGCTTGTACTGAGTCTGAGAACGTACAGCCTGCTGCTCTGCAAGAACATTGGTGTCCTTGTGGATCAACTGAGCGCCACGAACGCCTGACTCAAGAGTAGGTACGTTAGTAGAAACGAATACGTCTACGCCGTACAGGTTACCAATCTTGCCAGTCTCTACGCCTTTGCCGTTAACAAAGTCAGTAGAAGTGTAGCGATCAATGCCCATGATAGCGTTACGCAGTGAAGGAGGAACAACGAAGCTACGACCGTCCATAGGAACGTCAGCGTCGTCCATCTTCTGGATCAGACCACGGAAAGAGGCATCAGTGAAAGCACCGATGTCAGCAGTACCGTCAGCATCGTAGGCTTCCAGCGCACCAGAAGTAGTGTTGATCTGGTAAGAACCGCTGTGAACCCAAGAAGAGCCATCGCCGTCACCGAAAGACTTACCCAGAGTAAACAGGTCGTCATCAACCTGCTTGGCCAGACCATAACCAGCGTCGCCAGTGTAGAACTGACGCAGAGAAGCCAGAGCCTGTACTTCGGTAATGTCTTCAATCAGACGAGAGAACTCAAAGTGCTTGTTGATGTTGATCAGAACTTCAGATTCTACGTTGTTCTGGATGGTTACTGCAACGCCTTCAGCTTTAGCGTGAGCTGTGCCACGAGTAGGCTTAGGTACGTGGATGGTGTCACCCTTCTTACCAGTCATGCTCATCTTCTTGACGAGGTTAGCCAGTACGAGGTTGCTCTTGTATGCAGCAATTACTTCGTCACTCCAGATTTCTGGGATAAACTTAGCTGCGCTAGTGTTGTCTACTGCTCCGCCCATGTTGGGATATACTGATGTAGCCATGATAATACTTCCTTAAAGAGATTTAGTTTCGGACTCTCCCTTCTTGGTATGCTTGCATGATCTCGTCAGACAAAGACAAATACCTATCAGGGTCGGTCTGCATTAGTTTAATAATGTCTGAGCGTCTATAAACTTTACGACTTGCCGCTTCTCCGCTGCCTTTGGCATTACCTGTCGATGCTGCCTTAACTGCGTTCTTACGACTAGCCTTCTCGTTAGCAGCAGTCTGTGCTACAGTCTGTTGACGTTCTTTCCAGATAGTGAAAAGCTCATCAGCAGCTTCGTAGTCATACTGCGTATCCGCTTGTGCAAAAAGCTGTGTACGAATCTTAGACCCCTTAATCCACTCTACAAACTTACTATCTTGTAGAATCTGCTGCATGTCGGGATGACGTTCTTGCAACTGAGCCTGCGCGGTAGCTTGCTTGTACTGCTGAGATTGTGCTTCAGCAGCTTTGATTGAAGGATGATTCGCAATAGCTTTCTCAACTGCCTTGTCGGGATCAGAGAAAAAGTCTATATCTTCTTCAGGTTCTGGGGCTTTCTGGGTATTGCTGTCGAGTTGTGTCTGTATGTAGTTGTCTACTACTGACCGAAGTTCCCCTACTTCACTGCTCTGGCGGCCTAGTAACTTCTCAGCCTCCTGGTGCATCCGTACAATCTCAGCAGTTGACTTTCCTTGGTACTTCTCAGGGATTTCTTCCTCTTGAGGAGTTGCCTCTACTTCAGGTTCCTCAGTGATTTGACTTACTTCTTCGTGTTCAGTTTCAACGTCTTCCGGTGGACGCTCGTCTATAATTGTTGCCATTATTAAACTCCGTGAGTATTCTCATTATGGAGGTGTATTATGCAGGGCTTCCTTGGTTAGGAGTTGGCCTTGCGCTCTTGCTGTAGTTTCTGTGCCCTGTTCTTTTCCCATTGTCTGGTAGCACCCAAAAAATCACCAGAGATAGGGTCTAACTTACAGCGCACAGCACTTACAATTTTTGTTGCAATCTTATCGCAGTCTAAGCAAGGAATGTGAGTACACTCTGAATCTGTAAAGCGTTCATTTGTGTGTCCATCCTCACAGCGAAACTCATAGATAGCCCTCATTAGGTAGCTTCTACTTCGTCTTCTTCCTTCATTGCTTGTTCTTCTGCTGCGTCGATTTGAGCTTCTAGGTTCAGCAGGTTAGCTATGACAGCGAGTTGGCCTTTACGAAAGTAGAGGTCTTCATTGTCTTTGGCAGCTTCTACTGAGTTAATAACCATTGCATTAGAGTTAAGGTCTTCCATCAGCTGCTTCCAGCCAGCAGTTGCAAACATATCTCTAATGTTACGGTAATATAGCTCAAGTTCTTTGTCAATCATACTGTTTCTCCTATTAGGACAGTGTTGTTTTAGTTAATGTTACATTGTTATTATATCATAAAAGCATAAGAATGTCAAGCTTTATTTCTTCTTTTTACTTGACTTCTGCTCAGTTTTGTTGTATATAGCGTCCCAGTTAGCTGCAAACTTCTTCTGGTCTGTCTTGCGCTGGGCACTTCCTTTGCCGCCGTGTGTCTGGCCCTTCATCGTTTCTTGCCCTTATGTAGGCCATGCTTGGCGTGTTGCTTGCCTTTAGCGGTTGCTTCCTTCTTCTTCCTGTTAGCAGCGGCTAGTTTCTTCTTACCTGCTGCTGTAGACTTCAGCTTACTAATTGTCTTAGAAGGTGCGTAGACCTCTCCAGTCTTGCCGCTAGGCTTACCAGAGGGTGTACGCCACTTCTGCTTTGTCCACTTCTTTAAAGACTTCTGTGATTCCTTTAGCGCCATGACTTCCTCGCTTTCATTTTAGCCTTATCTGACAAAGCACCATAGTGGAATAGCTTTTCACTGGTTTTGCCGTGAGACCTGCCTGAGTGTAAAGAACCATCAGGCATTTTGTGCATACCTCCTTTGTGGACAGTGCCGTCTTTCTTGTAGTGGTTTACACCTTTCATTTGTAGCCTCCGCCTTTCGCCTTGTACTCCTTGGCTAACATCTGAGCTTTCCTAGCAGACCATTGACCAGCCTTGCCACCTTTAGTACCTGCTTTGATCTCGTTAAACAATCTCTTCCGCATGGTGGGCTTAGTGTAGTTCCCTGCTTTGTTTACTGTAGAGTTTCTAATGGCCACGTTATTTGCCTCTTTTAACTGGCTTCTTCTTAGGCTTTGGCGCTGTCTTTTTCTTTGGTGGACGACCTACTTGACTACCGTATGTACCTTTACCGTATGGCATAGTATTCTCCTGTTATATCTATATGTTGTATATGCACAGTAAAAGTGTACATTTAAGACACTTTTATGTACATATTAGTGTACTACCACTTAACTCTATTTGCCCAATATGCCGCAGACATTTTGCCCTTGGCTATATTCTTTGCGTGTCTAGCTTTAAAACTAGCACGTTTCTTTTTCATTGCTTCGGACTCCCCCGCTTTAGGTTTTCCTGCGGTCTTTGCTCCCTGTTCTCCAAACCTAATCGTCTTGATTTTGTCACCTTCTTTTGCCACGACAACATGGCTTTTCTTTGGGTGACTAGGGGTACGCTTCGGTTGATTAAATTTATCAACTCCAGCCCTAGCTAGTCTTGGGTCTTTTTTTACTGGCATTTTTAGTCTCCATTTGTTTCTCAAGTTGTGCAATCTTCTTAAATAGTTCCTCAAACTGTACATTTACTTGAGCTACTACGTGTTCTAAGTCTCTACTGCTGACCATTAGGTATCATTCCTTGTGCTGGTGGTTGAGGTGCTGCTGGCGCAGGCTGTGGGGCTGCCTGTCTAGCAACATTTTCCTCTTTCACGGCTACTTCACGCTCTTTTAGTAGCTGTTTAGAGATTTCTAAGCGTCTCTGAAACTCTTTATCGTCTGCATCACCCTTATCTAGGTTAGTTGTAACAGCTTTGATGCGGTCAATCTCCAGTTCCTGCGGTATAGCCTGTGCTTCAATGGCGATCTTCTGCGCTCTGGCTTGCGATTCAGCGGCTTGGCCGTTAAGTGCAGCAGTTTGTGACGCCTGGAAGGCCATCTGACCCTGTTGAGCCATCTGTTGAGCCTGTTGAGCTTCTGGGTTAGGCTGGTTAGCCTGCTCAAGAGTAGCAATAAGCTCTTCACGGTTGGACAGGTTCATGTTGTCGATGATAGACATAACCAACTTAGGATACATTGGCGTGTCTGGTGACATGGTTTGCAGCAACTGTACAAGCTGTGTTACTTCATACTCACGAGCAATGATGCCTAGAGAGCTAGAGGTGTGGAACTTGTAGTCAGCTACGGGATACAGCTCAGGTTCAAACTGCATGTAGCGCCAAGCAGTCTTCTGTACGAAGGGAATCAGGAAGGCTTCTTGGAAGTTGATCAAGGTACGCTTGTGACGCTTGATGATAGCGCCTAGTGACATAGAGACACCAGCAGCGGTAGACTCTCCGTTGATAGAGCCTGCAATACCAGCGCTGTCAATAGCGCCTGTGGCTGTCTGTACCATAGTCTGTAGTGACTGAGCCTGTGCAAAGGTAATCTGACTGACGTTACCAAAGTTAAAGGGCTGTAACACCTCAGCAGGGTT
>Ga0208792_1000873_pt1 | contig 10544 bp, 11 predicted proteins | sample 14_taG_FD_184087 | JGI IMG/M metagenome (GOLD analysis project Ga0208792, IMG submission 184087) | Marine viral communities from the Subarctic Pacific Ocean - 14_ETSP_OMZ_AT15311 metaG (SPAdes) (version 2) | ecosystem: Environmental > Aquatic > Marine > Oceanic | place: Pacific Ocean | collected...
TGATCGTCCTTCTTGACTACAGAAGCTACGCTTTCGGCAACTTGTGTCATTAATGTTTCGAATTGTTCCTTATCCATATCAAAAATATCGAATTTGTTGTTTGTTACAGTGTTTTTTCCGTTTGGGGAATTTTTAATAATATTATTATCTTCTTTTGCTAAAGAATTATCAACAGGCTTTTCGTTTTTCTGTGGTTCTGATGTATAAACTCCTTTAACTCTAGCAGCAGGTTTATATGTTAGTGCAGCTCCTAAAGGATAAGTTTCACCATGTATCAATCGGTGAACTGGTGTGCCATTTTTATCCATGCCTTTGCCACCAAAACCTTTTACATACTGCTTAAGTTCTTGCTTCTTTGAACCTTCGGCAACTTCACACTCGTCCAATCTATTAGATCCATAGACGACTTTATAGTTCTTAAATGCAAGCTCCCAGCTAGTAGCAATGCTCTGATATTCTTCATTTTCTTCTTTCGCGGCTGTTTCAATAGCTTCCGCTAACTCTGGAAAAATATTTTTATAAATTAAACCAGCAGCGTTGATATAAAATGGTTCTTTTTTATCAGCATATGATTCAATCGCGTTATCCTTAAAATCATATTCGTCCATAGAGAAAGAAGCATTGATCATGTGGCCTACGATCTTATGCTTCTTGTGTTCAATGTTAATGGGCTTATTTATAAATCTTTTTACGGCTGCTACTGCTGTTTCAGAATCTATGCCATCACCGTTTTTATTAAATTCGTTGACGAGGGCTAGATTAAATACAACAGGCAATACATCTACATTTGCAGATGGGTCAAAGTCGTCAGGTAGTAAAGATTTAGCTGCCTCCGCGATAGATCCTTCTGATACTCCAAACTTTTCGTAATCAGCTTCTTTGAGAGCCTTGATATTACAATCAAAGCTACTTACCTCAAAATCTTTTAAATCCATAAAATGATATACACTTAAATTTTAGTTGAGTGGTATAAAATTGCAGCAGACATGTCATCAAGCTGATGTTTAGATCCTACATCTAATACATCTGGATCAACATTTAATTCAGAAAGATTATCTAAATTTTCTACAATGCTGGATAAAGTCTCATCCCATTCACCCGCTGGCTTAGAAACAATGATTGATTCGCAAGCGCGAGAAACTAAATCTTTTTTGTCATCATCAAGTTCATCCAAGCCAAACTTAAGAGCAAAGTCACGATAAGCCCTAAGTTCAAACTCGCTAACCATTTGGGTAGCTTCAACAATATGTTTCTTTGAAAAGTTTGAGTTGGAAACTCCCATAGGGCGACCACCAGAAGGAGCTACAGGAGCAACTTCGGGTTTAGCTTCTGGAGCAGATTCTTCTTCATTTTGGAATAGGTTAATGCTATTTACTAAGGGCATGTAATAACCATCTTCCCTCTGCTCCTTGAACTTATCTTGAGCTGACATTAATTCTTCTGCTTGGGGGAATATTCCATTGTGGACAACACTCATACCTTGTTCTGGGGTAAGAACTCCAAGCTCCATCATGCGAGTAGCAAGCTTGGTCATATCAGAATTATCAAGAGTATCTGTTTTAACAAACTTAACCTCTGGCCAAGAACGCATACCCGCAGCTTTACAAATGCGGCGTATCTCTGGCTGTAGGAAATCTTTGATAAATTGACTACGAGACTCTTCAAGACGCTGAATGAATATCTTCATCTTGAGTTGTCCATCTGCATATTTGTTATCTCCAAGGAGAACATTCTGAAGCCCTTCTTGAATGTCGCGATTTAAAATCTCATATTTTTCGGGGCCAATTACTTTGCGGAGATCAGGAATAACAAAGTCAGCTTTTGTGGTATAATCAGATACAAGAACGCGCCCAACGCTTTGATTCTTGAAAATGTTTTGCATTGCAGCCAATGCTTTATGATTAACTCCACCCTTGTCTGGCTCTGCGCCCATAGTAACTAACAAAACAACATTCTCGATGGAACGAGAAATGGCTTGGTCAATTTTTTTAAGTTCCAGCTTCTTATTGATGTCATCAAGAACAGAGAAAGCATATGGAACAGAAAGTGGTTCGTAGTCTTGTTTTTTAGCAAATACAACATGCAATAACTCCGAAGCTAATTTAATATATAAACGCTCAGTGGTAGTGGCAGTGTTGTTTTGGATTCTTACCTGAACATCTTCTGGCAAAGAGTTATACATCTCAATCTCATGCTCTGTTTTAGGATCTTTAAGCCTAGAGATCTCATAGGGAGTAAGAACTTTAAAGTATTGAAAATCGTTAAAAGAAATAGAACCCTTGGTGGCAATATCAGTTGGGTTCATAATCAAATACTTGATCGGAATAGGCACACTCTTAGTAGCGCCATAAGTTTCCAAGATCTTTCCTGTATCAGCGGTTTTAATCTTACCGTCTACCCGATACATGAATACATTGCCTGATCGGTAGTATTCGCGAAAATATTGTGACTTAATATCGTGAATTTTAATTCTTTTAAACCAAGCGTTCACAAAGTTCCTAGCTTTAGCAGATCCACCCTCTAAAAATAAATCAGAGTCAGCGAAATCAGATAGCATGTCAATAGTGCTTCTGAAGGCAGGAACATTAAAGTAAGCTTTTTGGCATAACTGGATAGCGTCACGGACATTTACGGAGTCACGAGAATAATCAAATGGAAGAAGACCATCATCAATATTTTTAAATCTATTTTTAGTATAGCTTTGAGTAACGCTATTAGTTCTTGAACTTGAACGATTTGTTGGGTCAGAAAGACGAGACGCAGTAGTTTCATATAAAGATTCCCCGACAAGTTCTGGAGAAAATTCCTCTGCTAAAGATTGATTAGCTATATCCTCTAAATTATGATTGGGAGTGTCGCTTTTGAACTTATTCCAATATTCAGACCGTTTTGTGTACTTACGCTTTGCCATGCTAACAATTGTTACACTAAAGTTATAAAAGTTACTTTACAACTTTTCAAATAGTAAACGGTATAAATGTAGACTCAGGTTTTTTCTCAGGAGTCACATTAAGAGAATCAAAATATACTTTGGCGAACCAATTCCCTAGAATCAAAGCAGAATAAGAGTCTTTGCGTGCTCTATTCGGCCCCTTCTGTCTTCGGATGTTTTGGGGCAAGTTAAATGACTGTGAACCTTGGGGGTTTGTAGTAACCTCAATGTTAGCACATTCTGACTTTGTAAGTTCAATGTTAGTTTTCTGTTGGTCAATAAGATCAATCATTTTTGCTCCTTTAGAAGTAGCTGTAATTTTATTATCCCACTTTATCTCATCAATCGGCAAATTACCTTTTCTTTGTCGGTCGAAGTGATCGTCCACCGCTCTGGAGCCAAACAGTATTCTTTTATGGTCTATTGCTGCTTGCAACATTTCATTACCACTTCGAATCCAGTTGACCGTAGGTTTTCTTAAGACACAGTATTTTCTCTCCTTTTGGTTATATTGACTCTTAAATTGTGTGATGTCACTATGCCATTGATCAGGTTTTTCTAAATCTACTTCAATCACTCCAATATTCACACTAGCCTTTTTAAATAACTCACTCTCATTACAAGAGTTGATGAACTGAACTCCTCCATTGTAGTCACCGCATATACCCACGATATTAAAGTATTGAATAAGATACAGAAAATACCTCATATGCTCTTTTAAGGACACTCCAGCCACTGCGTAGCTATGAACAAGGCAAATCTTCTGTTCGTCCCCTAGAACCTTAAATACGTGCATTGCGAAGTGGTCAGCACTTGTGTTACCAGCCCAGTTGGGGTCAAAAGCAAGAATATACTCGTCACTTGGGTTTCCAATTACTTCAACAGCAGGAAACTCTCCATCAGCGATGGTGCAAGCTGCCATTTTAGATAATCTGAAATAACCATCACTCTCATCCACAAACTGTGCGCCGAACTCTCGTTTGAACTGCATCTCAGACATGGTAGCCTTCGCTTGTTTAAGCAGGTTCTGATCGTAAAGTCTTGTTGGAGCACAGTCGTAACTTAATTGCATAATTAATCTATATGCATCATCAGCCGCTTGTTCTTCTTCATCATCGTCTCTGTCGAACTCTCCGAATATAAGACCCTCATACTTTTTGTAGAGTTTATACATATATTCGAATTTGAATGACGGAGATGAAAGTATTATCAGTTTGTTATTTGGCCATACATACCTATCTTCCTCTTTCAGCTCGCCCTTGTCGATAAGGCGGGATTCTAGTTTATGTAGTTCCTCCCTTTCAATAGGATTCTCTACAACTCCAAGGAATGGTATGATAACTTCATTGAATATCTTTTCTGGTATTGTTAAGAACTCATCTAACACTATCCTATTAAATCGAAATCCACGAAGTCGTTCTCCGTTAGCTAATGGCAAAGCTATGGCACGACTATTACCAATCTTCAAAGTCCACTGGTCAGTTCCTTTTGTTATTTTAACTCCGCATTCTTTCGCTAGCTTTGCCTCTGGCTTGCTAAGGATATCTTCCATCTTCTGGAAGATTTGTTTTGATTGCCTAAAGCTACCTGCAATAACACCAATATTAGCATTAGGGTTTAGTAGGCATTCAAGTAACACATAAATAGCTGTAGAGAAAGTCTTGGACATACCACGGGAGAATACGAACATCGAATAGTCCGATACCATCATCCCCTTGATAGCCATAGCCTGAAATGGGAATAACTTTACCCCCAAAAATAATTCGGAGGTAAATGCTATATTAGCTCTTAAAAACTTATATAATAAATACTTAGCTTCCTCGTCAGGCAAATCGCCTTCAAGTGTTTTTAAATATGTATTAAGTTCGTTAGCGGAGTAATCATTTCGATACCGCTGTTTTCCTTTCTGCCATGCCATGAACTTTTTTCTCTAAATGATATTGAACGTCAACGTGCCATAGACGTTGCCCGTGATGTAGTATCTTGGGGATAATCTTCTTTGCACCCGCTCTTGAGTAAGCAAAAACAAACTGTATGTTTTCTGGGTAGTCTATCATTAGACTACGAACATTGTGCCACAAGTAACCTAAATTCGATTTGAACTTTGATACTTTGTTTTCTTCTTCGATCTTTTCAATAGATGACTCGACAACAATGAACATGTAAGAATTAAACTGGACACAACGATCCATTTCGCGCCTGAATCTTTTAATATCTTTCCCGAAAGTTTGTCTAAAATCATCTTGAGCTTTTCTATCTACAAAGGTTTTTGAGTAGTATTTTCCAGCGGCAGTATAATCACCGAAGTCCAATTTATTCTTTACACTATTATCGAAATTAAGGGGCTTTTGTTCTCTAGTATCCACGAATATCTGCATGTCTTTACTTTCTTGTTCCCAGAAGTTTTTGGGTAAATTCTTAGTAAACCAAGATTTTATTCCCAAGTCCTCAGAGAACTCAGAGTAAGACCTCCACATCTTGCGGTAGTAATCGATATTAGGCATTTGAGCCAGCATGTAATATAAGTCTGGTGGAGTAAACTTTACATCCTTATTTTTAAATCTTTCGCGAGTGTAATTGATTAAGTGATTTTTTGCTTTGATAGGAGAGGTGGTCTTTAACCAAGATAAATAATTGTCTACATTATTAAAGTCTTCTGAGAAGTATTGGTCGTAGTTTTTGAATTGTAATAATTCTTTTGTATAAAGATCTCGCTTTCCATAATATTCCACATAATATTCCCCAATAGAAGTACTATGTGCTTTAAGGTGGGCGTGAAAGCTTCTACGATTATCGAAGGACTTACCACATACCCTGCAAACAAATTCACTCATAACAACTCTTTTTTAGATATACCAAGCACTCGTGCTTTATAGTCATCCATATTCTCTAGTCTATCAGCCTCTTCTTCAATTAATTTGTTTTGAAGTTCAGCCATCATGATCATACGATCACGTTCCTCCCGCTCTTGGAATGCTTCGACCAAAGCAAAGATAGATCCATTTTCTTCACCCTTAGCTTTCAGTCTTGCAGTTCTAGATCCATTCAAGTCTTTCGTTAGAGATTCGATACGCTTCTCGCACTGGTTAAGCTCTTCACTGGTAGCCTTGATAATCTCCGTCAGACGCATTGTGATGTCTCTTTCGTTGTCTTGGTCGTCTAGTAGTGCATTAAGCTTGTCAATACGCATCTGGATGTGTTTCTGGCGCACATAGTTAGCACATACGGTCACATATAGATTCAATTCGTCGTTAGTGAGGTCAGGCTTGTCCCAAACAGCGCGAACGAACTCACTTTCGAATAAGTTTCTGTCGGCTAGAGTAGCATACTGATTAATAAAATGATTGAAGCGAGGGCTTTTAAAATAAATAATTAATTGCTCTACTAGTTTCTTTTGTTTTGTTTGGAGGGTTAGTTCTTCTAGAGTAGCTCCACAGAAGTTGTTTATTTTAACAATAGCTCTATTTATAGATTTAGGAGGAGTCCATTTCTCTTTTGTAACAATTTCGTTATCATCTACAATCTCAGGTCTATAAGTTTTTAAGAAATCAACAATAACCCTGTGCTTCATACTTAAGGGTTGAACGTCACGGTCTTTAAAGGTGAGTCGGGCAATCTCCAATGCATTCATCCCAACCTCAATATTGTCAGTCATTAAGAACTCTTTTTGTTCCCTATTGAGATGAACCTGCTCTACTTTCGGGGCAAGTGATGTATTTGCTTTTTTATCTTGTTCAGCTAAGAACTTCCTCACCGCACGACCCTGTTTCGACCTCCCATCAATCTCATCGTCATTAAATACTTTGCGGGTAATAAACATTAAATCGGGGTTCTTTTTAAACAACTTAAGAATCTCCTCTTTCTGCTTCTCTGTTAAATCATATATCATTATAAATCCTCCTCTTTTATTAACTTTGCGGCTATATTGTAAAACTTCTTCTTCAGGTTGTTTATTTGTTTGTATCTAGGTGTCTTTCTTTTACTTGTATCTCGCTTGAACCCAAACTTCTTCGCAACCTTTGTTTCATCCATATGATCTATAAACAAAAGCTTGTATATCTCTTTATGCTTATCATTTAACTCATCCATAACCAAAAGATGTATCTTGGCCGTTTTCTTGTCATAGTCCAACTCATCTTCATTTATTCTATCTTTAACCGAAATTAAAGAATCTAAAGAGACTGGCATCTTTAAATGAAACGCGCTTTGTTTTTTATTCTTCCATTTAGCGAAATCCCCACACTCCTCATCCTGCTCCTTACTCTTAGTGAAACCACACTCATCTCCACCCAAATAAAAAGAACACCGCAAACACGGTTTAGCAAAGTTCCCATAATGATTCCTTATCAGATTCTTTATCTGATTACTAATCAACATAGAAGCCCAAGGCTTAAATGCTCTCTTCTGATCCCACAAATGCCACTTTTTATAGATATGAGTGCGGATTATTTGAGACACATCGTCATAATCCAACCAAGCTATGGAATTAAGCTGCCACTTGGTTCTATACCTACTTAAAAGTTCTTCTATCTCTGGAATAAGGTCTTCATACCTTTTATCCATCAATGTCTTGAATTCTAGATGAAGCGCAATCAGCTTGGCTCTGTTTAATCATAGCTTCACCCTCGGGCAAATTTGCTGCTGGCCTAGAAGTCCTAGTCCTATTCGCATCTTCAGGAGTGGCAGATTTCCAGAGATCAGTTAATGTAGTATTTTGCGAGCTAGCTTCTGCTACAATATCTCTCTTCATTTTTTTTAAATCAAAAGAACGAGAATTCTCTTCCTCGTAATCAATTTCAGCAACAGCTTCTTTGCGAGCTGGCGCGGGTGCTGCCGCTCCAATCGACGAACCACACGCCGAACAAAACTTGGGTTTGGTCACCTCGTACACGTTTTTGTGGCCGCAGGAAGAACAGAAAACTTTATTCATATGAAATTTTATTGATTTGGGGCTAATAATTCAATTTTTTCTACAAGATATGTTATAATTTTATCTCTTATCACATCTTCTTTCCCAAATTCTACACTATGCACCCCTTTTTTGGAACTCTGCTCGTCTTTAAACAAATTAGCCAACTTAGTAAAACCACTACTCCTAATGTCACTCTGCAAACTATCACCACACACAAATAACCTACTACCACGACCAATCCTTGTAAGCACCGTAGTCAACTCTCTCACACTCATATTCTGCGCCTCATCCACAATCACAATCTTATCCCGCCAAGTACATCCGCGCAAAAAGTTAATCGGCTCCGCTTCTAATACCCTTTTGTTCTTTAATTGGTCTTTTTCGGGCTTGTTCAATAACTCGTCAATCTTATCCAGTAACGGAGCCATATATGGCCCAAACTTATCATCCATATCACCTTTCAGAAAACCTATCCCCCTATCCGCACTCTCCACAACACTACGCAAATACAATATTTTTAAGTTTTTGTCACTATTGTACAAATCTAAGGCACTATAAACCGATAAAAATGTCTTAGCCGTTCCTGCTGGCCCACCCAAAAACACAATCCGAGTATTGTTGTCTGACATTATGTCATAGAATTCTTTTTGCTTTTTTGTTAATTCAATATGACCCAATAACAAGCTGCTGTCTTTTATCATTGCTTTTTATTTATTACACCGCGAAGGTGTGTTTGTATTTTATTATATGACGCACCGCCACTTTTAATACGAAAAATAACTTCTTTATAGTGTTCACCACCCCCCGCGCCGAATGCGCCGAACGCAAAAGTCAAAACCTTTGAGAAAACCCCCCCCTAAAAAAAATACATTTTTATGCAGAAAAAGCTTTTAATTATAAGTGATCTGTTTTATACTATGCCCATGTCTGACACTACTACATCACCAAAGTTCCGAGTCTATAAGACTAAGCATCTCATTCTCTCAGTCTACCGCACTGGCATGACTTACCTCCACATCTCTGTAAAAAATAGTCAGTGGAGCAGATACAAGTTCCAAGCTATCACCCGCGAGCAAGCAGCGAAAGCTCTCCTCGATATTCGCGCAGCTAAACGCGCAGCCAAAAAAGCAGAGGTCGAAGCCCTTGTGTCTGTCGCTTCCTACCTCTAAAAAAAATCACTTTAATAGCAAAATAATCCTTGCACCCAATCAAAATCTAGAGTATAATTACCTCGTTATGAAAAACACCACTACCACCACCAATGTCGGCATCAACTACAAGTTCGACCATGCCCTCTATGGAATGTCCGACAAAGACCTCAAGCGCAAGCTGACCAATCGCGTTGTAACTTACTACAACCGCGACGAATCCTCTGTTAAGAATGACGGTGTTCGTCAGTTCGTGATCAAGTCTATCGAGTACACTGGTCACGCCAAGGGTTCGGGTCGCCGTTACATTCAAGGCGAGGTGCAAGACCTCGACGATGGAGGCAAGTCCAAGTTCCGCACTCTGCATGTTTCGGGAATCACCAAGGTGAAGGGTCGCGTGGCGACCGCTTACCAGCTAGCCAAATCAGTTTTCTAATGGTGTGTGTGTCTACCCGTCAGTCTCCTCGGAGGCTGGCGGGTTTTTTTTTGCTTTTTTATGCAAAAAGACCTTGCATGTAATTCTTTTCTGGAGTATACTATCGGCATGGCAACAGTAACACAAAACCAGTTAGCAGACTTCGCATATCAAGCAGGAATCCAAGGGGAGGAGAGCATGACTTGCCCAAGAACCTTTCTTGGATATGCGATCCCAGAAATGTTCGAAGACGGAGCGATGGCCCTAGGAATCTGGAGGCACTTCTATCGTGAGGGAGAAGAGGATTGCGCTATGCTTACCCGCATGTATACCGAATGGATATAGGATCACTAGCCTCCCTCCCGCAAGGCTCCCGAAAGGGAGCTTTTTTTTTGAATTAAATTCATCTTTTGTGTTGACATCCGCGAGAAAAAAGCTAATAAAAAAATCCTCGTAACTCACTGAGTATCAAGGAGTTACGGGCGGGGGCGGGGCCGAGGCCCGTAACTCGTTGAGTATCAACGACTTACAACGTTTTTTTCTATAGCAGAATCCCCGAGCATGTCAAGCATTAAAATGAAAAAATAAACTTGTCTGACAGCTTAAAAAAAAATCATTTTAGAGGTAAAAAAAGCTTTTAATTCACGCGGATCTGTGCTAAAATACACGCATGACAGCGACCGAAGAAGCCCTCGCAGCAATGGCCAAAGCAGAAGAAGCATGGAACAAATTGGCAGAAGAAACCGTGCAGGTTTCTGGTCAGTTCCAAAAAGAATGCCAAGACTTCCGAAAAGAACAAAGGGAATGGTTCCTTGAAAATGTGCCTAATCAGCCGGAGCAAGACCCAAGATTCCTCGCTTAAAAAAAAATCATTTAATAGGCAAAAAAAGCTTTTAATTCATTCTAATACCTGATACAATACACGCATGGCAACGATATACACCAACGGAGAAAAAGTAAAACACACAGACGAAATCCCGTTTTTCGTCATCATCACGAAAACTGCCCAAGGCAAAGAATTTGTTTGGGGCGAGACCGACAACGCACAAAGAGTTGAGCGGATCAAGAATGGCGAACACTGGGCTTTTCCCGAAGGGAAGTTCGTTCGTGTCGAGAAGTTTGAAAACCGCAAAGCGG
>Ga0208792_1000874_pt1 | contig 10541 bp, 6 predicted proteins | sample 14_taG_FD_184087 | JGI IMG/M metagenome (GOLD analysis project Ga0208792, IMG submission 184087) | Marine viral communities from the Subarctic Pacific Ocean - 14_ETSP_OMZ_AT15311 metaG (SPAdes) (version 2) | ecosystem: Environmental > Aquatic > Marine > Oceanic | place: Pacific Ocean | collected...
TAAAGTCGCCTGAGGGGGCTGTGGTGGCCTCTGAGATGGGTGCTATGGAGCAACTTGAGCTTTGGGAGATCTATCAGGACTTCTGGTGTGAACATAAGCCGTCAATGACGTGTTACTACCGTGACGATGAGTTCCTTGAGGTGGGTCAGTGGTTGTACAACAAGTTCGACAAGATAAGTGGCGTAAGCTTCCTACCTTACTCAGAGCATACGTACCAACAGGCTCCTTACGAACCTATTGATCTGGAGACGTATGAGAAGTTGAAGGAGGAGTTTCCTGAGACCATCGACTGGAACATCTCTGAGAACTCTGACATGACTGAAGGGTCACAACAGTTGGCTTGTACAGGTAATAACTGCGAGTTGTAAACAAAAGGGGGCCTTAGCGCCCCCGTTCTTTCAAGGTGTGTTTATGAACATTAAACGTGACATTGAGATACGCATAAGAGTACTTGAGAACAAACTACATAGGTCTATCCCCGCAGCCCGAAATAACGAGATACGGGGTGAGATCATGGGTCTAAAGTGGGTACTAGAGCGTCTCTAAGGACCTGTTAACATCCCCCTCTCTTGTAAGCTTTGCTGTAGCTTCATTTTTGCTCTTTGAGGGTTAATTAAACCACTTCGAGTAATTAGCTCTTGTTGTGTAGGAGGAGGAGGCGCTGTAACTTCCTCTTCTCTTTTACCTACCATTTGTTCCTGAGCCTGTTCAGAAAGATAATTCATAATGTCTGCTTTTTCAGAGTCAGTCATAGCGTCAAGTGCATCAGACACTATTGCTTGAATAGCAATTTCAGTTTGAATTGGATCTTTTGTTTTCTTCTTAGTGAGCATGATTAACTTGTTGACGTACTGTGGGTTTGTTACAATGTTTGCAAAGACTTGAGGAACGTACAAAGCAGCAGCACCCGCAGCAATCAAGGGGGCAGAAACCCCACCAGTAGCTGCACTAACGCCCCCGGCTGCGCCAACACCGCTATATAGAGCGGTAGATATTCCTTTTACGCCTTTAGCTTCCATACCTCGCAACATCAGAGTACCGAAGTCCCCTGATGCTGATTCTGAAGCCTCTATAATAGCGTTTAAAAGCTGTTTAAATCGTGGATAATCGTCTCCTAAGACCTCTTGATAAACAGCTTTTGTACGGGGTCTTTCAGCGTCCTTACCAAGGTTACGTAAGTCAGTAATAACGAACTTTTCACCAAAAACACTTTTAAGCTTGTCAGATAAAAAACCCGCTTTAAATAGTTTGTTAGCTTCTTCAAAAGAAGGTACAGCTATCGCTTCTCCCGTTTGCTTTGCATCTTTTACTGCTTCAGCGTGTGCTCTTCTTAAGCTTAACTTCAGTGCCTTAACCTTGTCTAAATTAAGACCTTTAGCAGCAATGTCCCCTAAACCTACATAACTGCTGTCTTTTGCTCCGCTAATAAAGGCCTTGTTTATTTTAGGGTATAGTTCCCTAATACCTGCTGAATAGGCGTCTTTAATTCCTTTGTATTCCTCTGCTTGTTTTGGAGCAGCTTTTTCAAGAGAGCCTTGAATTGTTTGACGCATTAAGTTAGAAACTTCAGAAAGTTGAGCACGTACGGTTTTGTTAGGAGTAGAGCCTTGCTTACCAAACATAGCATCAGCCCGCTGTGTGAACGCCTTGTCTAAAGTAATTAGCTCTTGAATCGGAAAAGTGCCTTCTTCTAGTCCTCTTAGACGTGTTAAGTTGCTTTCAACAAAGTCAAAAGTTTCTCCTAAAAGATTGTCTACGGCTTCTCCTCTGTTTGCCTTGAGATACTCGTCAATGGGCTTAAGAATAAATTCAGCAGGAACACGTCGAGTGTACCTACTACCCCCTAAGCCTCGCATTACGTCATCTAAGCCACGTACGTACTGTCTTTGTAGGGCGTTTTCGCCTTCTTCGATAGCGTCTAAAAACACTTGACCCATTGCGTAGGGATCTGTGTTCATTCCCCTTGCGTTTCTATTAATAAGTTCTAACAATTCTTCTTGAACAGCGTCGTTAACAGCTTCCATGTTTTCTTGCATGGTTTGTCTAGAAACAAGACCAACAGAAGCAATACGCTCTCTAAAGGTGTCCATGCCTGTAGAGCCTACCTGTGAAGGTAATAGAGTAGCTCCACGTAAGTTTAGAAGTTTTTGTGTTGCTTCTAAAGACTCAGCAGAGCCTGCAGGATAGGCACCTTCTACAATCTCTTCTAAAGTTTCCTCTACAGACTGTCCATTCTTCATTCTCATGGCGACCCAAGCTGGCTTGAGTTTTGACATAATACCTAATGTAACAACGTCAAGGCCTGCAGACCAAGCGGCGTTTTCTACTGCTTTTGAGTAGGCATCAATGTCTGAAGCATTGCCGTATTGGGTTTCAGAAATAACAGTACCGCCAAAAGTACCTGTTGCTCCTCCAAGCACACTCCCAACTACCCCTCCTATTGGGCCTCCTACGGCAGCACCTGCTGCGCCTCCTGCCAAAGCACCTCCAAGACCCAAAGGAAGATCTAAGTTTCTTTGAAGAAACGACGCTTGTTGTTCTTCAGGGGTGACTGCTTGAGGAGGAACGATAGATTCTTGAGTACCCATGCCAGCCATGGTGTCTGAAAAAGAAGACTGCGCCTCTTCTTCAGCGTACTGCTGCATTATATCATTGAAGTTGCTCATTATTTAGAACCTCTTGCTTTCTCGTAGCTTTTTCGCACTTGGTCCAAAGTAAACTGACCCGTATTAATAGCAATTAGAGCATCTTCTCTATCTTCTTTAGGCACAAACGAAAGTTCTTGTTTAGTCACAAAGCCGCTTCTTCTTAAATAGTCACCGTAGTCTTCTGAAGTAGCTTTAAGAATACCATCTTGTAGTAGCCTTTCAGCTTGGTCAAGCAACACACGAAGACGACCAAGGTTACTTTCTCCGCTTTGCATGTAATTACCAATTTGCTCAATTAAGAATAGACGCTCGCCTTCTGAAATTGAACCTTTGAAGTTCTTAAGTTTTGCAAGAACGACATTACCAAGAAGTGTTTCAAACTGACCCAACTCTTTAGGCTCTTCCCCTAAGAATCTAGCAACACCCCTTGCAACTTGCCTAGGAAATCCTCCTGTTTTAAGCTTTTCATCCTCAAGTAAATCAATAGCTTCTTTTAGACCAGAAACGTCTCCTTTTAGAGAAGACAGATTTTGAATAGCATTTGTTTGCATTTCCACAAAGCTTCTAACTTCTTCGGTTCTTCCAGCAATTCCCGGTTGGTCAAAAGCACCTGCCCCTGTTCTTTCTGAAATAACTGTTTTGCCTTTACTATAGTCGGGAACTTCTGGTGCTCCTGCTTGAGGAATTACTTTAGTTTCAGGAGTGCCGTCTCTGTACAGAATATCGTACTGCTTGTAAGTAGCGTTATTAGCATTTGTTCTAAAAGTTATTTCAGACCTGCTTTGTACTTGTTTAGCAGATCCGATCTTTTTTACAGCATTGTATATATCTCTAGCTTCTGTAGCAGTTATTCCGTAATCAGAAGCAGTGCCAAAGAATTCGGCAGCGTCTCTAGGTCTTTGGTCGATGTTAAAACCTTCTACAGCCGCCAATACTTGAAGAGACTGTTGACCTTCTGCTTTTTTAGCCGAAATTCCTGCAGTTTGTAGTTTTTCAGCTAACGCCCTAGCCATTTTTTCGGCGTTCAAAGCTTCAGTAATCTTGCCTTGCTTACGGTATTGTTGAGCCAACTGCAGTAAACCCTCAGGTGAATTAGTGTCAATCTGAGCCAACTGCTGACGCTGTTGTTGCATCTGCTTTTGCTGCCTAAGTTGACCCGGAAGCTGTCCTGCTTGTTGGGCAGCAGTAAACAACCCCTGTCCAAACGAAGGGGTAGCCATTTGTCTTAAAAACTCTTGTGAAAACTTAGCCATCTTAGCCTCCAATTCCCCTAATAAAGTCACCTATAGCTGATTCAACAGGAGAAGTTTGTGTAGGCGTAAACGCACCGGATAACAACCCTGTACCAATCTGGCCCATGAGGTTTGCTCTTGCCTGCTCTGCTATCAACCGTGCCTCTAGTCCAGACATAGCCGCTTCTCCAAACAAACCAGCGCCCTCTAGTTGTGCCTGCTGTTGCAATGCCGCCAACTGTTGTGAAGGCTGGGTAGCCGCAAGAAGTTGCTGTTGTGGTACGTAGCCCATTCCCAAGAACTGTTGACCCAGTTGTGATTGTTGAAGCTGCTCTTGACGTGCCTGTTGTGCCGCACCAAGTCTAGCTTGCGCCATAGCCGTTTGTTGTGCTTGCTCCATCGCAAGTTGCTCTGGTGTGCCACCAAACTGTGCAGTACGTACACCCAAGCGACCTTGAGCCGCCAAACGCTCTTCAAGACCAAGACGCTCTCGACGCTCTTGAGGAGAAGTAGTAGCTCTAATCTGTTCGTACAACTCTTGTTCACGTACGGAAGGGTCTGTAGTAGCGCCAGTAAAGAAACCACTAGCGCCTTCTAGAAGCTGACGTTGCATCGCTTGTTCTTCAGGAGACAAGCCCATAGTTGTTTTAACTTCGCCTGTAACAGGATCAACACGAGTACCAAAGCCAGCACCAGTAGCAGTGGTCACAGTAAACGGTCTAAACTGTGTTTGCTCAAGCTGAGTTTCTGCTAACTCCATAGCTCCCGGTATACGGACACCGTCAACAGTCGTTCCTAAAATTGCCTGCCGTCCGATGTCACTTAAGTCTTCATAGGCCCCGCCTGTAAGAAGACCACCAAGAATGCCGGGCAGTAAAACACCGGGTTGAGAGGCATAGTCAGCCAAGCCTCCTAAGAAGTCAAAGAAGCCGTTACCTCCGCCTCCAATAGTTCCTTCATCTGTTGCTACAGCCATTGTTATCTCCTAGTTAAACCATTTTACCTATTAGTGCGAGTAGGTTAATCTCTTGTAGTGATAAGGCAAAACCGTTGATGTCAGCTTCAAGACCGACAACAACAGTTGTACCACTACCGACAGCATTCAAACTGCGTTGGTTAGTAAGTTCACCACCAGTAAACTCTGATAGTGGGTTAGAATTTTCGCCAAACTCGTTGACATTATAAAAAGCAGGATTCTGGTTACCTACTGTAAACTCTGTTGTCCTGTAGGACGTACCAAAGTCATAGGCAAACTTCATAAATACAGTAGCACTATTTGCGCCTACCAACGTCGGCTTGATCTTCTTAAGAATCTTTAAACGAGAAGCATCACCAAAGGTCAAGCTAGGGCTAAAGTACTTAAAACGATACCTCGTACCGTTATCAGAATACGTTTTATACTCCGCTATTCCGTATTGAGTCCCTGCGTATAATGTGCCGTCAGTCAGTCTTTCGTAAGCCGTAAAAACAGATCCGGGCCAACGTGTTACCCTAAAGGAGCCGTCTTCTAGTGTTCCTCGAATGTCGAAGCAGAAGGTTGTTTCCTGACCGACAAATGTTAACAAGTAGAAGTTCTCTTCCGGACTATAGATAGACCTAAAGAACTCTGTTTCTCCCTGTATCAAGCCAATGATGTCTTTTGTAATCGTACGGGATAACGTACTGATAGGCATTGACTTTTCTTGTATCGTACGTCCAAAACTACGCAAGCCCGTATGTGACAAAAAGACAACGTCAGTTCCTGTCTGTTGTACTGTGTCTCTGTCTACACAACCAACGCCTGCTACAGTGTCTGACAGTGACATCGTTGCTGGTGCTTCTGCTCCTTGGTACACAACAATGCTGTGCTGTCCAAAGATAATAAGAAGGCCGTTGTGTGCCGCTAGTGATACAATCTCGTCATAACCGTCAGGCCATACTTTTGAGATGTCAATACTACCACTAGTACCCCCTGTCCAGTTCTGTCCAATCAACAGGTCAGACCAATAAACAGTAGACTTATCTCCCAATAAATCAGCACACCAAAGCCGACCATAAGCAGCAATAACTTCGTTAGCCTTTGGAATGTCTGCTACTAGTGATGCCCCATTTACTGCAGACATTTTTTCTACTGCGCCTGAAGTGTTACTATAAACTAAAGGCTCATAAGTTCGCTGAAAGAAATAGATGCTGTCATTAAAGTCAACCATCTTCCAGTTGTCAGCAGTAATAGTATAGCTACCGGGTGTTTCGTCTACTAACGTAGTTGTGCCGCTGATAATTTTATTGTTACCAACAGAGAAGATCTTACTGTTACCTGCGTTATCTCTAAATTCTTTAATTGCCCTGATTGCTGAAGAGCCTAACGCAAAACCTGTAGGAGCAACTGAAGTAAAGGCCGCTGTGGTTTCTGAAGTACCGCCAGTAATAGTTTCTCCAGCAGAAAAAATACCTGCTCTAGAAGTTTCAATAGATATTTGAGTACCGTTAGTAACAGCCTTTACTGTAGCTGAAGCTGATGAACGAGACCCTACTATTGTTTCGTTTACAGTAAAACCTGTAGTATCGCTAACTGTTATTGTTTCGTTAGTTAATAAGTCGTAGCCCTTACGTGCAGCAATACGGCCACGCTTGTCAATGACTGCATTGTCAGCAATCTCAGCAAAAGAAGGATCCTGCGCCAAAGGAGAGTCTTCGGTGTTGATCCCTTTAAAAGCTGGTGCTACAAGATTAATACTGCGTAGTTCTTGAGCCATATTAGATAGTCCTAAAGATCATCTCTTCTGGGTGCTTTGCTGCGTCAATAGCAATAGCGTCTGATAGGTACTTGTCAGCAATAGCAAAGTATTCAGCAGTAGAAGTACCGCCTGTTTCACCACGCTCACGAGCCAACAAAGCAATAGCAAGGTGAATGACAGGTTGATTAGGGACCAAAAGCTTGTCTGAGTTAGACGTTAGGTCACCCTGACGCTTAACTACGTCAAAACGTAAGTTATAAACACCGTCAGGCGTAGGGCCAACTAATACTTGCGTATCTCCGTTAGCGTCCAGACCGTTGTACGTAAAGTACGTAGGTGCGCCTTCGGCAGCTCCTGCAATGTACAACGAGTCGTTAAACCAATCTTTGCTTCGGTACTCCATAAAACAATTCTGGGTGTCGTTAAGAACCGACATTACTTTTACATCGTCTCCAGAGTTAGTCAGCGAGTAAGTATTGTCTGATGCTGTTGTTGTAATCGTAATAGTTTCACGTAGTGCAGACCAGTCAGCCGCTTGACCAACGATGGTCTTAGCGTCATTAATGAAGTCACCGGCCATCCTAGAGTAAGTGCTTTCGTTAACACTGTTGACTTCTTCTTCACGCAAACGGCGCAACACGTTGTTCATTATGTTAAGATACGTCATACTAACATTCCCGGTTTTCTAGGAGGTTGTTGTGGTGCCCTACCGAACATCAAAAGCCTATCTACTTCTTTTTGATAGTCTGTCTTTGGTGTCTGTTGAACCATTTGAACTTTCTCAGGAGCGTACTCTAGTTTTTCTAGGTACTTTTGGAACGGCTGTGGTCTAGGTGCGGGTGCTCCTCCTCCTCCTGCCCCCAGTGCGCCAAGAAGACCAGTAGATGTTACAATAATGTCTTCAAGGCTTTGAGTCTCTTCTCCAATAATGTCTCTGATCTGCTCTTGACCGCCCAAAAGACCTTCTTGACCTGTAAGGATGTCTTCTTGGCCTGCCTCTAGATCACCTAAGCTAAGGTTCAAGTTAGTAGTCAAAGTTTCAAAAGCAGTGTCTACGTCTTCTTGAGTTGACACTCCGGTTAGAGCAGTGTTTAGTAAGTCTTGAACTTGAGACTCAGTTAAGTTGTCAGGAAGCAGGTCTGATATTTGGTTTAGCTGGCTTTCTGTAAAGTTAAACCCAGTAAGTGCGGTTTGTATGTCTTCTGCTGTAGCAAACGACAGACCACCAATGGCGTCCGTAATTGTTCCCGTAGCTGTCTCAAGATCTGTACCTAAGGCGATGCCTTCCAAGGCGTCACCTAATGCAGTATTTAAGTCGTTGAGGCTTAGGCCTTCTGGGATAACACCTGCAATCTGATTAAGCTGGTCTTCTGAAAAACCAAACTCAGCCAGCGCATTAGCAACGTCTGCGGGTGTTGCAAAAGCCAAACCACCGATAGCATCTGTAATAGTAGTCGTAGCAGTGTCAAGGTCTGTACCTAAAGCAATACCAGAGAGTGCTGTGTCTAATGCTGTTGTTACTTCAGAAAGACTCAGACCTTCCGGCAGTGCGCCTACGATCTGCTGTAGTTGTGCGTCGGTAAATCCGTAGTTAGCTAGGATATTTCTAACGTCATCTGGACTAGCTACATCAAGCCCACCAATAGCATCAGTAATGGTTGTAACAGCAGTGTCTAAGTCTGCGCCTACTACGATTCCTTCTAAGGCAGTATCTAAGTCTGAAAGACTAAGGCCTTCAGGAAGCGCACCTACGATCTGCTGTAGTTGTTCTTCGGTAAACCCAAACTCTGCTAGGGCGTTCCTTACGTCCTCTGCTGTGGCAAACGACAAACCACTAATGGCGTCAGTAATAGTAGTCGTAGCAGTATCTAAATCAGTGCCTGTAGGAAGACCAGAGAGTGCTTCAGTTAACGCAGTGTTCAGTTGTTCTACTGTTAGGTTTTCTGGTAGTACTCCTACGATCTGCTGAAGTTGTTCATCAGTAAACCCAAACTGTTCTAAAGCGTTAGCAATGTCTTCCGGTGTTGCTAAACCTGCTGCTGATATCGCATCTGTAATGTCCTGAGGTGTGGCTAAACCGGCGGCCTCAAACGCATCAGCAATGTCCTGAGGTGTCGCTAGTCCTGCGTTAGTCAAGGCTGTAGCAATGTCTTCTGGAGTTGCTAGTCCAGATTCAGACAGGGCAGTAACTATGTCTTCCGGTGTTGCAAACCCAGCGTTAGACAAAGCTGTGACTAAGTCCTCTGGTGTTGCAAAACCAGCAGCAGCTAGAGCAGTAGTAATGTCTTCTGGAGTTGCAAACCCGGCGTTTGCCAGAGCAGTACCAATGTCTTCTGGTGTTGCAAAACCAGCGTTAGCTAAGGTTGTAGCTAAGTTTTCTGGTGTTAACAATCCGGCTTCGTTAATAGCGTCAATAACATCTTGCGGAGTTGCATACCCAGCGTCTGCAATAGCTTGAAGAATGTTAGCTTCAGTCTGCCCAATAATGTCTGAAAACAAGTCTTCTACGATAGATTCGTCTTCTTCTTCAACTTCTGGCTCTGGTTCTGGGTCAATAAACTCTTCAATAGGATCTACTATTTCTGGCTCTGGGGCGGGCTGAATAGGGTCCATTACAGGAGCAGTACCCATTTGACCGTCAGTTTTATCAGGGTCTTGCACAATAACCTCACCGTCCCCTATAGGGTCAGGATCTTCAGGAAACTTAACATCTGCTTTTATGGTGTCGTCAATATACGTAGTATCATCCTCATTAATGTCTACTACTTCTTCTTCTGCAAATAGATTAGGGTCTGCGTCATATTCTTGTGTTAGAACATTTGAAACAGCACTGCGAACACGAGGATCAGTAATTAAAGGAGGGAGCCAGCTAGGAATGCTTGGGAAAGCGTTTCCTAAAACTCCTCCAATAATAGTGCCTGCTCTAGTAGGATCTGTAATTGTTCCTAAAATGCCGTTAACGATTTCTCCAACTTTTTTTTCTAAGACTCCTACAGCAGCAGACCCAGCACCAACAATAATTTCGCCAATAGCGCCTAGTATACCTCCAAGGTCTCCGCCTTCTGTTGCTTCTGAAATACCAGACTCAGCTACTACTTCTTCTATTTTGTTTATAGCTTCGCCTACTGTAGGCAAAAAGATTACACCAGCAGAGGGCATCCAGTCAGGAAGAGAAACGCCGGGGATATAAGGAATGATTGCGTCTAAGATGCCGGGTTGGTATTCGTCAAAAACAACAGGGTCACCATTTTGGTCTAGTACTGGATTGCCTTCGCTATCCCTTTGGACTACTTGTACAGTTTCACCAAAGATTCTACCGCCAGTTTTTAAAATGTTTTCGGTAGATACAGTAACTCCAGCCCCTCCGCTAATTACTACATACTCTCCTCCAGCAGCAGGGGGAGTAGCTGTTGTTACGGGAGTACCAGCAAAAGACTGAGCACCTGCTGATATAAAACTGGTTACCAAAGGCCCCGGATCTTCCATGTCCGTAAGGGCTTCTGGATTGTTAACCATAGTGTCAACAATGTTTTGAGCTTCAGTACGGGCGTTTTCTACTGCAGTAACTAATTGAGAAACTGCTTCTAGAGTAACGCCTTCTGCCTGCTGTATGTCAGTAGGCGCTTCAGGATTCATTCTAATGCTGTTGGCTGTAATAATCTCTTCAATAGTTGGATCAAGCCATAAAGCTGCAAGATCAGCTTGACCAATGCCTTGTAAAAGACTTAAAAGATTATTTAATGTTTGTGTTTCTGGCGTTTCTGTGGAGATACCGCCATCACCCGTAAGCATACCTTTTGTAGGGGGTAAAGTCTTAGCCATAATTATTTCTTCCAGTTAGCCAGACCACGTAGGCCAAACGATGCCGCAACAGCGGCGCCTAGAAAACCTTTGTACCACTCAGGCATACTATCAAGAGCAGAAAACCCAGACATTACTACAGG
>Ga0208792_1000877_pt1 | contig 10525 bp, 10 predicted proteins | sample 14_taG_FD_184087 | JGI IMG/M metagenome (GOLD analysis project Ga0208792, IMG submission 184087) | Marine viral communities from the Subarctic Pacific Ocean - 14_ETSP_OMZ_AT15311 metaG (SPAdes) (version 2) | ecosystem: Environmental > Aquatic > Marine > Oceanic | place: Pacific Ocean | collected...
GTGGCAGAACGTCACTGACAACGACAGGAGTATTCTGATTACCGAGGGGGAGATAGACGCAATGTCCTGGGATCAGATGGATGTAGGGATGCCGTGCCTGTCTGTTCCTAGCGGGGTGTCTAACCTAGGTTGGATTGACAACGACTACGAGGCTTTGTCTCGTTTCGAGAACATCTACATTGCTATGGACAACGATGAGGCTGGGCAGAGAGCTTCAAAGGAAATAGCTAAACGCCTTGGTCTTCAAAGGTGCAAGACTGTGCAGTACCCAGAGGATGTGAACGATGCTAACGATTTATTGCGGAAACGTCCTACAGATGCTCCCGATCTAGTACAATCTGCGGAATCAAATGATCCTCCTACAATACGTACAGCAGCAAGTTTAGGAGCCGACGTTGCTGATGAGGTACACAGGTACGAGTCCGAAAAGGCTCATAACCCATTTATGTGGCCTGAGCTTCCGTTCCGACTTCGTGAGGGAGAGCTGGTCACGCTGGGTGGTTACGCAGGACATGGCAAATCTCAGTTGATGTACCAGATGGTACTGCACGAAATGGCAGCAAATGATCGCAGGGGATGTGTTGCATCGTTTGAGATACCTAGTTCGTCGATGCTGATGCAGATGCTATGGATGCAGAACGGTAAATGCCCAAATCCTGACAAGATCGAGGATGAGGTGCAGGTTCTTGCAGATAAACTTTGGTTCGTAGAATCCGAGGAGGGTGTAGACAACTCATGGGAAAGCCTAAAGGATGATTTTCTGTACGCTAATCGAAGGTACGGGTGCGATATATTTGTGATAGATGCTCTGATGCACCTAACAGCGAAAGACGATTGGAACGGTCAGGAGCGTATAGCGAAGCAAGCAGCGAAATTCGCCCTCGATAACCGCGTCACGGTAATATTAATTGCACACTGTGACGCAAAGAAGGCGACTACGGCTGGTGTTCCAGAGAACGAGCATATACTGGGCGGACAGGGCATAGTAGCTGCATCTCACAGCATTGCACTCATCTGGAGAAATAAGGAGAAGGAGAAGAAGCTAGAAGCTGGAGAGCAAACAGAAGAACCCGACGGTAAGTTCTACGTATCTAAGCAAAGGAACAGCGGAATACTCGTTTACAGGGATCTGTGGTTCCAAAAGAGCCGACGAATGTTCCATACTGATATTCAAAATCTAGAAAAAATAGAAAAAAATGAAGAAATGTCAGATTGGGACTTGACAGACTCTGATTTTGATGCCTTTTAGTACGTATGGATACCATAAAATCATTCGAACGATTCTCAGACCCTTGGGAATCAAAGTACGGGACGATGTACCCGTTTGCAGTTGTGCTGGAAGGCTCGACTGATACCGTTTTTGCTAACGGAACTAGCGAGTCCCCTTGGTGGGCCAATGTTGGATCTATCGTGGAAACAGTAGATAAAGGGCGGACTAAGACAGGTAAGAGGAAGGTTTCCTTCGGAAAGCCCGAAGGCGTACAACAGCCTTCACGATCTGCCCCTCCAGCAACTCGTGGAACATCTGGAAACAGGGACGAAGCGATTAGCCTAGCAATGATCTTTAAGATCGCTGCTGAACGAGGCGGCTCTCCAACTGAGAGCTTGGACCTAGCCAGAGAACTATGGGACTCGTTTCAGGAGTTCATAGAATCTCCTACATCTGATAAAATTTCCTCTTCGGAAGAAGAGGCTTTCTAGTCATCATATTATTGTTTGGATACATAGCGAGGGGGTCTAGGGTTTTCATGTTTCCCCTAGGCCCCCTTTTTTTTTTATGAAGAGATTTGATATATCATCTGATTTTTTGCCAACAACTTACCTCGTTCAGGTAGGTGGATCTTTTGAGTCCTTCAAAAAATGGATTCAAGAGTCTGGAGTTATCGAGGATATAGAGCTAGGAGAGTGCAGGGGGTGTTGTTGGACAATTTCTCCTTGGATATTGGTTTACACTGAGAGCAACGACAAACCCCTTATAGCTCACGAAATTTATCACGCTGTTCACAGCACCCAAGAGTACGCAGACTGCAAGGACGAGGAGTTCGGGGCAATGTGTACAGAATTTTTAGCCTCAAAATTGCTATGAGTAAACTATTAGTTATCGGAGACCTACATGAGCCTTTTTGTTTAGACAAATATTTTTCGTTCTGCAAAAGGCTTTACAAGAAAAAGAACTGCAACCGTGTTCTGTTCATCGGGGACATCATTGACTCGCATTACAGTTCGTTTCATGAGCAGGACCCAGATGGAATGTCTGCTGGAGATGAGCTAGACCTGTCTATCAAAAAGGTTGCACGTTGGTACAGGGCGTTCCCAAAGGCTGATGTAGTAATAGGAAACCATGACCGCATCGTGTCCCGTAAAGCTTTTAGTGCAGGGGTAAGTAAGCGTTGGATTCGAACTTGTCCAGAAGTTCTAGGTACACCTAATTGGAAGTTCCACCAGAGCATCAAGATAGATGGTGTTAAGTACTGTCACGGGGAGTCCAAGAAGGGCATACAAAGAGCAAAGGCAGACATGGTTAGCAATGTTCAGGGGCACTACCACACCGAGTGCTACGTGCAATGGGCGGTTGGTGATTCCTTTAGGGTATTTGGTATGCAATCCGGATGCGGTATTGATCACGAAAGCTACGCTATGGCGTACGGAAAACATGGACCTAAGCCAGCAATAGCCTGTGGGTTTGTCGAGAACGGAGGCAAAAGTGATCTAGACGAGGTTAGCGTTTACCCCATGGCTCTATGATTTTTAGATCTAATCCACAGCACAAGGTGTGCGTCCTGCCTAAGGACAGCTCTGAGCGTAAAAAATGGCCGATCTATTCCGGTGTGCTATCCCCATTTCCGAATGCTATAGCAGCAGTGGCGAGACAGTCCTACGCTGGGAACGAAAAACATTGCGACCCCCTTGAGCCTCTGCACTGGGAGCCAAACAAAAGCAATGATCACCATGATTGCCTAATGCGTCACCTCCTAGAAGAGGACTACGCAGCAGTTGCGTGGAGAGCCTTAGCTCTACTCGAAACTAAAATACAAAAAGAGGACTATAATCTGTAGTTTTTTCTTGATCTTTTAAAATCAATCTATCTTTAATAAATTATGTCTAACGAAATAAAAAAAGAAATATCAGATGAAGAGCTAAAAGATCACATGATCAACAACGCCTTCAATAACACTTCGCTCTTGGATATACTTCAAGGGCTTACCCAAGGGGTACTGACCCGGTTCGCAATTGATCTAGCGACCAAGAACATCAATAGAAGCTGGGAGAACCTCACTGACGCAGACAAAGAGGAGCTCAAGAATAACATCTTGAAAAATCTAGAAGCTGAAAATGGACACTAGAACTCTTGATTGGTCCGAGATTGTAAAGTGGTGTAAGTTTTACCTATCCAGTGACCATAACGGTATCGAAAGCGTAGCACCCCTAATCGGTGGAGTTAGGCATAGGGAGTATATGCGTATTGATGACAATACGCTGTACCTTGATTCTGGAACTTATCACCTCCAGAAAGCAAGAATTGATGGAGAACAAATATACGGATTCAGGATAGAGGGTCTTTCCGATAAGGATTTTGTTCAGATGATGAAATCCGCCTTGCTGGACAAGTACAAGGATGAAACCTTTAAGATGGTAGAGGCTCCCAGTATATCACTATAATGCACTTCTACAAAAAAAGCAGCACAGGCAGAGTCTCCTTGGTGAATTCTGTGGACAGTATAGCTAAGGCCAAGAAACACGGGGGTGTGTCTCCGTCCGTTACTGGTATTCTCTCTATAATGCCTAAGGGCTTATCGGGGTTCGACATGAACATCTGGAGAGAGAACAAGCTAATTGAGTTCACTAAGAAGTACCCGGACGATCCACCAGCGAAGCTCAAGGAGCGTCTATGGGGTTACAGGACAGATGAGGACGGTACAGAGGTAACGTCATCAGAGTTCGGTACAAGGGCTCACGCTGGCCTAGAGGAGGCTCTAAAGCTGTACCAAGACGGAGCCGACTATCACGGACCTTACAAGCAGTACGCAAGTAGGTTCATAGAGCACATATCTACAGTAGGATCGGCTCCTGTTCACATGGAGCTATCTGTTCTTGATGATGATCTTAACGTAGCAGGGATGCTGGATCTTGTTTGCATGAGTGCCAAGCGGAAATACGAGCTGTACGACTTCAAGTTCAGGAACGATAAGAACAAGAGCTATGACACTGATTGTTGCCAGCTTGCCATAGAAGCTAAGATTGTCGCAAAGCAGTGGGAGCTAGATTATATTCCAGATGTGTTTAGCGTGGTGTTTGACTGCGAGTCAGCGGAAATGAAAGTAAAACACTGGCCTGCGTCTAAGGTAGACTGGGGCATTACCGCGTTTGAGAAGCTGAACGATAACTATCAGTTCTTCTCTGGTCTTAATTATGGCAAAGAAGCTAAAGCATAATGAGATAAAAGCCTACAGGGAATCCGCTCTCAAGAAGCAAAAGGGTATAGACCCTATATCATTGCTTCCTATAACAGATCCTGTCCTAGATCACGATCACAAGACAGGGCACATCAGGCAAGTCCTGCAACGGGAGGTCAACGCTTTTGAGGGGAAAGTCAACAACGCCTTCAACAGGTACTTTAAGCACCTAGGAGTTTCTAAGGAAGACGCAGTAATTCAGTTGGTTCAGTACTGGGGCCAAGATTATTCTGAGAACCCAATCCACCCGAAGCACCTCACGGACAAAGATAAACTTCTAAGGAAGTACAAGAAGCTTCTGAAGCAGTCAAAGAGGGAAAGCACTAAGGAGAAGTACCGTAAGCTTATTTCTGAGCTTTAGCTTGTTTAGTGGCTTTCTCTATTGCTCCCTCCCTCTGAAGATCCTCCCTCAAAGAACTATTTTCTTTACTAAGCATTCCTTGTAGCCCCAAGTATTCTAAGGAGTAATTCGACAAGTAGTCGTCGTGCCCTGTAATTATAGCAGACCACTTTTCTGATCTAATATAGTTTTGCAACATCTTAGACAGGGCTCTTGTGCTTTCGTATTTAAAGTCCGGGTTTGCCATTTTTTTGAAAAACCCATCAAAGCTTCCGTCCACAACAGAAATAGCCAAAATCTTATTTTGAATCTCTCTCTTCCAAGTACGAGGATCTATGTAGTTCAAGAGAGTAAAACTTGTTTGTTGACCTGAACCCCCTATCACCGTCCGACCGACTGAATTTGTATTCGACTTAGTGCTTTTGTTGTACTTAGATACATCAACTTCTATAGATTTAGCGTAAGTTAAATTATCTAAGATTTGTTTGTATTCTTGCTCTCCAAAAATTTGTTTATACTTTTTAGAAAACCTTTTCATTATCTCGATTACAGGAGAAGCATTAAAAAAAGAATTACTAGTTCCTGATGATCCTGCACGATTTATTAGATCAGCCATTACTTCTGTCTTATAAGCCAATAGAGCAGTGTCTTGTCCCTCCATAGACATCATAAAATCTTTTATTACTGGAGAACTTACGTTAGGGCTGTTAGTGCTCCTTGCCGCTAACTCTGGGTCCTGAAGCATTGCTTTTTTCCCACTGTCTACTTCAAAAAGATTTAATGCTAAAGAATCTTCAGATTTTTTAATTAGTTCAGCTTGTTGAAGCTTTTGAGACTGAAGAAGATTTCCAGTATCTTTAGATACTGATTTTTCTCTAATAATTTGATCTACGTCTTCCTTGCTTAACGTAAGTTTTTTATTCCTCATGTCCTTAGCAAGATCGTAAATTCCTTCAGTTTGTTCGCCAAAAAGCTCTTCTGCAAGTTCTTTGTTTTTTCTGTCAAACAAAGAGGGAGAAATTTTTTCATTATAAAACCCGTGCTTATCTAAGAAAGAAAGTTTAAGTGAGTTTTGGTAATCCAAATATTCGACTGGGCTTAAAAGTTTTTTAGCAGTTTGCAAGTTCTCAATACCAGCAAGAGCATCACCGCTGGGAAAAATGTTTTCAAATAAAGCCGCACCTTGTATAGGTCCGTTTTCGTCAGCAACTTTAGGCTGAAGTCCTCTTTGTCCAAACATTGGCTGGTGATAGTTTACATAGTAGCTATCAGCTTCATCTAGCAACCTGCCAGCTTCAGTTCCTTTTAGGGTTTTTTTTCTTAATTTTCTAATTCTTTCTTCAGCTAAAGCAGTGTTTCTATCAGCAGCGGAAGTCAAAGTGCCAAAAGAAGATTTTGATTGTTTGTAGAATTTGTCAAAATCTTGAAACGAAACAGCCCATTCCTTTATGTCTACTCCGCTTTCCTGAAGCTCCTTTAACGTTTTAAAATCGTAATTTTTGTATTTAAGAGTTTGAGAAAAAAGAGCTTTTACTAAAACATCAACTTGTTCGCTTGGAAGTCTTTGTTCTCTGCCTACTCCTTGTATTGCTGTTACAATTTCATCTACCGTAAGCTCTACTGGACCATCTTTATTTTTAGCAGCATCATATACACTTTTATAGTTTTCTTTGTTTTGCTTTGCAATTCTGTCACCAGAAGAATTGATAACCCTATTTATTGTGTCTTTATTTGCTGCTAAAGCTCCAGTTAATTTGTAAGATCCTTGACCAAAATCATTAATTAATCTTGATGCACGTTCTTCAGTGTATCTAATTAATTGTTCAGCAGCGTTTACGTCTATTTCTCTTATATCTTCTGCAACATCTTTTAGGTAAGATCTTTTTTTATTTACGTAATTTTCTACAGATTCTAAAATTAATTTTTTAGTAACTTCTGCGGTTTGATCCCCAGCTCCCGCAAGGGCCAATATTCTTTCTTTTGTGTTAGATTGAAGTTCTTGCAGTTCCTCTCGCACTATTGCTTTTTCTGCTGCTAGCCTTTCTAAACCTTCTGGGGATAGCTTCATTCCAGTAGCTACCGTTTTGCCAACTTCTTTGTTTATGCTCTCAGCAGCCCCCAGACCTGCCTCTAGGCTTTCGTCAAATACCTTCGTAGAGGAGTTAAACGGAAGAAGTTTAAGTATTGTTGATCCTGCCCCAGTGAAAATTATATCAATTGCTGAGTTTGCAAGTACTTCTGTTGTAACCCTAGTCCCGAATCTAGAAATATCAAAGTCTCCATCGGGAGGTACTATAAAATTATTAAATTCTGTAGGACTTTCGGGAGATGTGCCAAATCCCAAAACGTAAGGAGCTAACTGAAACACAGCTGCCTGAGCTTCCCTAACTCCTGTTTCCGCAGCGGCACCAAGCGCGGGCCCATAAAATAAAGCACCTAGTTTTACAGGATCAGAAAGTAATGCTGTACTAACTACAGCAACATTTGCTGTCGTTGGAAGAATTTCTGGCAATACTGCTTCAGAAAAATCAGTAAAACCAAACCCAACTTCGTCAACCTTGACTGCCTTGCCGTCTGGGTATTTTAAAAAAGCCTGTTGAGACCCATCTATGTTTATCGTTGTGTACTTTGCTCCAGTGTTTTTTTCATACAAACTTTTAACTTGATCTTTGTTTGTATAAAATCCTGCAATGTTCCTAAGAAGAGACGATGATCCTGATTCGGTATCAAGATTAGCCTCTGGAACGCCCAGAACAGTAGCCATGTCTTGTTTCGGAGTAAATTTAGAATCTTTGTATGCACTTTCTGTTTCAATTCCCCGAAACCTCTCTTGTGGATTTGTGTAAAAAGCAGGTGTTTGAAACCCAGATCCAAGATATTTGTAAACAGGTTTTACTCTTTTTAGCCTTTCTGCTGCTTGGGTTTTTTGTTCCTGAATCAATAACTCCTCTGGCGAGGCGTGAGCTATTGCGAACCTAGAATCGTTAGCTCTAAGGTAATCCCTTGCAGCTATTGCTTCCTCTTCTCCCTCTAGCCCTTCTAGCTCCTCACGAGGTACAATGTACCTTTGATTTGTTTTTTTATCAAAAAATACTTTTACTGACATTTGAACTAATGTTAATTTAAAGTTCCCCCTCTACAGACATTAAAGATTTGTAGAACTTCTCTGGTAAGGTTTTATGCTTTACCGGGAAGTTTTGCTGAAAGTCGTACTTAGTGTTAGCTATTTTTTCAGTAAAAGCATTTTCAATGCTATTTATTGAACTTTCAAGAGTCAATAAATCTACAGCAACAAAAGTATTGTCTTGTATAGTCCCAAGAATGCCAAACATTGACTGAAGCGTTTGTAACTCTATTCCGGTTAATTGTCCAAATCCAGAAGATCCATCCTCTGAAACGCTTCTCATTTCCAACAAAGTAGCAGTTCCTATCTGAGAGGCAAGTTGTGTTGCTGCTGCGTTTATTCTTCTTGCATCTGTTCCGGCAATTTGACCCTGAAGAACTTTAGTTAATTCTTCTCTTATTGTCTGATCAGCCTTGCCTTCATTTTTAAGGTTTTTTCTGAATGTATTTATTGCGTTCTTTAGGTTTAAAGAACTGTTTAAGATATTTTCTTGTTGGCTAATTAGATTGTTCGTTGATCTAGCTACTTGTCTAAAGTTTGCTTCTGATTCGTTAGCGTAAGCAAGTGCTTTCTGTTGAGCGGCTTCAACTTCAAAATTAGTAATTTTAATTAACTGTTCTTTTTGCTTTTTATCCAGCTGCTTTGTCCCTAGCTCTATTTCTTCGCCTTCAAGCTCTGTGCTTCTGTCAACGGCAGCTATAACCGCCTTTTCTTTATCCACAAAAGCCTTTTCGTCTGCGGGAAGATCATCATATATCTTGCCAACGATTGATTCCATATCCAACAATCTATTCCCAGTGCCTTTTTCTTCTTTTTGTTTTTGAGAAGTAAAAATAGAAAGTGCCTTACTAGATACGTCCTCAGTTTCTTCCTTTGTTCTTTTTTCTCGCCTTCCTTGTACTTCCGCCGCTATTAATTGTTTTTGCTTTAAATCAGCTAATGCAATATCGGCTAAAGATTCACGTTGAGATTGCTTTTCAGCTGCTATTTTTGCTAATGTATTACTTTGAGTCAACTCTGCTTGAGCCAACATATTTATTAAACCTATTCCCTCTTTACCTAACTCTTTCCCAACTATGTTTGGGTCCAAATTTTGAATAGCAGCATTAGTTGGATAAGCAGATTGTACTTGTTTTATTAAAGCGGTTGCCCTTTCCAAGGAAGCAGCATCTTTTTCTTTTTGAACCTTATCTTCTGCTGCTTTATTAACGAAACCAATAATTCCTTGGTACGCCTGATCTTTCATCTGGCGAGCTTGAAGCAAAGGTGTAATATCAGGAGTCATCTCCCGAACTGATGGTAGTTGTCCGAATCTCATAATAATTAGTCTCCAAAGCGGCTACCGCCTTTTTGTAAAAATTCGTAATAATCTTGTTCTTCTTGTGAAAACTGGTTTTTTTGACCCCCTATACCCATACCTTCTAACGTATTGGTTATTAAATCCTGAAATCCCAAAAAATTTGAGTCATACAAACCAGAAACGGCATTAACTGTTCCAAGTATTTTGTTTATATCTGATGCACTTTCTTGAGACGCTAGAAGCTGTTGGTTGAATTCGTTTTGTACATCTGCTTGATTCATCTTAAAAATGTCAGCAAAAGTAGGTAAAGCACCTTCCATTGTCGCTGCTAAACCTCCACCGAACTTTATACCCGGAGCAATGTCTGATGCGTTAATACCAGCCGTAATAAACGGCTGTTTACGGTTGTACATCAACTGATTCATATCAATCCCAACCTGTGCTATAGACGGATCGAACTCCCTTCCGCTAGCAGCCTGACTGCCCATGAGAACGTCTGTAATCCGTTTCCCCTCAGTAGGATCTAGTTTAGCTCCTTTTTCAGCAATTTCTTGAATAGTTGGAACAGAGCCATCGTCGATGCCCACTCGTCTCCCTAGTGACATTAGCTGTTCGTCTGTGTACTGCCGTGCTGCACCAAATAATGCAGAACCAACTCCCTCAACAAAAAGTCCGAGGTTTTGAGCATATATCTCTGCGGCTTGAGGTCCTTGTTCTCTAAGAATCTTGTAGTACTCTTCGAATCTGCTATCCATCCCTGAGGACCCTTGCTCAGATCCTGAGGTGCTAGTGTCGTAATTAATTCTTTCGTCGTCTTCCATAAGTGTATTTGCACCTCCTAAGAAGGTTTCTTCTCCCGTTATATCATCTCTTAAAAATCCCCCGGCTGCACTGCTGTCCATTACTGTTGCATCATCAGCGTCTGCTACAACATCTAATACTTTTCCACCTAAATTTTCAAGCGTTGATACAGTTGAATCTACAACATTTCCCGCAATCCCCTCAGCCGTTTTATAAACAGGATTGTTTCGAAGCATATCAGTGTACTCGTCTGAATCAAAAATATCTTGGAATTCAGAACCTCCCGTAACAGTGCGTACTCCCAAATCAATTACGTCACCAACAGTTTCACCTATTCCAACATCTCCTTGAATAGTGCGTGTCCCTAAATCAAAGACATCACCAACAGTTTCTTTTGTGTTTTGAATTAAATTTTGAACAAAATTTTGATTTGAATCTCCATATTGGTTTACGCCAGATTGACCTACATCATATCCAAGAATTTGATTCATGTAATACTGCTCTAT
>Ga0208792_1000881_pt1 | contig 10479 bp, 15 predicted proteins | sample 14_taG_FD_184087 | JGI IMG/M metagenome (GOLD analysis project Ga0208792, IMG submission 184087) | Marine viral communities from the Subarctic Pacific Ocean - 14_ETSP_OMZ_AT15311 metaG (SPAdes) (version 2) | ecosystem: Environmental > Aquatic > Marine > Oceanic | place: Pacific Ocean | collected...
AAGGTAAATGAAGTTATTTGTTGACGCAGATTACATCGTTTATAAAGCTTGCGCTGGTGCAGAGTCTGACCTAGACTTTGGTGATGATGTAATTGTAGTTGTCAGCAAATTTAGTGAAGCATACGCATCAGTTAAACGTGAACTCAATAAAATTAAAAATAAGTTCATGTGGGATGTACCAGAAGTTGTCCTGTTTTTTAGTGATAGTTCTAACTTTCGCAAAGAAATTATGCCAGCTTACAAAGGTCACCGCAATCGTAAGAAACCTTGTGGATACAAACGTGTCATCAATGCTCTTAAAGATGAGTACGAAGTAGTAATACTACCGACTCTTGAGGCTGATGATAGTATGGGTATCTACGCTACTAAATATCCTGGTAATGTAATCGTCAGCCCTGATAAGGACATGCGACAGATACCTGGAAGGCTCTACAACATGGATGAAATCGTGAATGTGGAAGAGTCAGAAGGACAACGTTGGCATCTGATACAGGCGCTTGCAGGTGACCAAACAGACGGTTACAGCGGAGTGCCAGGTATTGGTATCAAACGAGCTGTTTCTTTGTTTGAAGATAAAGGTTATACTTGGAAAACAGTTGTTGATGCATTTGCTGAGAAGGATCTTAGTGAAGACATTGCACTGCAAAACGCAAGACTTGCAAAGATCCTTACCACAGATGATTATGACTGGAGAGCAAAACAACCCATACTCTTTTCCCCCTCCTCCGATTACAGAGTTAACAGTGGAACAGGACTTCAAGATACGAAGGCTTGAAGATTTACTACCTGAAGCTGACAAAACTGATATTATTACTTTATTCATGGCGTTACAACGTCAGAACTTTGCCTTAGCTAACACCGTATCCAATCTAGTAAAACAATGGCCGACTCACCCACTTATTACACCCGAGGTAAGATTGAATGTTGGGACTTCATCAGAGACCAACAATTAAATTATCACCTAGGCTGTGCCATTAAATATATCTGCCGTGCTGGTTATAAAGATAGTGCGGTTTCTGATCTAAAAAAAGCAATCCACTATCTAGAAAATGAACTTGAAAACACACGTGCCGACTCTGCTGGACCAAGCGAAAGAGTTCCGAACCGCTTACTCGATCTTGGATTCGATGAATGGGCAACTGACTCAGAAATCTTTGATCGATGAAGAGTGGTCAGAATTTCACGAAGCCTTTCATTTTAAAGATGAACACGAACAATTAAAAGAACTTTGTGATCTTGTCTATGTGTGTTATCAGTTTGCTGCTAACAACGGTTGGGATCTAGATGAAGCTATGGATCGTGTTCATAAATCAAATATGTCCAAACTAGATGAGAATGGACAACCTATTTACCGTGCAGACGGTAAGGTCTTAAAAGGACCAAACTATAAACCTCCAAACCTAACTGATCTACTCAATGTCTAACTATATCTCCCGCACAGGTCGGGTTCAATCATGGATCGATGATCCTACACATCGCCTACCCGTCAGCTGCACAGTATTTGTAGTTGAAAATGAAATGGAAGGACCAAACGGAATTGAGGCCAGCTGGAGGTTTGCATCACATGCCCTTAGGTATGGTGCAGGTTGTGCTATTCACCTAGACAAACTTGACCCTAAAGGTTACGTTCGTGAGTCAGGTGTAACAGCTTCTGGTCCTGTAAGTTTCGGTAAAATTTATAGCAGCTTAAATGAAATATTACGTAGAGGTGGGGTGTACAAAAATGGTGCAATTGTTCTTCATATTTCGCTCAATCACCCCGATGCTCTTGACTTTATTACTGCTCCTAGATCGGAACTACCTTGGGTCAAACGATGCATCAACATCACTGAAGAGTGGTGGAAGGATTGTACGTTTAAGGAACAACTATTATTCGGAATTAAATCAGGTGACATCTGGTTAAACAAAGTAAAATATGACAATGAAGGAAACCGCATCAGAGGTAACGTCTGTCTCGAAGTATACCTGCCATCACGAGGTACCTGTCTACTACAGCATATCAATCTTGGAGCCTGTGAGTTCGACGACATCCCACGAGCATTTGTTGAAGGTATGTCCGAGTTGTGCAGCCTACATAGTAGGACAGCTGTCGGAGATTCTGGAGAATACCTCCCGTCTGAAATTGATAGACAAGTGGGACTCGGCATGCTTGGGCTCGCAAATCTCCTACGGCGGTACGGAGTAACATACGATCAATTTGGTCGTGCATTAGAACAGTACAACAACAACGAAACTATCCGCTCGGCAGCTTATGAACTTGTCTCTCAAATTGCTTCAGGAATTAACCAAGCAGCCACAATCGCTCGCGAGTATAATATGGTTCGAGCCTTTGCTATCGCTCCAACCGCCAGTTGCAGTTATCGAAGCGTGGATCTGGATGGCTATACTAGCACACCAGAAATCGCTCCACCTATCTCGAAGACAGTCGATCGCGACAGCGGTACTTTCGGAGTACAAACTTACAACTATGGCGATGTAGAGATTGCGTCAGAAGTAGGTTGGGAAAATTATAAAAGAGTTGCAGATGGCATTATGACAATGCTTGATGCCACAGGACTTCTTCATGGATACAGTTTTAACTCTTGGAGTGATTCAGTAACCTACGATAATGAATTCGTGGAAGAGTGGCTACGGTCTCCGCAAACAAGCCTCTATTATTCACTACAAGTGATGAGTGATACACAAGATAAATCTAGTGCATATGCTGCATTAGATGAATCAGAAGTAGACAACTATTTGGAGGACATTTTAAATGAAGAAATTACATGCGATTGTCAAGAATGAACCCTTACGAAAAACTACTGAACAGAAAAAGAAAATGGACACCAGTCCAGACAACTGCCGGATTATGCAAGGCAGGGGCGGAAGAGACGGTACACCGTGCACTTGCGTTGCGACATATGGAACTACCTGTGGGAGATTTTATCCGTGATGGATTGGCTACCGACGTACCAGAACTATCGCGGGAGTTACTGGAATCAAACATCACCGATGAGGAAAATCACGACCTGGCACTTGGTTACATTGCCAATGCTTACGGGGTTGACGAAAAAGCTGAATCGGAAGCTCTCAGGCTCAGGGAAGCTTGGACTTCGCATCCTGATCACACAATACTCAAAGCGATGGTTGCCGAACGTGCAATTTTCTTCGTTCTTTTACCATTCTTCCGCTTTAATGGTGACGCTGGAATGCGAACAGTCAGCGCGGATATAAGCAGAGATGAGCAAATACACGTTGCTGCCAATAGCATTGTTTGTCGGGAGCTGGGGCTTACTGTCAGCCCTAGTCTTGATAAACTCCGCAAGGCAACTATCAATTGGGTAATGCAACCCCTAGGTATTAATACTACCGATAAATATTTGGATAAAAAATTTTGGCTGGATTCTAGTGATCGCTTAATGTATGAAGGCAAGGCTCCTGAGCTTTCCGCAACTAAAGCAGCACGGATGCCAGCATTCTTTGAGCATAGTAATGTCAACCTCCCCCAATACGCTTGAAATTCTAGGGATGCAATCCCGTGGACTCATACATCAATTAGAAGAATCATTTCCACCACTTAATCCTAGTCCTGCTGATCCATACGAATACATCATGTATCGTGCAGGCCAACGTAGTGTCGTTGAATGGATCATTAAATATATGGAAGAAAACTAATGGCAATCGGAACAGGCGCTTACGGTGCCGGTGCTCCAAGCGCAGCATCTGGTGCTAAATATTTTGGTGGTGCTGATTATGGCGCAGCTATTTCTAGCGGACATACAAATATACAAATTTTTGATTGGTTAAACGCCAACTTAAGTAAGCTCAGTCCAGGTAAAGCAAACCAACCAGGCGGCGGCGGTCTTTACGACCAAATTCAGGCAAGGGCACAAAACGAACGAGCTATTGCAGCCCAAAACCGCCAACGGCAAGGGGAAATCGCAAGACAAGAAGAGATGCAACGGCAGCAGGAAGCCGCACAAGCTGAAAGACTTAGGCAAATGGAAATTAGTAGCCGTACACAAGCAGCTAACCTATCAAGATCAGGGTTACAAAGTGCACTAGAAATTAAGTCAGATTCTAAATCATCTAGAACTGCAGGCACACAGGGATTTAGACGAAGGAAACTACAAGTAAATCCAACTGCTTATAGTGCTGTTTCTTCAGGAGCAGACACTAACAAATCAAAAAACAAAAACACATCAAAGGTACTTAACGTCTAATGACAGCTAAATCACGTTATGATAGATTGTCTTCAGACCGTTCCCAGTTTTTAAACACTGCTAGACAAGCAGCAGATCTAACTCTACCTTATCTTATCCGAGAAGACGGGTCTTTTACTAAAGGCTCGTTAAATTTAACAACACCGTGGCAATCAGTTGGAGCAAAAGGTGTGGTGACGCTTGCAAGTAAATTAATGCTTGCATTGCTACCTCCACAAACCAGCTTCTTTAAGCTACAGGTAAATGATATTAACATCCCGGGAGAATTAGGACCAGAAGTTAAATCAGAACTTGACTTGTCATTTGCTAAGGTTGAACGCACTATTATGGAGTCTATTGCAGCCTCTAGTGATCGTGTTGTTGTTCATCAAGCATTAAAGCATCTTGTAGTATCTGGTAATGCTCTAATCTTTATGGATAAAGATATATTAAAACTATATCCTTTAAACAGATACGTAGTAGATAGAGATGGCAACGGTAATGTTATAGAAATTGTAACTAAAGAAACAATATCAAAAAAACTATTAAAAAAAACTTACCCAGATTATAAAGAGCCACAAACAAATACACCCAATGAAGATTCATCACAACATAATGATGAATGTGATATTTACACACACTGTACTCGTGATAACAATCGTTGGGTATGGCATCAAGAAGTATATGGTGAAATTTTACCTAAATCTTTTAGCAAGGCACCCCTTGATGCAAACCCCTGGCTTGTGTTACGCTTCAACCACGTAGACGGAGAAGTCTACGGTCGTGGTAGAGTAGAAGAGTTCATTGGTGATTTAAAGTCACTTGAAGCTCTGTCACAAGCACTGGTTGAAGGCAGCGCAGCAGCTGCTAAGATAGTGTTTACCGTCTCACCCTCCAGTACTACCAAACCATCAACGCTTGCTAAGGCAGGCAATGGTGCTATCATCTCTGGTCGTCCAGACGATATTGGTGTAGTTCAAGTGGGCAAGACGGCAGACTTCCAGACTGCTTATCAAATGGTAGGTACGCTAACTCAACGTTTAAGTGAGGCATTCCTTATTCTTAATGTAAGACAGTCTGAGCGCACAACTGCCGAAGAGGTCAGAATGACTCAAATGGAGCTGGAACGTCAACTTGGAGGATTATTCAGCCTACTAACTGTTGAGTTTCTTGTTCCTTATCTTAATCGTAAACTAAACGTTGCACAAAAAACAGGAGAGATTCCTCGCCTTCCTAAAGGTGATATTGTCAAACCTACTATTGTTGCTGGTATCAATGCTTTGGGTCGTGGTCAAGACAGAGAAAGTCTTGCTCAATTTCTTTCTGTTGTTGCACAAACAATGGGACCAGAAGCTATCCAACAGTATATTAATTCTGAAGAAGTTGTCAAACGTTTGGCAGCAGCATCTGGTATTGATGTATTGAATCTTGTTAAGAGTATGCAAGAAAGACAGCAAGAGCAGCAACAGGCTATGGAGCAACAACAACAGATGATGGCTCAACAACAAGAGCCACAACTAGCTGCTGTTGATCAAAAGCGTGAGCAAGCTGAAGCACAAATGATGATGCAACAACAACAACAACAACCACCAATGCAATGAGCGAAACACTAACATTTAATGAAACACCCGCTGATCAGCCTGAACTTAATGCTGATGAGCAAGAGTCTCTCGCTGTTGCCGAGGCTAACGAAGGGGAACAACAACAGCTACTAGCAGGTAAGTTTCAAGATACACAATCTCTTGAACAAGCTTACCTAGAATTGCAAAAGAAACTAGGTGAACCGCGTGAAGAAGAACAAGGTTCAGAAGAAGTAGTAGAAGAAGAGCCTGAAGCTGCAGAAGAAGAGGAACCTGAATCTTCTGATGATAAACTATCTGAAGACCAAGCTACTCAATTATTTGAAATGATTGGCGGAGAACAAGTTTATAAAAATATGCTAGATTGGGCTGGAGAAACTCTTAGTAAAGAAGAGATTCAGATGTACGATTCAGTTATGTCGAAAGGTGATCCTAATAGTATTTTCTTTGCTGTCCAAGCATTGAATAGTAAATATACAGATGCTGTTGGTAAAGAAGGTCAACTACTAACTGGACGCACTTCAGCATCATCTGCTGATAATGTATATCGTAGCCAATCAGAACTCGTAGCAGCTATGAGTGACAAACGTTATGATACTGATCCAGCATATCGTTCTGACGTTATGCGTAAACTTGAAAACTCTGACCTTGAATTTTAATGACTGTTACCACCAACGATCGCGGACAGCAGAACCTCTTTGCTAAAGAACCCACCATGTACACTGACGAAAACTACACTGTGAATCACAACGACAAAGCAGAAAAACTAAACGGTCGCCTAGCTATGCTAGGTGTGATTGCTGCGCTAGGTGCGTATGCACTAACTGGTCAAATTATCCCTGGAGTATGGTAATGCCACAAGGAAAAGGAACTTACGGATCACAGAAAGGTCGCCCACCTAAGAAAGGTACAAAAAAAGGTACGAAAAAGTAATGGCTAAGAAAGGTCTCTACGCTAACATCCACGCAAAGAAAATGCGTATTAAAAAAGGCTCAGGTGAAAGCATGCGTAAGCCTGGAAGCAAAGGTGCACCCACTGCTGCTAACTTTAAACGAGCTGCTAAAACTGCTAAGAAAAAATGATTGAATGCCCACAATGTACTGCACCACAGCAGTACGTGCTAGAACAACTACAGACTTCTGCTGGTGTGACAGACCGTACAGCACTGGCAGTCATTATGGGTAACATCCAACAAGAGTCAAACTTTAAAGCTAACATCTGCGAAGGTGGTGCTATCGTTCCTTACGATCAATGCCTTAGGGGTGGTTATGGTTTGATTCAATGGACATCTATTGAGCGGTACATTGGTCTTGGCAGCCATTGTGCCAAACGCAATGAAGACCCTAGTGGTCTTAAATGTCAAACTGATTACTTAATAAAGGAGATGAAGTTTAGAAAAGATCTATTTGCTTTTCAAACTAATCATCAAACTATCCCTTATTATATGAATGCTGCATACTACTGGCTAGGCTGGGGTGTTCATGGTAATCGTACAAAACATACTTATTCTTTTTTAACTAAATTACAATGAAAATTTTTGCTATCCTCCCCGCTGCTTTGTTTGCTGCTTCCCCTGTACTTGCTGGTCCTTATGTAAACGTTGAAGCCAACTCTGGCTGGTCTGGTACTGATTACTCAGGTACTGTTATTGATAACCACGTTGGTTACGAAGGATCTAATTGGTATCTACAAGGTGGTCCTAGTATTGTCAGCCCTGATGGTGGTGACTCTGAAGTAGAACTGTCTGGTAAAGCTGGTGGTTCTGTACCATTGGGTGAGAACCTCGGTGCATACGGTGAAGTATCCTTTATCACAGGTGATGACAACAATGGTTACGGCACAAAGGTCGGTGTAAAATATAGTTTTTAATAGCTAAATAGATTTAATGGAGGGTGCAATTCCCTCCCTAGCTCTAGACAGCCAAGTCTTTAAAATGGTCTTACTTACTAGAACAAAACACACATGAACTATTATTTAAATGACCGCTACTATTTCGCTACAAAGACAACAAAAGAATATTTGGAACAACTTCTGTGACTGGGTAACCAGTACTAACAACCGACTGTACGTTGGTTGGTTCGGAGTCCTGATGGTTCCAACACTAATCGCTGCTACAACCTGCTTCATTGTTGCATTTATTGCAGCCCCACCTGTTGACATTGACGGTATCCGTGAGCCCGTTGCTGGCTCTCTTATGTATGGAAACAACATCATCTCAGGGGCAGTCGTCCCCAGCTCCAATGCAATCGGTCTACACTTCTACCCAATCTGGGAGGCCGCATCCCTGGATGAGTGGCTCTACAACGGCGGACCATTTCAACTGGTTGTGTTCCACTTCCTTATCGGTATCTATTCGTACATGGGTAGGGAATGGGAACTCTCTTACCGACTTGGAATGAGGCCTTGGATCTTTGTTGCATACTCCGCACCCGTGGCAGCTGCATCTGCTGTCTTCCTTGTTTACCCGTTTGGACAAGGTTCTTTTTCCGACGCTATGCCTCTTGGCATTTCCGGTACTTTTAATTATATGTTGGTGTTCCAAGCCGAGCACAACATACTCATGCACCCCTTCCACATGCTCGGGGTTGCTGGTGTATTTGGTGGGAGCTTGTTCTCAGCTATGCACGGATCACTGGTTACATCGTCACTTGTACGTGAAACAACTGAAACTGAAAGTCAAAACTATGGTTACAAATTTGGACAAGAAGAGGAAACGTACAACATCGTTGCAGCGCACGGCTATTTTGGTAGGCTTATTTTCCAGTACGCTAGCTTTAACAACAGCCGTAGTCTCCACTTTTTCCTTGCAGCTTGGCCTGTTGTTGGCATTTGGTTTACCGCTCTTGGTGTCTCTACGATGGCGTTCAACTTGAATGGTTTTAATTTTAACCAATCAATTCAATCATCAGATGGTCATGTAGTTAATACATGGGCTGACATCTTGAACCGTGCTGGTCTTGGTATGGAAGTAATGCATGAACGTAATGCACATAACTTTCCACTTGACCTTGCATCAACTAGCTCTACACCTGTTGCCTTAGTGGCACCTGTGATCGGCTAATACACACACTTAACTTTAATAATAAAAAACATGGCACAACAAAAAAAAGGCTCAGCTAAACCCACTCCTTTGAAACCACAACCCACTCCCGAAGATAAGAAAAAAGATCTTCGGTACGTACATAACACAAACTAAATAGTTGGAGAGGCACCTCAGAGTCGGACCTCTCCTTCATTGGCGTTGGCCCGTACGCGGACACCCTTCGCCGTCTAGACGGTGGGATAGACCACAAATTTTAAGCAACAAACTCTGAACGTTCAGAGAGTAAACAACATTTTTATTCTCTACTAATGGCACAACAAAATAGTAACGAACCAAAGGCCGATCTTACACGGCCTGGTCGATCTAATGGCGGGACATCTGATGCCCGCGAACTTTATCTTAAACTCTTCTCAGGAGAGATGTTCAAAGGTTTCCAGCGTAATACAATCGCTCGTGACCTTATTATGAAGCGCACCCTAAAGGGCGGCAAATCATTGCAGTTTATTTATACTGGTCGTACCAAGGCTGAATTCCATACGCCTGGAAATTCCATTTTAGGTAACGATGACCAGGCACCTCCTGTCGCTGAGAAGACTATTACCTGCGATCAGCTTCTTATCTCCAGCGCATTTTTGTATGAATTGGATGAGGTTCTTAGCCACTATGACCTGCGCTCTGAAATCTCCCGCAAGATTGGTTATGCACTCGCTGAGAAGTATGACCGTTTGATCTTCCGTGCTATCTCCAACGGTGCACGTAAGGCATCCCCTGTCTCCATGACAGGCTTTGCTGAGCCGGGTGGTACTCAGATCCGTGTTGGCAATAATGCTGACGCTGACGACGCTCTGGATGACGGCAATCTGGTAAATGCGTTCTATGACGCAGCTGCTGCTATGGATGAAAAGGGAGTGAGTGGTGATGGCCGCGTGGCTGTCATTAACCCACGTCAGTACTACGCCCTAATCCAGGGTGCATCTTCTAACGGTCTGATCAACCGTGATGTCCAAGGCTCCTCACTGCAAAGCGGTGAAGGTGTTGTGGAGATCGCTGGTATCAAGATCTACAAGTCGATGAACGTACCGTTCTTCAGCAAGTACGGCACCAAGTACGCACCGGCTGAGAACGCGGCTGCTGCTACCGATCCCGCAACCGCGTCTCCCACTAACACTGGTAACTTTGTGGATGTGGACATCGAAGATGGCCGTAAGTCAGTTGCTGGCATCGAAAACGAGTATGGCCAAGCTTCTAACTTCACCAACAGCTGTGGTTTGATCTTCCAGCGCGAAGCTGCTGGTTGTGTTGAAGCGATTGCTCCTCAGGTTCAAGTAACCAGTGGTGACGTTTCTGTTATCTATCAGGGTGACGTGATCCTTGGCCGTTTGGCCATGGGTGCTGACTACGTGAATCCAGCTGCTTGTGTCGAGCTGTACGCTGGCACCGCTACTGCACCTGCTGCATTCTAATTTATCTTACATTGGGAGTCTCTTCGGAGGCTCCTTTTTTTTAATTCTTTATTGAGAATAATACTCATTATCAATTTATGGCCTTCCCTACTACTGGCTCCAATACTGAGCTACAAGCTGTTAATCAGATCCTGGCGTCAGTTGGTCAGGCTCCTGTCACTACATTGACAACTGATGTAACTTTCGTACTTGACAAATCTACAACTTTTACT
>Ga0208792_1000884_pt1 | contig 10455 bp, 10 predicted proteins | sample 14_taG_FD_184087 | JGI IMG/M metagenome (GOLD analysis project Ga0208792, IMG submission 184087) | Marine viral communities from the Subarctic Pacific Ocean - 14_ETSP_OMZ_AT15311 metaG (SPAdes) (version 2) | ecosystem: Environmental > Aquatic > Marine > Oceanic | place: Pacific Ocean | collected...
CTAATTCAATAAGTAATTTTTTAAGGATTGGGTTCATAATAGTTACTTTCATTTTAGCTACATCTTTCACATAACAATTTGACCATATTGGTTCAATTGATTGTGAAACTTGTCCTAATATAAATGCTGATGAAGTTGTTGGTGCTACTGCATTAAGAGTAACGTTTCTTCTACCATATCCTTTTAGATATTCAGGTTCACCATATTTTTGTGCCATCTCTTCGGATGCTTTATATGATTTATCTTTGATTAGTTTGAATACTTCAACATTTAATTTTGCACTATCTTTAGTATCGAATGCCAATCCTTTAGATTGTAAAAGTGAATGCCATCCTAAAACACCTAAACCTAATGCTCGTTGTCTTTTAGCGAAGTTGTAAGCCTTTTCCATGTACATAAATGCACGTTTACCTTCAATAGTACCATTATCTCTATATGCTTCTATTTTAGTACAAAATTCAGTTACAACTGCATCTAAGAAATAAGTTAGAGTTTCTACTGCATCAGTATCTTTCCACTCATCATAATGTAGTACGTTCATTGAAGAAAGTACACATACAAATGATTCTTCTTCTGAGTTATGTAATGCGATTTCTGAACATAGATTTGAATTGTAGATTTTTGCTCCTTTATCTTTATAAACATCAACAGTGTTTTTGTTCATAGTATCATGGAACATAATATAAGGATATCCGATTTCTCCTCTTCTTTGAATTACCTTTGCCCAAGCAGCTCTTTTATCTTTATCACCAGCAATCATAGATTCCATAAACTCATCAGTTACAGTTACGGCATGAGTTAAGTCTTGGATTGTAGCTCCTTCAGTTCCAATTTCTAAGAACTCCATAATATCTGGATGTTCTATTGGTAAGTAAGGTGAGAATCTACCTCTTCGAGTTGAACCTTGTGAAATATTATCAACAACACTTTGGAATAAGTTCATAAAGTGAACAGCGCCTGGTGCATGACCATTATCAGTAATTGGTGCTCCTCTACCTCTTAGGTTTCCAAAGTAACCAGAAGTACCACCTCCCATTTTACTCATTTCACCAACTTCAGCTTGTGTAAATAAAATAGATTCTATATTATCAGCAACATTTGAACCAAAACAACTTACAGGTAATCCCCTTTGTTTACCAAAGTTTGCCCATACTGGTGATGATAAAGAATACCATCCTTTACTCATATATCCATAAAACTTATCAGCGAATCCATCGATTCCTAATAGGTGTTCTGCATGATTTGCAATTATTCTAATTCTATCTAATGGTTCTTCACCTTCACTTAGGTATCCTCTTCTGAGAAAGGTTATTGATTCTTCGTTAATCCAATCGAATGGTTGTCTATCGTTCATAATTTATCTGTAACTGTGTTTTTAGAATAAGTCATCTTCTGTGATTGACTTTTGTTTTTTACTATAATTTATACTTCTTTTATTAAAGAAATCGGTGTGTTTTGTAGTTAGAATTTCATCATCAAACCACTCAGTAGTTTCTAATATCTTTTCATCTACACTAAATACACTATCGATTCCAATGGCGTTTAATGATTCGTTGAATCTATGTTTAATAAATTCTAAAGTTTGTTCTTTGGTAAGGAAATCCAAATCACCTTCTTCAAAAATCCATTCAACAATATCTGCTTCTGCATCGTAAGCATCTAAAGTTGCATCAACTAAATCTTCTTTTAATTCATCAGTCCACCAAGTTGGATTTTCTTTTTTGATTGTATTTACCAAATCAAATCCAAATTCTGCATGAATCTTTTCTTCTTTTGATGTTGCCTCAACTGCATTACTAGTACCTTTCAATACATTTTTGTATTTGTTGAAAGACATAATAACTAAAAATTGTGAGAACAACGATACGTTTTCGATAAACATTGAAAATAGAACAACTGATTCAAAGTAATCTTTGTTTTCAATTGACCTACTAGCATTCATTGTTTTATCTAAATATTTAATTCTTTTTCTGATACCTGGTACCTGTAAAAGATTTTCAAACTCTGAGTTTAATCCTAATACTTGAATTAGATTAGAATATGCATCAGCGTGTCTAACTTCCGATTCAGCGAAAGTTGCACCAACTGCTCCAATCTCAGGTTTTGGCATTTTTTTGTAGATATCTCCCCAAAATGATTTAACAGCGATTTCAATTTGTGAGATTGCTAACATAGCTCTTGTAACTGAAGTTCTTTCTTTATCATTTAAATGTACTTTGAAATCTTGTACATCTGAAATAAAGTTAAATTCAGTATGAACCCAATATGAGTGTCTAATAGCATCAACGTATTCTACTAACTGAGGATATTCGTAAGGTTTGAGATTTACTCTTTTCTTAAAGATATTTGGTTGGTGTTTTGAACGATAGATAATGTATTCTTTTGCTACATCATTTAAACCACTATCCATTAGTTTGTTTTCCACTATATCGTGAATCTCATCTACATGAGGGATGTGATTTGGATTTCTATAAATAGATATTTCACTACTATTTGCAATCTTTTCAACCATTTCTACATCTACCTTATCGATGCTTTCCATAGCTTTAGTAATTGCACTTTTCATTTTACTTAATTCAAATGAAACCTTTTCACCATTTCTTTTAATTACGAATCTTACGTTTTCCGCTGTTGTATCTACAAAGTTGCTCATAGTTCTTCTTGTTTTATAAATGTACCATTTACTGTTTTACCCTTTCTATCTTTGATTTCATTCCAAGCATGCTCTAAACATTCGGTAGGGTCTAAACCTAATTGTTTACTCAAAATTATAACTGTTACAAATATATCACCAATCCCATCGATGACCTCATCTGTCTTTTTATGTTTTAAAATTGCTCCTGCAGTTTCTCCCAACTCTTCCATTACTTTCATAGTTTGTTGAGGGATATTATCAGAAACAAGTATTCCCTTATCATCAGCCCATTGGGTGATGTTATTAATCAATTCATCAAATGTCATATTATCGTATTTTCTAACTTATAGGTTCCTAAAAGTTCTTCTCCTTTTTTAATTTTCTTAATTGCTATTCTTTTGTAAGAATCAAAGTTTGCATTTTCTTCACCAGTATTAGTAAATGCCAACGGATTTGCTAAGTTCCAATAACAGTCTTTGAATAATCTAAGCCATATCATTGGATACTCAGCCTTATTTTCATATCCCTTTTTAATCATCATCTGAACATAGTCTGGTAACTCATTGTATTCATCCAACGATATAGTGTAAACTCTAGTTTCGTTTGGCCATAAATAAAAAATAGGTTCTCCAATTTCTATGTCTCTTAGAGCGAATGTACCAATACCATGAATCGGTGAAGGTTTCAAATCAGTTCTAATGTGATTTTTGAGATATTCAATAACTTCCATTATCTAATTACTTATTTTCTTCTACTGAAGCTTTTCTATAATCAGTTACCAACTTTTTGATTTCACCAATTGCCTTTCTTGCTCTTGATTTACCAGTTTTAGTAGTTGAGTTGTGATTCTCTTCAAATTGAGAGAATAGTTCAGTAATTTCTTCGAAAATTTCTTGTGAATTTGCCATAAGCTTTATTTTTATAAATTAATTAAATTAAAAAACCGAACGCAGGTTAATCGTTGTTCGGTGTGTATAACTATCGTATATATCAGAAAAAAATAATTTTCTTTCTATATTTTTAATAGTTTTTTGTTTTTGATATTTTCTCAACAACTTTTCAGTTGACTGTTAAAATATTTTTTATAGAGTTTACTAATTTTGATAGTATTAACCGAAATTCTCTACATATTTTTTATGGAGTAACTTTTTTTCCATCTGCCCTCCATCAGCAGATTCCTTTTGTGTAATAATCCCATCGGAAGAATTACCATCATACACTTCAATGAAACCTGTATTTGTATCCATTTTAGATGGGAATGTAATTCCATCAGGTCCAAATCTATTTTTCATAATATGAAATCTAGCAGTATTGTTTAACTTATCTTTAGATTTTCTACTGATACTCATAATGAAATCAGCGTTCATAACTTTAGCATAAGAATCTGCAATCTTATCTGCTTCAATAACTTCAGAATCAATAGCTGAACGATTAGTTTGTGATGCTGTCCATATTGGAATTCCCAATTCACCACTAATACCTCTTAGTTCAATATAAACACCACCTTGTTCACCATAAGTTGAATCTGATTTATTGGTATGAGAAAGTAACAAATCAGCGTAATCAACTATGATTAAATCAGGTTTATTACCTGCTGCTGTCATCTTCTCAATATGTGCTTCTATCTTCTTAGGAGATATACCCTTTGGTGGATAGTACTTAATTAAAAGTTTACCTTTTAATCTCGATATCTTTTCCAATACAGTTTCTTTCTTTTCCTTCACATCAGATGATGGAATTTGAGTAAAAACAGTATCGTAACGTTGTCCAACATAATGTTCAGAAAGTTCTAAAGAATAATGTACAACATTTAATCCAGCTTTTACAGCTGCAGCTCCTAATGCACATAATACCCAAGTCTTTCCAACACCAGATGGAGCAACTGCTACTCCTAATTCACCTGGTCCTAAACCACCGTCCATTACTTCGTTAATACAATCCCAACCAGTTGGAACTGAATTTCTATCTATCTCAGTTGTTCTTTCTTCGAAATCTAATAGATAATCATGTCCCAAATCGGAATCAACTCCTACCTTCATAGCTTTATCTACCAAGTCTTTGATTCTATCATAAGAACCTGCTTTTAATAAATCAACTGATTGTACAATTGCTTCTTTAAGGTTTTGATTAATACAAAATGAAGAAAACTCTTTCTTTACATAATCTAAGTCAGAATCACCAACTTTGGTAAAAACTGATTTTAGTTGTTCTATTACATTCTTTTGAAAACTTCTATCTTCTAATTTAGATATCTCTGATTTGAATACATCTAAAGTTGGAGTTTTTTTAAATTCATCATAATAAGTTATAACTTCATCAACAATCCACTTATTAGCTTCAGCTTCAAAAAACTTAGGATGAATAATTTCACTAAGGGTATCTAACAAACGTACATCTGCAATCAAAGTTGATATTACTTTGGTTTGAAAAGATTGTCCGTATTTAGAAAGTGTATCTATGTTCTGCATTTATAACCTATTTGATTCCAAATATACGAAAAATATTTGAATTAACAAAATTTATTTTGTAATAATATTATGAAAGGTTGAATGTAACCAATCGTTAATGTCTCTCCAATTTTGGAGTACCTTATATTTCTGACCTACTCTGAGGAAATCTAACTTCTTAAATTCAATATCATTTTCGTTGAATCTATCTAAGATTTTCAATTTTTGATTTGATGGAATATGTGGTTCATGTAATTCCATTAACCTCTTATTCATAAGGAGTTGGTCTTTTGCTTTTAAGATATCATCATACATTTTGATTTTACCTTGCTTCTCCTCACACAGTTCAAAGAATTCTTCATGTGTTATAGTTCTATCTTCAGAAAGTTCAGGAAACCTCTTTAAAAGGGTTTTAATACCACATCCTCTGATGCCTGGTATGTTATCTGATTTATCACCATCCAATGTTCTATATAATAGAAGGTTCTCAGGCCATATACCAAATTCATCAAATACCATTTGTCTATTGTACATTTTCTTCTTAGTAGGTGAGAAAACTTTTACATTATCTGAAACTAATTGTAGAAAATCCTTATCAGTTGAAACAATTACAACTTCTCCATCTAAATCATACTGAGTATGTTTCGTTAGATAAGCAATTGTATCATCTGCTTCAATACCATCATAAATCATTGTTTGTACTGGAAGTGAATCTAACATATCATTTAACCAAATGAATTGTTGTTTCATAGAAAGTCTTTCCTGTTCCTCATCCATCATACCTTGATATTGACGGTTTACTCTGAATCGGTTCTTTTCTCTACCAGCTTTATATCCTTCGTGGATTTTCTTTCTTGATTGAGAACCATTTTTACCATCAAAAGTTACGATACATCGGGTTGGATTGAATTCTCTGATTTGATATCCAATAGATTTAAGTGAACCAACAACTCCACCCGTATGGTCACCATCCTCATTCATTGTGGGGTTGGTTGTCCAACTTCGGATGAAGGTGTTTAATCCATCAATAATCAAAACCCTACTATTCCTTTCTCGAAGATGATTAGTCTTATGTTCCTCACTCACTTCGTTGAGGATATCTTTGTAGAGTCCTTTCATTATGTAGTTGTTGTTGTATAAGTGATACCTTCACCACCAAAATATTCTTCAATGGTTTCTAATCTATCATTTGCATCACATAGTTTGGATAATGCCTCTTCTGCGTTTTTATAAAAATCACCAGTCGAGTGGTCTCCAATACCTACTGCATTATTTTCCAACAACTCCAAAGTAAGGAGTGCTTTTGCCTTATCTGCCGAAGCAGATGTCTTTAACATTTCTTTTAATTTGCTCATAACTTATTATTTATTTTAATCTAATACTTCTGCACCTGCTGTATCTAATTCATGTGCTTCTATATCTTTTGAATCTGATTTATATTGTAAGATAGTTTCTTCACAAATCTTTTTATAGATTTGTTCTTTTAACTCATCCTTAGTTTCCATCATATCAATAAAATCTTTGGATTGGAATTTAATTTCTTCTCCAGTATCAGTATCAATGTAAGTGTACCAAGCTCCAGCTTGCTTTAACAATTTATTCTCTTTCATTACACTTAACCAAGAACCATAATTATCGATTCCTCTATCAAAGAATATTTCAAAATCAGCTGCTCTTAATGGTGGTCCCATTCGGTTTTTGATAACCTGACATCTTACTTTCATACCAATGGTTTTATCTTTACCATTTACCTTTTGTTTGATTTGTCCCATATTCTTCAAACGAAGTCTAACCGATGCGTGAAACGCAAGAGCTTTTCCTCCAGAAGTAGTCCAAGGGTCACCAAACATAGCATTCATCTTCTGTCTTAATTGATTAGTGAATACTAAGGTGATTTTTTGCCTACCAATTAGATTGGTAATCTTTCTCATCGCCTTTGAGATAATAATAGCTTTATCAGTAGCGTATCCATCCTTATCATAATCAGCTGCTAACTCTTTTTTAGTTGAAGCTGCTGCAACGGAATCTACTACGATTGTTACTAACCTATCTTTTTGTGTGGTTCTTACCTTTTCAATGATTGTTTCGGTAAATTCGAAAATTTGTTCTACTGAATCAGCTGATACATAAAGTAGTTTTGCTACATCTACACCAATTGCTTCTAAGAATTCTCTACTTACCGCAGTTTCAGTATCTATTAGAACCGCAACACCACCTTGCCTTTGTGTTTCAGCAAGGAGGTGAGCAGATACTAATGATTTTCCACTTTGTTCTAAACCAGTTACTTCGGTAATTCTTCCAACAGGAAGTCCACCATAAGGGCGATTTGAAATGGCTACATCTAACATAGCACAACCAGTTGATATCCATCCATCCACATTTGTGGGTGCATCATCTTCTCCTAAAAAGAAGGCAACCTTCTGGTCTTTGCTATATTTGTTTAGCTCGGAAGCTAGTTCCGCTGCTAAATCCATTTCTTTTTTTGCCATTTATTATATATTATCCGTTAAACAAATCATCAAATGCTGATGCAACATCATCCATTTTCTTTTTTTCTTCAGTACTTACAGCTGCCGCAGGTGCTGCTACTGGAGCAGGTGCTGCTTTAGTTGAAGGTGTTGAAAGTGTTTGTTGAGATACACTCTCATTAGCTTCATCTGCAGTTGGGTTTAACCAACCTTCTAATACTGATTTTAACTCATCGTAAGATAATTCTGAATAGATATCAGTAATATTAGTTTGAGTTTCAATAAAGTTTTGATTTGCCGTATCATCTTTTCCTAATGGAGTAGTATTAGGTTTAACACGGATAGTAGTTACAGGATAAGAAGTTCCTGCATCTTCAGCTGATGTATATTCGATAGTAATATCTCTACCATTAGTAGGGTCAGTAATATCTCCATAATCAGGATCAGCAATGTAACCTAATATTTCTTGGTAGACAGTTTTTCCGAATCCCCAAAACTTAACTCCTTCTGATTCCTCTCCTCTTACAAGTACAGGTACAAAAGTTCTTAATTTCGGTTCCATCTTCTTAGCTGCTTTCCAATCTTCTTTATCACCCATTCTTTTCAACTTTTCAGCAAACTCAACGATAGGGTCTGGTCTTCCAAAAGAAGAAGGAGACAAATACGTTTTGTTGTTGATGTTGTAATGGAAGAACAATTCAATAAAAGGATTCTCAGGAGAGAATTTGTAAGGAACGATTCTCACTTGGTGTTTACCAGGTGTGGGTTTCCATAGATTAGATGTTCTGTTTGAAGTGTTTTGTAGTTTGTTCAGTCTACCTCTGATTGCGCTTAAATCTAGTGCCATAATTTTTAAATTTTAAAGTTTTATTTATTTATTGGTTTTATTTTGGTGTCTTTCCTACACCTTATATAAATATCAAAAAACCTAGTTTTAAGAAGGTCTATCTCCATTTATTTATACAAATATACGAAAAGTTTTTAACAATTCCAAATGTTTTTTGAATTTTATTTAAAAAAGTTTTTTCTTCATTTGTTAATACAAATATAAGGAATTATTTTGAATTATCCAAATTTTCTTTTTCTTTTTTTGAAAAATCTTTTACCCATCCGATAAATTCAGTATGTGGGAAAGTGTTGTTTAGCATCAAATCCAAATTGCTTTACCATATGTTTGTAAACTTGTTCAGATGATTTTTCAAAATTATGAGTATTTAGGGATTTATCCAATACCTCTTTACTAATTAAATCATTACCAGCCAATATCCAATTGAATACACCCCAACTAGCAGCTCCGTTATAATATGGAAAATCATTTGCATTGGGAACTCTATATTCACATATTTCTAAAATTTTTTCAACTAATGGGTCTCTCTTTAAATCATTATGTACATATTTCCAAAATGGAGTATCATCTCTTTTTGTAATATAATGCATTTGAATCAACGCTCTGAATTCATCTAACATCATATTAAAGTGTTCGTTATTTGCTTTGATATTTGATTCTCTCATCATATCCTCTTTGTAAGGTGATAAGTAATGTTGTGTTAGTTGTACTAACTGAATAATAGATGAATGTATTGATGTTGCTTCTAATGGTTCTAAGAAGGAAGATGATAATCCTATTGAAAGTACATTCTTTTTCCAAACTTCTTTCAACCTACCACTATCGAACTTAATAGTTCTAAGAGGTGTTATCTTTCTACCAGTAACTTCTTGTAGTTCTTTCAGAGCTTGTTCCTCCGATACAAACTTATCAGAATAACAATATCCACATCCTAATCTTTCTTGAGTTGGTATTTGCCACATCCAACCATTTGGCATTGCCCAAGCAGTTGTTGCAGGTGATATTTCTTCACCTTCTTCATATTGATGTGAATAAACTAATGCTGAGTTGATTGGAAGATATTCTGAATATGAAACCCATTCTGAACCAACTGCTTTACTTAGTACTCTATTGAATCCAGTACAATCAATCCAAAAATCTGATTCTATTTCAGTTCCATCGGAAAGTATTACTTTATCTAATTCACCATTTTTTGAATTTAACTTAGTATCAGTTATTGTACCTTTTTGTAATTTGATTCCATTTTCTAATGCAATCTTCTTAAACCACTCACCAACTTTATGTGCATCAAAGTGATAAGCATACCCAGGCTCAACATTATCATTATTTTGATTTTTTAAAAATGGTGTTAGATTTTTTTCCCAAAGATATTTGTTAGTAGTAGAATCTGCTGCTTTTCCATATTTAGAACATATGGTAAAATCTCTATCCAAAGGCCAATTTGAAGTTTGTGTCCCAGATAAGGATTCAAAAAATCTATCACCTACCCCATTCCAATCAATACAATCGATTCCTAATTTAAATGTTGTATTACAATTATGGAAAAATTGTTGTTCACTAAATCCTTCTAATTCAGTTAAAGTAGATAAAAGTATTTTTTGAAGTACTCCTGTTGAACCTTCACCAGCTCCTATAATTGGAATATCATCACTCTCTATAAGAGTAACATCGTAAGCTGGAATATCTCTGTGTAAATTTTGTTTGGCTAGGAATAATGCTGATAACCAACCAGCAGTTCCTCCACCCGCTATAACTATTTTCATTTATAAACTATTTATTATGTAACTTTTTATTTCTGTTTTCTTTTCTTCCCAAAGGGATTCACTAATAATTTGTGGTACTGGTTCCGATGAACCTGTATATGATGATGTAAAATAAGATGATGATATAAAAGAATCTCTAATACCTTCGTATTTAGGTAAACTTTCGGATAAATGATTAAAGTTAATACTTACATCACTTCCACTTCCATCTAAACTAGAAGATATCAGAACTATCATAGTTGATTCATCATCTATAAACTTAAAGTAGTTATCAAAAGATTTTACAAACCAATTA
>Ga0208792_1000888_pt1 | contig 10433 bp, 6 predicted proteins | sample 14_taG_FD_184087 | JGI IMG/M metagenome (GOLD analysis project Ga0208792, IMG submission 184087) | Marine viral communities from the Subarctic Pacific Ocean - 14_ETSP_OMZ_AT15311 metaG (SPAdes) (version 2) | ecosystem: Environmental > Aquatic > Marine > Oceanic | place: Pacific Ocean | collected...
TAGCAGGGTATATTATTCTTTTTACACCAAGCTCGTCTATCCTAGAAACTCTAACGTAGTTTACGTAGTCTTGAGGTAACGCTAAACTTAAACTTGGTGGTACATTTAACTCTTGAGACTTAACGCTTTTCAAGGTATCATAGCTAAACTCTTGTAAACTTCTTTTAGCAAAGAAAACTACATCTGATTTTTTAGCTTTTTGTATTATCTTACCATCACCAACATAGCCTACCATAAAATTATCTACAGCATCACCCAGTTTTATGTATTCATAACTACCGTAGTTATTTTCAACTGTAACACCAAAAGCATCGTTATTACCATAATTACCACCGTCTAAACTTTTTAGCTGAATAACTAAATAGTTGTTTATTGTTAATGAACCAGTTACTTTTATTACACTATTAACAACAGTATAAGCAGATGTATACTCTGTAAAAGTTCCTGGCAAACCAGTTGGACTGGTATATAGTTTAAAATTATTTAAAGCATAGTCTACGTCCGATGGATTATATGACCCTAAAACTAAATCTGTATTAAATGTAGCTGGAAACTCTTGACCTGTGCCGGTAGCTGGTATAACGAAAATCTGTACACCAGTATAATATTGTTGATTTGTTTCTGTTATTAAACTCATTTATTTAAGATTTTTCGTTCATTTCTACTTGCTGAGCTTCTTGAGCTGCTGCTTGTATTATTTGAGGATCTCTTATTATTATACCACAATATTTTAGTATATTAATAACTATATCTGTTTGTTCAGCTATATCTAATTCAAAATCTACAGAGTTTGAACTATCATATAAGTATTGCCCTAGCGTACCAACGGTGAAAGACCAACTTGGTTGTGATGGTTTAAATAAACAGTTTATAGATAAACTATCTGGTTGTGGTGATACTTTTAATAGCAATTGATTAATAGTAGCTGGCGCTACAGGTGTTGTTGTAGTTGTTGTAAAACAAAGAGGATATTGCTTAGTAGGAGCCGTTAGCTTTGATCTAATTATTTTGTTGTAATCACTTTTACTTGCTAACTGTGTAATTGAATTATAGGTAGGATTATTAGTATAAGTAGAAGTTATATCTCCTAATTTAAAGACAGTTCCAGCTCCAGCATATATCCACCCAGAGTTTGCTACGTTATAAGTAAAGCTAGCTTCTTTTTCAAAAGGATATAATTTATAGCTTATATCTTTAAATATATTAAAAAACTCTGTATCGTTTTGAGAGTTGTTTTGATTCAAGCGATTAACTTGATTACCATCGGGAAAATATGATTGGAATATCTCGTCTTGCACCTGAGCTGCTAAACTGTTAAATTCAGCTGGTGTTATATAACCTCTTTGCTCTTTGTTTAGTACATACAAGACTGTTTGGTATACCGTGTTTATATTTACCGCCATTTTATATTTTTATTATAATACAACAGAGACCACGTAAGTGGTCCCTATCATATTAGTATTACTTGTTTTTATAGTTTTTTATCTATAGATTTATAGATTTCAACTCCTTCGTCTGTTTTCAAGAAAGCAGCGAATGCTGAGTATGGATTTTCATCAAAAGGTACGTTCATTAATTTTCTACCATTTGATCCCCATGTAAATGTTCTTTGGTCTGGAGATAAGTTAATTATACCAGCTTCAGCAGCTCTAATAGCTACGTTTCTTAATTGAACATTTTCATCATTAGCTAAACTAATAAATAGCTGTGGGTTATTTCTAGCAAACAAAAGGATATCTCTTTTAATTTCCTTAGAACTCATATTGTTTACTTTTGAACCAAGCTCAACTCTTAAAATAGCTTCTGATTGATCTATATCCATATTTCTTGCTGCATTTAAAGCATCGATTTGAAGATCTAAAATATCTAAATCATCTTCAGCTTCTTCAACAGCACTAAATTCTTCATACATTTTACCTTTTAAAGGGTGATATAAAGAAAGTAGTTTTTGTAGGTTTTGTTTTTCTTTTGGAACTTTTAAATCACCATCTCTAAATATAATGTGACCTAAAGTTGCTTCACCTTTTTGTTCATCTACAAGAGGTGAATCTTGATTAGTAGCATATCTAATCTCTCTTTGCTTACCTGTTTGTTCGTCAAAATACAATAAAGAGTGTTTTTTAGTATGTCTACTTGGTATTGTTAATGTCAATGGAGATTTATTATTTCTTAGATAATAAACTCTATCTTTAATTTCCCAACTAGGTTTAGCTGGTTTTACTTCTTGTTTTGGTGCAGTTTTAACTGCTACTTCTTGAGGTGCAACCTCAATATTTTCTGCTTGAGCTTTTTTAGCCATAATATAATAAAATTAAATAGTTATAAAAATAATACCCCGCCCGAAGACGGGGATATTATTAAGTTTGAATCGTTATTAGATTCCTTTGAAAAGTACAAAGTTGTTAGCAGCTTGAGTCACTAAACATCTTTCAGATAGGAAGTTTACTTCCATAGCATCTAGAGTTGAAGTGAAAGCTCCACCAGCAGAACCAGTCAACCAAGACTTCATACGACGATCATCAGCTTGAGAAGCTCTGTATCGTACGTGCAAGAAAGGTCTACGGATGTTAGTTCCTAATACTTGATCGTATACAGTTGATGTTCCAGCGGGTACTAATACACCTTCAATAGAATTGATTCCAGTGATAGCGCCACGAGTTGAAGCATCGTTTAAGTATTTCCAATCAGTTTTGTAGAAATCGTAAGAACCTCTTCTGAAACCACTGAATCCTAAGTTCAATGCCATTTCTTCAGAGTTTTCAAATAATCCAAAAGCAGTACCACCTGCAGCACCACCAGAGATTGCAGCTAACATATCATCAAAATCAAGAGCAGTTTGTCTCTGTAAGAATAACATGTTTTCTTCAATAGCTCCTTGAGTATCTAAGTTTTTCAAGATATCGTCAAAAGCATCGATTCCAGCAGCAGCAGTAAATCCAACGTTTACATTACCTCTTTCTTCGATAGCAGCAAATAAACCTTGAGTACCAGGGATTAAAGCAGGAGTGTAAACACCACTAGCAGCAGCTAATCTCTCACCTTCTACCATAGACATTTCTAGGTAATCTTCAAAACGTAGTCTAGTTTCAGACTCAGCTTTTAAATACCATAAATATCCAGAAGTACCATCTTCAGTAGCAACTTCAACCCATCCAATTTGAGCCATATCAGAACCATTAACTACGTATTGGTTTCTAATAATGATTGGAGTATTTGAATATTGAGTAAGTTTTGGCTCTACGCTTTGTCTTACAGCATTTAAACCAGTACCTGCAGTGTTAGTTCCTTTTGCATAAGCAGAACCGTAAACAAATACTTTTAATCCTGTAGCAGTAAATCCATTAGCAACAGTAAAAGCGTTACCATCGAAAGGAACTACTGTTATAGTACCAGCAACAGGTCCAGTAGTAGAACCAGGTACACTAGCAGAAACAATTGCTTTTCCTTCAGCTCCTGTAGCAGGATCTAAAACAACAACTGTATCATTTACAGAAATAACGTTAGTGATAGTAGCTTGTGTAGCACCAGGTGCAACAGTAAGAATTGTTCCAGCACCATTAGCAGAAACACCATCATACGCAATATGTAATCTATTTTGCTCAGACCAAATTACTTGATCAGATGTCATAGGCATTTCAGCGCCTACCATTCGTAAAAATCCAGATAACGTTCTGTTTCCGTAACGCTCTACTTCTTGTTCGTAGATTTCTGGTAAGTATTGTTGGATAAAAGTATCCGTATTCCCAGCACCACCGTCATTAAACTTGATAAAGTTACTGTTTAATAACTCTTGGGTTTGAGATGGGACAATTGTTCCAAATTGAGGAGTTAAACTCATAATAAATAATTTTTAATTAGTTAAATTTTCGTGTTTTTATTTTTAATTTTGTAGAATCAGCGCCTGAAATTGCTTTAACTTTAAATCCACCGACAAACACATCTCCTTGAGTTGACCTAGCTTTGGTATCACTTAAGTTTTTTGATTTGTTTACCACTTCTTTAACAGCATCTGCTTTTCCTTGCTCATAAAAATGAGCGGCAATTTTATCTACGTTTTCAGCTGCATACATAGCTTTGTGATAACCACTCGTATCACTAACATTACCATTTTTATCAAGGAACTTCCCAATTAGGTTGTTAATGTTTGATTGGTTTTCTGCAACTTTATCTTTGTTTTGAATATTATACTTGTATAACTTTTCACCAACTCTGATATCAAAACCTTTGAAATCATCGCTAAAAAGCTTTTGAGTATTTTCTTTAAACATTTTGTGTTGTTGCTCAGCTTGTTCTTGCTGCTTGTTGTATCTATTGAAAAAGTCCATAGCTTTTTGTTGGTCTTGAGTAACGCCGGGTCTCAACTTGATTTCGTCGTAATATTTACTCTTAGTTTCCTCTAAAAAGGTTTTGGCTTTTGCAACTTCTTCTTTGAATGCAAGTTTCTTTTTTCTTACATCTCTCTCTTCGTCGACGTCTTCATCAATAATGAAGTCTTCTAGTAAGAGTTCTATATCGTCACTTTCTAAGTACGGTTTATTTTTTTTGTAATATTCCTTAAGTAAGGTCACATCGTCGATGCTAGAATAATCAGCATTAAGTCTAGTGTAATCCTCTATTGTACCTCCAGTTTCTTCCATAAAAGCTACTAACTTTTCAATATTTTCAGGTAGCTTTTTTTCAACAACTTCTGGCTGTTTTGTTTCTTCAACTTTTACTTCTTGTTCTTCAATAAGTTCTATTGGAGATTCTACTTTTTCTTCGGTTGTCCGTACTTCTTCAACCACTGCTTTGCTGTCGCCACTGTCTTTGGGTTCTTCGACAACAACATCGCTATCATTTGTCTCTTGTGCTTGAATGGCATTTTCTTCTTCTTGTTTTGGAATTATTACTTTTTTAACCTCTGGTTCTAATTCAATCAAAGGTTCTTTAGGATTAATATTAACTTTAGTAATATTATCTTTAGTTTGGTTTAGTTTTTTAGGTGTTTTCTTTTTTGTTTTTAATTTAAACTCACCTTCCTGTTTAACAGGTTCATTTGTTTTTACTTCTGACATAATATAATATAATTAAATAATTAAATAGCGTTTACATAAACGCGCTTATCCCCATATTAGGATCTGATTCAAAGTCTATAGGTAAGCCATCGTTTTTTCTTTGACTTATCATTTCACTTTGTTGTGTTGCTTGTATTTTAGTTCTCTTATCTTTTCGATCTTCTATTTGAGCTTCTTTCTGCTGAGCCGCTTGAACTTCTAGTTGTTTTAACTGCATATTAAGCTTATGCTGCATTTGTAACTTTTGAGCATCTAACTCAGCTTGAACTTGCATTTTTTGTATCTCCATTTGAGTTCTAGCTTGCTCATATTGAACTTTAGATCCGCTAATAGCTTCTTGCTTTTGAACTTCAGCCATTGCTGTTTTTTCAGCTGTTTCAGCTTGAGCAGCAGCTTGAGCCTGTATGTTAGACTGTTGTATAGCCATATCTTCTTTTTGCTTTTTCTTACGCTTTATTTTAAGCATTTGATTAGCAAGTTTAAGATTTTTTATTTGTCTAATATCTATAGCGTCATCAAGATCTATTCCACCATTTTGTAAAGCTACTTGTATATTTTGCTCTAACTTAGCTTGTTCTTCTTCATCAGGCTCTAGTTCTAGAAATATACCAAAATCATGCAGATTTAAATCCGATACTTCCTCTAATGTTTTTACGTTAAAAGTAGATATAGAATTTTTAAGAGATTCAGCTGTCAATGGAAACTCTAATGCATCTGCTATTTTTAAAGATATGTTTTCAGACACTTTAAGAGTTATATATAAGCTAGACTGATTAATATGTTTAGTAGCTGTATTTGAAGCGCTAGCGGCTAGTTTCTGTAATCCTACAAGAGTGTTACGATCAGGAAGACTACCATCTCTAGCTTCATTAAGTCCTGTTACATCACGTATCATTTGTAAGTAATATTGATACGTAGTTATTAAACTTTGTATTTTAGCACCACCACTGCTACTCTGTAGTTCTTGAATAGGTACTTTACCCCTGTTGACTTCACCGTCTTGAGTTAGTGATCTACCTACAATAGAACCAGTTTGGAAATACATATTAAGTGCTTCAGCTGGATTATAGTTAGTACCATTACCAAGGTCAACCTCAGCTAAGCCGTCCATATCTAAATATACACCATCTGGCACCATTCTAGATAATACTTGCTGTAGTTTTAAATGAGTTATTTGTATCATATCGGCAAAACCAATACACTTACTAACTAGTGAGTCAATTCTACCTTTATACATACGAGGTGCACATATACAATAATTCATTTCAACTTTAGTAGTATCAGCATATGGTCTTGACATATTTTCTGCTAATTCCCATTTAAGCATAGTATCAGTACCTAGTACTTTAGCACCACTATATAATACTTCTATAGACCTAGACACTCTTTCGAAATTATCACTTTCAGGTGGATTAAATGTATCAGGTTTTTCTATAGCTTTTTCTAAACCTTGATATGTCTGCTTAATTTTAAAAACTTGATTATGATAAGTTTTATAGTCAAAGTATAAAACCTGTACAGTGTTTTCATCATATCCACCCCAGCCAGTTATGTACTGTCTATTTCCAGGCATCTCCTGTATTTTCTTTAATTCATCTTCAGATATATCTGGAAACTCTTTTTTAAGTTCAGGTATAGTTATTGATTTTATTTCACCTACATAATATATATCTTGAAAATTAGGATCTTCTGTATATGAATAAACCATATAAGCTGGATCAACATAGTCTACTGTTATACCGTTAGCTGTATTAAAACCTGTTTTAGCAGCAGCAATACCACACACTGCTAAATCCATATTTAATCTTCTACGTATAAGATCATATTTGTTTTGAGCGAAAACAGTAGTAATAGCTTCTTCTTCTGCTATTTCAATAGATTGTTTATAGCCCAACTGCATATGTAGTTCTAACTCTTCTTCTGTTTCTGGTATTATATCAGGGTTTGGTGTTTGATATAAATCTATACCAAGAACATTTTTTATATTTTCTATATATTCTTTAGCTAGCATATCTTCATATATTTTACTAGCATAAGAAGTTCTTTTCTTAACCGAACTAGGATCTTGCGCGTAAGCTTTTATTTCGTAAGCTTTTTGAGATATACCATTTACTACTATATCTACAAACTTAGATAAAATAGGTACTGGCTTCCAGTCTAAATTTAAATAAGACAAATCACCGTTTATAGATAATTCATCTTTATATTTTTGTATAGGTTGTTCACCTCTAGCGTAAAGTCTTAAAGTGTTAAAGTTATTCCAGTTTGTTAAGTATCTGTTACCATTAACTCTACCGGATTTAAACCACTCAGTTTCAATAGCCATAGCAACTTGACTGCCATATTCCCAGCTTGCTTTTTCAGCATCACTTACTACTTGACTAGGAAAAGCGCTATTTGAGTTAGTATATATATTCATTTAACTTATTATTTTTGATGAAGTTCCCCTATTGTCATATCGTTTAATTCCTAAATCAACAGGTTGTAGTTTTATTTTATTTACAGGTGAATACCTATGTTTATTACATGCCATTAAAGCTAAACCAGAACTGATAGAAGCATCGTGACTTGTTCTGTTATTTATATTAAATTTAGCCCAATCTTCTAATGTTTTTTGAAAATACATATCACCATAACCAGATTCTTTTAATCCTACAAATGTTTCTATATATGTTTCTATAGCAGAAGCGTGAGCTTGTTTTATGTCTTCACTAGAGTTAGGTATACCACCTAATTCTTTTTCAGTTACAGACAATTTATTATATTTTCTATCAGGTCTATTCATACTGAAACCTCTATACCCTCTTTTTTTTAGATAATATAAAAGTCTAGGTTTATTGTTTTCTACTAATATTGGCATACCATAAAATACGCAAGCCATAAGTACATCTTCAAAGAATATTTCAGCTGTTTGTGGTCTAGCAATATATTCTAAGAAAAAATGATTTGGTGGTGCATCTTCCATTGAAAACTTAGTTAAACCGTGTAGAGATCCTTTAGAACCTCTTTTATCAACTGTTCCTGATATATCATATGGATCACATCCGAAAGCACCCATATGTTCGTTACCAGGATAATTAGTACCGTGTTTTTGGTAACGTCTATTTTGAATATTGGTCGGTGGTACCCAACTAATATTAAACCTACCATTTTTATTTGGAACAAATATAACCTCTGTATCTTGTTCTGAATTTTTCCATTGAAAGCTACCTTGAGTAATATTTATTGAATTTCTCATATCTTCATTAAAATCTATCTGTTCGTATATTTTAGTTAGATTAAATAAAGACTCTTTTGTTTCATCTCTAAAAGCATGCTTAGTCGTACGAGGAAACTGTCTGTAAAATTCATTTAAAGCATCTTGATCTTGTTTAAGTCCATCTACTTCGTTGTCCCAGTATTCTATCACACCTAAATCGATTATTTCACCTTGTGGTCCTGTGACAGGTTTTTTTGGCGTAGCGAATACAGGTATCCCGTAAGAATCAATGTATCCTTCGTAGTTCCATTCCATAGGTATGAACAAACTATATAATCCCGAACGAGTCTGTCCATTGGCGTTTCTTTTTGTAACATCTGAGTCGTTATATAGTTTCTTAAAATTATCACCTCCTTTATCAAGAGCGTTGCTCGTTGATCCCATCATACATTTGCCAATAACTCTACTACCTAATCTAAGACAAGTTTTTGTAACTCGCCAGTTGTTTAAAATGTTATTAGGTTTTTCCCACTTACCACTTTCATCGTGGACAAGTAGTTTTAGTTTCTCCCCGTCGTACGAGTTATCACCTGTGTTTTTCCAGTCGATCGTTGTGTCGAGCCCGTCAAGTTCTCTGAGTGTCTCGTTGCTCTCGAGCTTCTTCCTTGTGTATTTTGTCGCAGGGACTCTGTATGCAAGCTCTGTCTTCGGCCTGTCCATACCGTCCTGGATTGGCTTGAAGAAGAAGGGGTAGTTGACCGATATTGGTACAACCTTGTCTGTGAACATCTTCTTAGCGTCAGGGCCAGACTTTGACAATATGCCAAACCGTGCATCTGATGTAATTGTCGCATTATTGACGGTCTCTGCGGAAGACATGAATGAAAATCCCGAACGGCGGTTCTTAAGATAGCACATTCCGTAACATCGTGAGTCAGCTTTACAAGCTTCCCAGAATATAAAGAATAATCTGTTTGATTCCCTAAAGTCTGGTTGCCCAACGTCAATTTTGCTCCACTGCAAGTACATATAGTGAGAACCAGTAACGTAAGTAGCCACATCCTTATTATAGAACCAAAAGCCTTCTTCCCTGCGGGTGAACTCATTATCGATGTAATCATACCATTTTTCTTTAAAGTCTAATGGGTATTCCTCCCAATCAAATACAGACTTTATTTTTTTTAATTCTTTAGGATACTCAGTGTACTCCCATTTATTAGTTTCAAACTTGTGTGTTTTATTTTTTTCAGGTAAAGCTATTTTAAGGTTTTGTATTTCATATATTTCACCTATTTTACCTGTCTTGCTTATAATAACAATATCGTGTTCTTTGTTATATCCATATTCCCATTTACTATACCTATTCATTCGTTTAAGAACTTTAGGTTTAATATGGTCTTTTAAAACTTTATATAAACTTTGCTCGTACATTACTTAGATCTACCTTCTGCAAAACCCTTAAAAGTTCTTTCTTCTTTAACTTCTTTAGGTTTATCGTTTAATAAATTTTCCTCTTCTTCGATGCGATTAAGTATTTCAAAGGCATCGAATATAGCTAACTTTTTAGTTGCGGCAGCGTTCTTGAGTCTGTCAGCTGATATATCATCATCAGAATCAACAATAGCTTCTTTAGCTACCTTGATTAATTCTTCGACTGCTTTCTGCCCAGCTTGGATTATATTCTTCTTCGTCTCCTTGGTATTCATACTTAATTACAATATCATTAGATTTCATACAATATAGTCGCTTATCATCAACTAAAAACTCCCACTCGCTATTAGGAGTAAAGCCTACAAGATCACCTGGGTTTATATTAAGCTCCTCTAAGGACTTATTACCATATTTTAATATACCAATAAGGTTTGCTTCTTTATCTAGCGTTAGATCTTGTTTACTTTTTATAGGTGTTATAAAACATCTATTATTTATAGTCTTCCAATTGTTTTTATTTTTATACAAATAAATTTGGTCGACTGCACAGAAATAGCAATCATCTTTAAAATAAGATCTGCTTTTTTTCTTTTCGCCCCTCATATCATAAAATGTTCTAAACACATTTTGATGTATGATTATTATAGCCCCTTTTTTAATAGGTGTAGAAAAAGCTGCAGGTGTTTCAATAACTCTAGCAACTCTATTAACAAACTTCCAGTTTTCTATTTTAGTATTTACAACTAATT
>Ga0208792_1000897_pt1 | contig 10333 bp, 19 predicted proteins | sample 14_taG_FD_184087 | JGI IMG/M metagenome (GOLD analysis project Ga0208792, IMG submission 184087) | Marine viral communities from the Subarctic Pacific Ocean - 14_ETSP_OMZ_AT15311 metaG (SPAdes) (version 2) | ecosystem: Environmental > Aquatic > Marine > Oceanic | place: Pacific Ocean | collected...
CCTTTGGTCGTAACGAGGATAACAAGGCGGCAGATTATGCTGTCCTTGCGCAAGGTCATGGATATCAACCCACCCAGAAGTTAAAGGTTGAGCCTATGACACTTAAAGCATTGGTTCGTGAGCGTATTGAAAAGGGTGATGATATGCCCACGGATCTATTTAATGTGTTCGCAGGAAACAGAACCAAAATAACAAGGAAATAGAAACATGAACAAAGAACCAACAGTAAAGAAAAATGGTGCATTGTCTACAAACATAGTGTTTGAAGCAGATGCAAATGTGCAAACTGGAACGGTAGGACAAGATGATCTTGCATTACCCTTCCTTAAAATACTTGGGCAGTTATCTCCTGAAGTAAACAAGAGAGACGGTAAGTATGTTGAAGGCGCAGAACCTGGAATGATTTACAATTCAGTAACAGGCGAACTCTTCAATGGTGAAAAAGGAGTTCCAGTGATTCCATGTTACTACAAACTCGAGTATGTCGAGTGGAAAGATAGAGGAAAAGATGGATCTGGTGCGCCAGTAAATATCTATCCTTCATCAAGTGACATCATGACTAAAACAACTAGAGGTGCAGACTTTAAAGATAGACTTCCAAACGGTAATTATATTGAGAAGACTGCGCAGCATTTTGTATTAGTTAATAGTACTTCACCAACCACTGCGTTGATTGCTATGAAATCTACTCAATTAAAAATTAGTAGAAAATGGAATAGCATGATGCAAAGTATAAAGATGCAAGGTAAGAATGGTATGTTCACACCGGCATCTTTTAGCCATCTTTATCAACTAAAAACCGTGCAGCAGTCTAACGACAAAGGTACATGGTTTGGTTGGGAAGTGAGCAAGACAGGTCCAATCGAAGACGCAGCAATGTATCAACAAGCCAGAAGTTTTTCTGAAAGCATTTCTAAAGGAGATGTTCAAGTTAAACATGGTGAGGAAGATACTGCTAAAGCTACGGATGGAGCAGCTCACTACTAATAATTTCCCTCTGGGAATGGTTGCAACAGGGGTGGCGAAGCGAGAGTAGAGTCACCCCTATCAAAGAGGAAAGATGGAAAACAAATTTATAGAAATATTTACAGGTCTTAAAAGAGATTATGGTTATGCAGATATAAACTCTGCTTACAAAGATCCTTCTACAGGTAAACTTAAATTAAAATATGGCTGGGCAGCTAAAGAATTATTAGAGTCTGATTATTTAGATCATCTTACAGGTAAAAAATCAATTGGTATCCAACCCTGTAATGATGAAGGACTCGCAAAGTTTGGAGCAATTGATATTGACTCGGATGAGTATGATAACTTTGATTTAAGAAAGTATTTAGAAATTATTGATAAGAAAAATATTCCTGTAGTACCTGTTAAATCTAAAAGTGGTGGACTACATATTTATGTGTTCTTCAAAGAACCCGTCAAAGCAAGTTTTGTTAGAAACTTTTTAGATAAATTATTATTTACATTTGATTTAAAAGCATCAACAGAAATATTTCCAAAACAAACACAGTTAGGTATAGGCTCAGATCAAAAACCAATCAACGGTAATTTTATTAATCTACCTTATTACAATCGTAATGAAAGAGTGGGTGTAAATTTAGATGGTACTGAGTTTAGCTTTGAACAATTTATAAAAGTCGTCGAGGCTAACACAAAGACTAAAGAAGATCTAGAAGAGTTTGCTGATGAATTAATAAGACTTGAACTTACAGGTGGTGCAGATGAATTTATAGATGGTCCTGTATGTCTGCAAAGATTATCAAAATCTAAACTAGATGATTACAGAGATAGATTTATTTATAACTACATGGTGTTTGCTAAAAAGAAATACCCTGACAACTGGGAAGAAAAACTTTTAGAAGGTGCTAGAAATTATATTGTCTACGATAACATATGGGGTGATGAAAAAGTAAAACAAAAAATCAAAGCCTATAAAAAAGATACTGCAGGACATACTTGCTCGGAAGAACCTATTAATAGTATGTGTGTTAAATCAGAATGTTTAAAAAGAAAGTTTGGTGTAGCATCGGACAAAGTTAAAAAGTTTCCAACACTATCTGCATTAATTAAAATAGATTATTCACCAGATCCAGAATTTAGATTCACTGTTCACTACAATGACAAAGTAGAAGGTGAAACTACGCAGCAAATAATTGCTAGAGATATTAATTACATTATGGACCAAGAAAAACTTAGACGTTTAATTGGAGCACATACACCTATTCCACCACCACGAATCAAGGGTGACGATATGCAAACTGTATTAGATACTTTGTGGCAAGGGATGAAGACAGAAAAAGCTCCACCAGGTACATCACCAAAAGAAGTATTACATAAACATTTAGAAGATTATATTCATGGTGTTCCTGCAGTAAGTGATGCTGCATTTAGAAGTGGTAGTACATTGATTGATACTGATGGCTTTGCTTATTTTGTATTTGATCCTTTTTATAATTTTTTAAAAAATAAAGAATGGAAAGCTAAAATAGATAGAACAGGACAAATGCTAATGGATTTTTTTGATGCTGAACTTAGACATCCTAAACGATATCCTAAAAAAGCAACTGAAAAGAAATCTAATAACCCTGTAAGATGTATAAAAGTTTCTATGAAATATTTTAACAAAGAAGAAAATGAAATAGAAATTTTACCGATGAAGAGTAAAAAAGATATTCTTTAATGACAAAGGTTACGAAGATATATGGCCCTCCAGGTACAGGGAAAACAGAGAAATTAATTAGAAGAGCCATGGCCTACATAAGAGTGGGCACTCCAGTAAATAAAATAGGTTACTTTGCATTTACTCGTAAGGCAGCTAATGAAGCAAGAGATAGAATGCTTAAGAAAAATCCTGAGTATAAAAAGAAACAACTTAGATACTTTCAAACATTACACTCTTTAGCTTTTCATAGTCTAGGACTTAGAGAAGAAAATGTTATGCAAGACTACCACTACAATGATCTTGGAAAAGAATTAAGTATAAGGGTTAACGCTAAAAAAGATGCTGACGCTTCACCTTACCTAACTTGTGATAATGAATACTTTCAAATTATTTTAAAAGCAAAAGAAAAAGATATTCCGGTTTGGGATGAGTATTGCACAGGAGAACATTCAACAAATGTAAAACCAGATTTATTAAAACACATTGAAGCAAACTACAACCATTACAAACATCCAGACATAAATAACTTAGTAGACTTTACTGATATGATTCATGACATCGTACAACAACCCAATAAGATTCCAAACTTTGATGTAGTTTTTATTGATGAAGCCCAGGATTTATCACCCATACAATGGAAACTGTATGACATATTAAAATCTAAATCAAAGAATATTTATTTAGCGGGTGATGATGACCAAGCAATTTATGGCTGGGCTGGTGCAGATGTAGATAGATTCATTCAAGAACCTGCTGCAGAAAAAGTATTATCAAGATCCCGAAGGATTCCAAAAGCAGTACAGGATGTATCTGAAATTATTACTGCACGAATCGCAGGACTTAGAGCAACTAAAAATTATTTACCAAGAGATGAAGAAGGATTGTGTAGTAAAATCAATAGCTTAGAAAACGTAGATCTTCACCAGGACAACTGGTTAATATTAACTAGAACTTTATCCAGGGCAAAAGAAATATGTGATCTCTTAAAAGTAAAAGGTTTGTACTATGAGAATAGACATCAGAAAAGTTATAACACTAAACTTTACAGAGCAATCATTAATCATAGCAAATGGTTAAATGGTGAAGAGGTATCGGATACAGCATTGGAAGATATAAAAGAATATTTAGGTAATAGAGAACTTAAAAAAGATTTAAAATGGTTTGAGTGTTTTGATACTGCACCAGCTGATGACAAAATTTATATAAGATTAATGTTGTCAAATAAAGAAAGATTAAGTGATGAAGCACGAATCAAAGTATCTACCATTCACGCTGCAAAAGGGGGTGAATGTAAGAACGTAATTTTAGTATTAGACAATGCTAAAAAGATAAGAGAAGCTATTACTAAAAGTGTAATAAAGCGTGACGAAGAGCACAGAGTATGGTATGTAGGTTGCACGAGAGCAAAAAGAAATTTATATTTAATGAGAGCAAAAATAGAACGAAAGGGATATCCACTATGACATCAGAAGATATATTTAAAGAATCATTTCCACAATACACCCAGGTAGGCGGGAACCACTACACAAAGTTTCCCATTCAACCCTACGAATTTATTTCTAAAAATGATTTATCATTCTTTCAGGGCAATGTTGTGAAATACGTTTGTCGTTATCAACGGAAAGGGGGAGTGGAAGATCTTAAAAAGATTGTACACTACTGTCAACTAGAAATGTTGAAAATGAATGACATGAAAAAGAAAAAATGATGCCAAAAAAATCTACTATACGTAGAACAATTAAATTTTCTAAAAATAAATTTAATTTAGAAATTTATCTTGGATTAGAGAAAGATCTTGCATGGGAAATATTTCCTCATGATTACAGTGCAGCTTTATATGCATTTAGTAACAAAGATAAGATGACTAAAATAATAGAAAACAAATATGTATACGAGGCAAAAAAATGAAGGTACCTTTATTCGAAGCACAGACAGAATGGAATGAACCAGAGGAATATCCGGATCTAAGAAAATACGACGAGATTGCAATTGACTTAGAGACAAGAGATCCAGATTTAAAATCTAAAGGTAGTGGTGCCATCATTGGTAATGGGGAAGTAGTTGGTATTGCGGTTGCTGTACCAGGAAGAAAATTTTATTTCCCGATTGCTCACGGATCAGGGCCAAACATGGATCGTAAGAGAACCTTAAATTGGTTTCAAGATGTATTAGATAGTGACGCTATAAAAATATTTCACAACGCTATGTATGATGTTTGTTGGATTAGATCTATGGGTCTTAAGATTAATGGACAGATAGTAGACACTATGATTGCAGCATCATTGATTGATGAGAATAGATTTAGATTTGATTTAAATAGTTTGTCGTGGGATTATTTAGGTCATGGTAAAAATGAATCTGCACTGAATGAAGAAGCAAAGTCTAGAGGATTAGATCCTAAAGCAGATATGTGGCAACTGCCAGCAATGTATGTTGGATCTTACGCAGAGAAAGATGCAGAACTTACATTAGAACTTTGGCAAATATTTAAAAAAGAATTACTACACCAAGATGTAGAGTCTATTTTTGAACTTGAGACGGATTTGTTTCCTTGTCTGGTAGACATGAGATTTCTTGGGGTGAGAGTGGACGTTGAAAGAGCTCATAAATTGAAGCAAGCATTAACATTGCAAGAAGAAACATTACTCCACCAAATAAAAAAAGAAACAGGAGTAGATGTTCAACTAATGGCTGCAAGAAGTGTTGCCAAAGTTTTTGATAAACTTGGTTTAACTTATGAAAGAACTGCGAAATCACAGGCACCTTCTTTTACTAAAAATTTTATTTCGAATCATGAACATCCTGTAGTTAGAATGATTGCTAAGGCTAGAGAAGTTAATAAGGCTCATACTACCTTTATAGATACCATAATTAAACATGAACACAAAGGTCGTATCCATGCTGACATAAATCAAATAAGGTCAGATCAAGGCGGAACTGTGACAGGAAGATTTAGTTATTCTAACCCAAATTTACAGCAACTTCCTGCAAGAAATAAGGATCTTGGACCTATGATTAGGTCTATATTTATACCCGAGAAGGGCCATAGATGGGGTAGTTTTGACTATTCTCAGCAAGAGCCTAGGCTGGTAGTGCATTATGCAGCTTTACATAAATTTCCATCAGTTAATGATGTAATAGATAATTATGAAAATGACACCTCAACGGACTTTCACCAGGTCGTAGCAGACATGGCGAAGATTCCAAGATCACAAGCCAAGGTAATTAATCTTGGATTGTTCTACGGTATGGGTAAAGCAAAACTCCAGGCCGAACTTGGTGTATCAAAAGACAAAGCAGTAGAATTGTTCGATCAATACCACGCTAAAGTTCCCTTCGTTAAGCAGTTAATGAACAGTGCTTCCAATCGTGCCCAAGAGCGTGGTCAAATTCGAACTCTCTTGGGACGATTGTGTAGGTTTCATTTGTGGGAGCCTAATCAATTCGGTATGCATAAAGCATTGCCTCATGAAGATGCATTGCAGGAACACGGACCAGGGATTAGAAGAGCATTTACTTACAAATCTTTAAATAAATTAATTCAAGGTAGTGCAGCTGATATGACAAAAAAAGCAATGTTAGATCTATATAAAAATGGTATAGTAGCTCACGTACAAATTCATGATGAACTTTGTATTTCTGTAAAGGATCAAGAACAAGCAGATAAAATTGTTGAGATCATGCAGGATGCAGTTACTTTAGAAGTCCCCAACAAAGTAGACTGCGAATTAGCAAACACTTGGGGGGATATTAATGGTTGATTATGGCTTATTTAAATGCAAACATACCACCAATTTACGCACAAATTAGAAGGGAGTATTTATATGACTGTAAAAAACATCACGGAGAAGTTGAAGACTGTATTATCTTTGGTATTACCTCTATGGGAGGTCGTGCTATCTTATGGCATGCGCTTATGGAAAATGGTGCAATCTTTTATCGTCTCCCAATTACGGCTTTTATTCAACGTGGTTATGAACCCAAGTCTGTTCCATCCAAGAGACTTGATGAACTGGAACTTTGGAATTCTTTTAGTTATTATCCTACTGTTACTAGTTGGTCTATTTTAACAGCCGCATCCGGAAAATATATAGGTAAAGATAAAAAATGGCACCATGGCCACTATTTATTTACTGTTGACTGGGGACATCCAGATAGTAATATACTTGACACCGATCATTCGGAAATTCCGCACGAACATAAGTGCGCTCACATAATTGCATTAGATGATGGTAATTATGCAGCACAACCTAACAATCGATGTATATGGGACTTACCTTCTTTCACTGTGAAAGATAACATTCCAGATTGGAAAGTGCAAACGAATGAATGGAACGTAGAAGATACTGGTAAATGGAAAACTGAAGATACCGATAATTTCTTTTACGAAATTGAGGAGAAAAAAAATGATTAATGTAGTTAATGGAATATGCATGGATTGTGGACACAGACATAGAGGAGTTGCAGAATGTAGTTTTTGTGAATGTGTTTGGGAAACAGTGCAAGAAAAAATAAGTATGATTAAAAAAATAAAAAATTTTTTAAGAAGATTAATTTTTTGGACAAGATAATTATGGAGTATCAAAGGATGAACTATTATTTTACAGGTTTACTTATAGTAATGCTGGTAGTTTTAGCTCTTTGTGGAGGTCCAGGTGTCCAATAAACCACTCAACATCGGAGAAGAGGCACGCGTGCAGATGCCGATGAAAACGGTTGCTAGCCTCATCGTGCTCGTAGCAATGGGCGTCTTCGCTTATACGGAGCTGACGGCAAGGTTGGTATCGTTAGAGACATCAAGAGAATTATTTGAAAATGATTTGCTTAAAAAAAGTGAACAGGTCCCTACGGATCAGGAACAACATTTTTTAATCGAGGATCTTTATAAGTCCGTTGAGAAAATGGAAGAGACTCAAGAGATGAACATGACAAACAAAGTTAATATAGAATTTTTAAGAGAACAGCTAGACAAAGCATTAGCTGATATTGAAGATTTAAAAGATAAAGTAAGAGCAAACGGAAGCGGAGCACATTAATGTCAGAGTTGGTAATAGCATTGCTAATGATAATTAACGGAGAGATTAAGGAGGCACGTATCCAGACGTCAATGTCTGAATGTCTTAAAGGGGCACGTGTAGCAAAACGTCAGTTAAAACCAAATGGCAAAGTCAAGTACCAGTGCATAAAGTCGATGGCTGAACTTGAGTTGAACATCGATGGTAGTAAAAGTATTAAAAAATTAATATTAGAATAATGAATTTAAGTCGTAATTTTACACTTCAAGAATTAATTAAATCTGACACTGCTGTTAGACTAGATATCAACAACAATCCTAACTCTGGTCAAATAGAAAAATTAAAAGAACTTTGTGAAAATATTTTACAACCCGTAAGGGATCACTTCGGTAGAGTAAAAGTAACGAGTGGGTTCCGTAGCGAGCAGCTGTGCCTAAAGATAGGTAGCTCGATTAACAGCCAACATGCAAAAGCTGAGGCCGCAGACTTCGAATGTATGGGAACAGACAACGCTGAACTAGCTGATTGGATTTACATGAACTTAAATTTTGATCAATTGATCCTCGAGTTCTACACGCCAGGCGAACCCAATTCGGGCTGGATCCACTGTAGTTACACATCAGATCAACCTAGAAAACAATTTCTACACGCATTTAAATCAGAAGGTAAAACAAAATATAAACCTGTAATAGGAAAGGCTAAAGACCTTGTCTAAAGCATTTAAAGTATTTCATAAGATAGATACTGTTAATGGTGTTTGTGAAGAATGCCAAGAAGATACTATATTAGTAGCAATAGTTTCAGAATTTTATAGATGCACTAACTGTGGAGCAGATACTAGACAACACATAAATGGTAGTATAAGATACTTGAAATTAAGTGAAAGCGACAAAGAATATATAAAGAAGAATGATAACAAAAATCAATACTGATATTCCCAACAATACAAATAAAAAAATTATTGAAACGTTATATAATACGCACAATTGGCGTTTTGGATTTGATCAAACTTTAACAAAAAATCTTGATGATAAAGACTCTGGATTTATGTTATTCACTTACAATATAGATAATGATTATCATAACAATGATATATTAAACACATACGCTCAAATTATTTTTGATATGGTTGGAAAAAAAACATTTATGAAATTTAAAAAAATAAATAGAGTGTATTGGAATTGGTACCACCCAGGAAGTATTATGAAATTTCATTATGATGTGAAAGCGGATAATCAATTTTCTATTATATATAATTTACATGATAATGACGGAGGAACTGAAATGAAGATTAATGACAAAATTACTTTTTATAAATCTAAAGAATCGGAGGCTTTACTTTTTCCTAGTAAATTATACCATAGGGGAATTGCTCCAAAAGAAAATTTAAATAGATTTTCTTTAAATATAATATTAGAAATATAATGGCTAGACAAAAATTTACTCACTACATTCCTAGAGACAAACCTAAAAAGAGAGGTCCTCGTCAACATAAAAAAAATTTAAATAAAAGCGAACGTCGTCAAAAAAAACAAACTCGTTATAAAGGTCAAGGTTAAGTCTCTGCTTGTTCTGGTATATAGGGCTCACAGATAAATTTAGGATAAAGTCTACTTTTATCTATTTGTTCATTTGTTACTAATTCGCTGTTGTAAAATAGTTCAAAAGATTGACCTAAACCGTCTTTAATGCAACTACTAAAGGTATTATGATTCATCTGATATGAATGCATATCTTGAGTAACTGGTAAACAATTATTACCTATTCCAGTACATATAAATAATGTTAATAAAAATTCCATATAACCCTTGACACAAAGAAGAATATTTTGTAGGATATCCTTATATTAAAAATGAAAGGATATAACAGATGACTGATTTTAGCAAATACAAAAACATCTCTATAAAAAAAGAGACGTATGCAAAAATTGACAAAATTAGAAAAGTGTTAGTACCCGATGATCCCGAAGTATCGAGAGCGCAGGTAGTAACTATTCTAGTAAACAAAGAAGCCAAACGTTTAAATGGCAAAATCAAAGACTAACCAATACAGGAGGAAAGTATGAAATATACATTAGTCAAAAGAATCACTTTTTCAAGTGATACAAACGATATAGTGAGTGTAATAAAAGAAGCAAACTCATTAGAAGATGTGCTGAAATATAAAGTAGGCGCAGAAATGTTAGAGGATCCCAAAGATAACACAAGTTTTGAGATTCTAATTAACATTAACAATGCATTTGATTACATCAAAGAGCCAGGGAAACCTTTGCTGCTCACAGATGAAGTTAAAAATCAGAAGGCATCGTGACGGAACTTAGAGACGAACATTTGGAGGTTATAAGTCGAAACAAAGCGGTAACTTATGAAAAAGAAAATAGTGATAAGTTATTAAGGGCTCGTGAAATTTATAACCGAACAAAAGGTTTACAAAATATATCGGAGCATGAACTCAAAAAGTTTAATGAGTTAATGAAGTATAATATATGATGAGTGAAGCCGACATCATTGAGTACAATAAACTAACAGAACAGTTAGAATTATTAAAAAAGAAAGGGACCCCGGTTGATGACCGGGGTCCCAACGACCTTACTAAACAAATAGAAGTTTTAGAGTTTAGGAATGAAAAGCTACATAAGTACAATGAAAAATTA
>Ga0208792_1000906_pt1 | contig 10257 bp, 18 predicted proteins | sample 14_taG_FD_184087 | JGI IMG/M metagenome (GOLD analysis project Ga0208792, IMG submission 184087) | Marine viral communities from the Subarctic Pacific Ocean - 14_ETSP_OMZ_AT15311 metaG (SPAdes) (version 2) | ecosystem: Environmental > Aquatic > Marine > Oceanic | place: Pacific Ocean | collected...
TTATAACTTTCATTGGAAACCAACTAGCCATTACGACATCTGATTTATAACTTCTTGCTTTACTAGCTTTACTAGCAGCACTGGAAAAATAAATTAGTTGCCTACGATATATATTACTCTTAGTTTCGCTTTCTGTATCACCATAAGGTAGATTTATTAAATTTTGTTCAAACAGCTGTTGCATACTTCCAACACCATAAATTGGGTCATATTTGTTTTTCTGTGTCTGATGTCCTTCTAAATGTATACCCATCCTGCCACAGTAATCTTTTAACTCTGTGTCTTGTCTAATAGCTTTCTGAAAACCATTCTCTTCAATAACCCAATGTGCAAGTCCATACTTGTCGTGCCATTTTTTAATAGACTTACGAGCTTGTATAACACCACCACCTTGTTCATTCTCTATATCTACAAGATACATCATTCCTGTTTCTGGATTCGCAGCCCATAAGAAACAAGCCTGAAATCCTGTAGATGCTGGGTCAAGTCCTGCAACTAAATGTGTACCTGCAGGTACCTGCCCAATAACTCTGTTAATATCTCTACACTGGTCTATATCTTCGGAATTAAACATTGTAATACCTTCAACAAATGCTTTGTTAAGATATACCATTTCAAAAATTGCTCTACCTCCAGTTGTATCAGCATTATCTTTCTGACCCATCAACCATTTGTAAGTTCTCTTACTTGCCCATAACATACAGTCTTGATGTACTTCAAACTCTGTTTCTGGTAGTACACACTCTAAACTATGTGCCTCTTCTACCTTTGTTTCAAACTGTGGATTCTCTAATAAAAAGTTATATAAATCTTCTGGATGCTGTCTAGACCCAATAACAACTACAGCAGTATGTTCCTCTTTTCTGGAAGATAATGTTGTAGTCCACCATTGCCTGGTCTGCTCCCTAGCACTAGGTTGTACTGTGGTACCGTGGTCCTCAATGTCATCTGCAATAATTAAGTCACAGTCACGAGAAAGTATCTTACCACCTTTACCAACAGCTACCATAGTCGGACTTTTTATACCTGTAATAGTTCGTGTACCTACAGTAAACTGTCCAGAACTCCAAGACTTACCACTTCTATTTTTTGGTTGAAACTTTACTCCCGGTCCACATATCTCTTCTATTAACAATTCATTATTTTCTAACTGGTCAAGTACAGAACCTACAGCGTTCTTAGCTATGTCCTCATTACCACCAACCCACATAATTCTGATGTTAGGGTTTTTACATATCTGCCATACAGCAAAATGTGTAAGTAAGTCAGTCTTGCCGTGTCGTGGTGGGCTAAGTATCATTTGCTGTCCACCATTAGCAATAGCATCCATAATAGAGTTTATCCAACCTTCGTGAAAATCTGCTGTCTCGTATAGGTCACCTGTCTCTGTTTTAAAATATCTATTTCTAAAATCTTTAAAATCTTGTAGGGATTTGACTGTCTCTTCTGAGACCTTCCAATCTTTTCTAGCCTCAAAGTTTTCTTTGTCTTCTAAATAAGCTGCATACATTTTGGTAACTGTAGCTCTACTTGTTTCTAATAAGTCAGCAGCTTCTTGATGTGTTATCTTTTGTCTTTCTATTTGATTAGCATACAGCTCTACAAACTTAGGATACAACTCTCCACGCAATGTAGAAGTAGGCTTTACTTTTTGTACAGACTTATTAGTTTTTTTACCTAAATCTTTTAAGTATGCGACTCTTCTTCTGCATTTAGGACTGCAGTACTTACCATTCTTTGTTGCTTGTCTCCTGCACTCTTCACCTTTATATGAATTAAGAGCACACTTAGCTCTTTGCATTATTTCTTTTTCTTTTTAGGAAATCCAGCTTTCATATTTTTATAAGCCTTTGGACTAATTGTAGAATTTTTTTTAGACCTACTTGTACCAGCTTTTTTGCGTTTATTAATATTATGATACAAACCTTTTTTAGCCATTGTTGTTTCTCCTTACCAAGCTCTACACGACCAATATCGTGCAGTCGTTTTGTCCTTAGCTGTGCTGCATTTGTGTCTAGCACGAAACGAAGCACGAGCTTCAGGATTGTTTTTCCTAATCTTCATATTAGGGTCGCCAAACATTATTTTCTTGACTTTCCCATTTTTCATTACAAAGACTTTAGACTTCTTACGACCATAGCCAGGCTCACCCTTGCGTATCGGGCTGGGTGAGTTTAACTTCACCTTCATACCTCGCCATTCAGCCATTATTTTTTCTTTCTAACTTTATTTTTTTTCATCCCTTTTTTAGGGCTGTAACCTTTTTTTGGCATTGTATCTCCTATACTATATCTTGTATGAGTGATTATATCAAAGGAAAGCAATATCCTAATCATAAACCCTCTACTTCATATAGTAGTGGAAGAGTCTGCGTTCACAAAGAATGCAACACAATTATTTCTAAATACAACAAGTTTAAGTATTGTAACAAACACAAACCAAAAACATATCCAAGAATAAAAGGTCGCCAGGCACCTACTGATTTACAACAACCATTGAGGTAAAAAAAATTTTTTTATTTTATAACTATATCTACAGTGCAGGTAGGGCATAAACCGTCAATAAGCTGGTCCTGCCAGTAAGGGTTCCAACACTGGTCACAATCAACTACTGGTATATCATCACTCATAAATTTACTATACCATACCCTAGACAGGCTAGGGTTGATAAACAGGGAGTCCAATGAATAATTCCTGAAGGAATATTTTTGTTAGACCTTTTCATAATACTAGATACTAAAAGTTTGTCAATAAACAAAACCCTGTATTGCTACAGGGTTTGTTCCGTACAGTCTGTCCATTTACTGTAATGAAAAATATGAAATCCACAAACCTTTCCATCCCACCATTGTTAGATGTTAAGCTCTCTTTCTTTCATAAATTGAAGCGTATCCTCATACGCAGCACCTGGTGTTTCCAGGTACTTGCATTATATTAAACAGGTAGTACTATGCAAAGTGATAAATAAACTTTTTGAAACAGTTGTTACAAGTGAAGGTGGCATCGGGAGTCAGAAAGCCAGGAATCGGTAATACGATACAGTAGGAACACAAACCTGGTACTCAAGGACAACTTAAGAGAAAGTTTTAAGCCTACCCCACACAAATAGCCCGTTATACCCAAAACCCACCACATACAGTAAACTAACATTATGAAATGTACAGAGTGTCATAAACCACTCAAGCAAGCTAATAACAATCAATACTATTGTGATTCATCACCTACTGTGTGTACACAATCAACTAAAATAATTTACAAAAATGATTAACCAATTGTATAACAAATTGTTTAATCTCTCTTACTGCCTTTACTAGCTTTAACAATATGTTCCACTTATAAATTAATGTCTAACAATATAGAGAGTACCCCACGCATATTGACATATGGTGGTTGTAGAACATATGTTCTATACCATATATAGTAGGTACAACATATTGTGTGTAGGTATAAAACATATACTATATGTTGTGGTACAAGATGTAGTGGTTCTATACCTCTTTAAGGTTAAATTGACAAGGCACCCCACCTATTAAATGTATAATTATACATCTGAGCAGGTTAACCCACTACATATAGCGTATGTGTGTGAATAATATACATTTGCCCACCATAACTATAGGGTTCTTATGTATATTTCCTAATTCTATAGGGTTTAAAATGTATATTTATAAGTAACCTGTATTTGACAAATAATGATTAATCTGCGATACTATTTCTATAAGTTAAAAACGGTAAACGCAAAAGTTTTACCTGATAACTTTAGAAGATAAACAGGAGAGAAAACTCCAAGTAAACAGGACAAATGAATAGTTAGGCAAAGCCCAAGAGAAACGAAACACTCAACAGGTGGATAATCCAGAACTTGTAAGTACAAGTCAGGCAAAAACGTAAATAAGCCCGATAATCTGGAGAGGTCAGAAGAAACGGTTGAATCTGAAACAACCTGACCACTTAATAAAATCCTGCTAGAACGATGAGCAAAGAAAACTAGGGTAATTCAAGCTGAAAGAATGCTAATAAGAACGGAACTGTAATAAGAACCGACCTAACATTCCAAACAATACCCCCTTAAAACAGGTCAGGCACTATAGAAAGTAGGCAAAATGTATTTAAGTGATGTAGTACGGTTCAAAACTTACGGTAATTATTCTAGTAGTAATTATGGGGTAAACGCTTTACAGTTTCAAGACATTAACAAAGTAATGTATTACTTTAGTTACGAAACGTTAGTAGCGTTTTATCATAGTTCCACAGGATTAGTAATCCGTAAAAACGATTGGGGCAATACAACAGGCAAACACCTGAATTGGATTGACCGAGATAAATCTAAGAGAGTTAACACAGAAACATTCTTAGCAAAACTAGACGAATTAAAATCAGTATTAGTAATTAACGTTCCGACGTTATAAATAACAGGTTTGACCTGTTTTAAGAGGGTATAAACTCTCTAAGAGAAAAGGGGTAATGATGAAAACCAAAGAATGCAACTTAGGTTACACAAAACTTGGAGATTGTATTGAATGCCTTTATGGAAGTATAGAAAACTATCAAACACAAAGGCAAGATGATGAGTAATCCATATAAATATATAGTTGTATATCAAACTAATGCAGGTCGTAAAGCAAGCGACATTAAAACATTAGAACAAGCAGAAAGGTTTGCAGACAAACGTAGACCTTGCACTATATACGATGTCGAAAGACCTCACACTATATATATCTAACATAAGCTACTGTACGTAGCTTGTAGCACATAGTTAGACGAGGAAACCTTGCAAGGTAAATAGAGAAACCAAACGAACATTGTGTGTTACAAGCTATCTATAAAGCAAACGAAAGGGGTAATAATGAATAAAGGAAGTGAATTTTATTGGAGTAAATACCACGACCAACAATACATAGAACAACACCGTAACAAAAACGGAGAGTATTCTGTGTACAAAGGTGGTCATTACGGTATCAAATCCTTGTGGGATTATGCTAAAAATAATGTACCAACAGAACAACGTATGCCTTTTATAGTGTATGCGTTGCAATGGACTAAAGGTTCTTATGATGAGGCAGTAGATAGAGTTAAAGAAAAACTTTATGAAATGTACAGTCACTCAGATATTATAACTTGGAAGTATAGAGTTGTAAGACCTAGTCACAGTACATTACTCCATTACAGTTACAGAATAAAACCAAAATATCTAAGATAATATATAGCATAGACCACATTGTACGGTGTGGTCAATGGTAGGTATTGTAAAGTTATCAACATAGCCCAACTGTTCTATTTGTATAGAACTGTAGGGGAAAATGAGAGCTAGAATAGGCAAGAAACTCTGAAATAATAAAGTTAGACTGCAATCTAACTAATGAGGCGTAGCAGCAGCAAAGCTGGAAAAACTACGATAAAGAGCTAACGATGAACACTTGGTCAATGTGAAGTTACGAGTTTGCTGAAAAGACAAAGTCTAGGTAAAACATCTGTGGTCATCTCATCTATGTGTTGTGTAAGGAGCAACGATTGACGCACGACCTTACACACGTGATAACTTTACAATAGCTATCTATAAAACTAGCGTTGAATACATTGTGAAAGCATTAGTAAGGACAATGGTTAGTAGATAGCTTGTAACACATAAGAGAGGACAAATGACAACTAAGCATAAGCGTACCTCTTAGTTCGGTAGTAGGAAGTTGAAAACGTTACCAATGAACGAGTAAAACCAACTTGTGTGTTACAAGCTATCTATTTTCAGAGGACATAACTACCCCTTTAGTTTGTGTTCTCTGTGAATATGTAGTAAAGTACGTATTACAATAAACAAGGGAGAATAATATGAAAGATATAGTCATAGAAAAAATGACTGTCTATATTGCAAGTAAACAAAGATACGATAATCTTACTGAGATAATAGATACCTTAACAGACATAGGTAGAAGCTCAGGAGATTTTACTGTAATTGATTGGGATAATCCAATTGAATATAATCTTGTAGAAAGGATTGAATCTAATGAATAGAGCACAGCGTAGGCGAAGTCAATCTAACAAAAAAGGTGGTACACAATTAAACCACCCAACTTTTGTAAAGAAGATGAAAGCAGAACAAGATGACAGAAAGAGAGCAGGTAAGAAATGAATATAGGTTGGTTCGCTATCTTAGTGATAGCCGGTATCTCGTGGTGGATAGCTAACGAGATGACAAGAGTCAAGAAAAATAAAGTTGATGTTGATGACGAGTTAGCATTAGCAAGATTGATGGGAGTAGTAGAAGAATAATGACTATAACAGAAGTGTTTAATGAAGCGTGGTGTACTGAATGCGTAGCTATCAAATATAGTAGCAAAACAGACTATCAAGATGAATTTACTTGTAACACTTGTGGATGTGAAGTATATATAAAACAACTAAAAGCAATAGATGAGGTAAAAGTATGTTCGCAGTAACAACTAAAGTATGTATACATTGTAGGCAGACAGGTAGCGTAATGGTAGACCGTAATAAGTACAAAGAGTTTACTGAAACACCAAGACACCTACGCAGATTAATCCAGGATATATTCCCAGAACATAGCAGAGCAGAACGAGAGCAACTGTTAACTGGGGTACACCCAGAATGTTTTGAAGATATGTTTAGTGGCGAGGGAATGTAATGAGTAAAAAGTATTTTATAAAATTTATATTACAAAGTAAAACGATTTGACTATAATTATATTATGGAAACATTAAGAATAGATGTACCTAAAGAGTGTTCAACCATAGCGTTGCTATACAATCGTAATGTCCTTAACTTTAATGACACTAAATCTGTACAAAGATACTGTGAAAAGATGAGGTTAAGAATTATAGGAACTGCTACACAAGGAACATTATTTCTAGTACAAGCTATAAAAGAAGACAGTAGTCTTTAAAAAAAATAACAATTAAATAAAAAGGAAACAATAATATGGACGATTTTAACGACCCATTTACAAAAACAATGTTAGATGAATACAATCTAACACAACAAGAACAACAACAAATGCGTGAGTATGCAAAGATTATGGGAGTATTGCAAGACGCAGTACACGAACTCAATGTAATTAAAGAAAGAGAAAAAGAATATTTGCAGTTACGCAATCAAGCTATACAAAAGTTATATCATAACCAATCCGTATCAGTACAACATATTGCAGACGAGATAGGTATGACTAGACAAATGGTTAATATAATTAAAAATGAATACGCTAACCAATAAGTTATTAATGATTAGCGACAGAAAGGAAACAATATTAATTGTTCTCTTTAATTCTAAACTAAAGTGTCATACAAATTGACTATATTAAAAATAAATAGGAGATAAATAATGAATAAAGAAACACAGAAGAAGTTAATAAAAGACTTCCCAAAGAATGTAATTAACAAAGCACCACAAGGTAAGTTCGGAGATTACATAAGTCACGGCATTATTACTAAGAGATTAGTTGATGTAGCACCAGACTATAACTTTACTTACGAAGTGTTGAGAGATAACGCTATCGTAGGTGCAAAATGTAGATTAGAAATCCCTGGACTTGGTATTAAGGAAGATGTAGGAGATGTAGATGTACACGCTATCAAGCGTAACTTAACTGAAAGCGAACTACTTAAACTTGCAGTATCAGACGGTATTAAGCGTTGTGCTATGCGTTTTGGTTTAGGACTAGACCAACTTTGGAATGGTGGTGTCACAGAAGAAGAACATTACTCTGTAGCACAACCAATACAAAAGACAGGTAGAGTTAAAGACCAGGTTATAGAAAAAGAAGATACACTTCTTAAAGCAAAGCAAGACTTTGCAAAAGATGTTGTAGAAAATCCTAACAACACACAAGAACTTAATGAGTTTATGAAAGCAACTATTGTTGACGATAAAACTCGTACAAAGATAAAGAACTCTGTGTACAAAGATGTAGTAGCTAAAGGTTTTCCAGAAGATGTTAACGAATGGGACACAACACAGCTTGACATCTTTAAGGATGAAGTCTTCAATGCTAACGAAGATAAATCTCCTGATACAGCACTAGCAGAAGAGATACTTGGTGCAGAAGTTGCTTATGTAGGACCACCTAATGATGAGAATAAGGTTTGTCCTGGTTGTAGTAACAAGGGAGATGTCTGTGATAACAGAGATAAGAAAGCATCTAATCCTAAAATGGCTAAGATACCAGACTTCGCTTGTCAGAAAGCACCGTATGGTAATGGTTGTGGTTGGGCTACCTGGGTAGGCAATGCAGATTGTCCAGAAGAATGGATTTAGAACCAGTAGGTGGTCTTTTTGATGTTGATAAGCTAAAAGCTAGGCTACAAAAGAGATTTCCTACGCATAATTTTGATGTACCTGCTCCACCAGATACCAGATGTAAGTCACAGTTTTATTGTAAGGACAATGATATACGTTACACAGATACAGATGGTAATTTATATTGTGGGTTACGGTACAAAGAAGCAGATGATAAAGACCCATACAAATGGGAATGGAAAGTATGTCACGCTTTATTAAAACCTGTGGACATACAAGCTAAGCACAAGGAAGAAGAGGTTGAATTATTTTAAGGTGTTTAAGTTGCAACATTGACGAATACGATATGTTTGGAGAGCCCAGTCATATCAAAGACGGCTACTGTAAAGAGTGCAGAAAGGTAATTAATTATGAATTACAAAATTAAAGAAAATGAAATTATAGATAAGCTAAATGGATTACATACTGAGTTAGAAGTTGACCCTTTAACTTTATCTGATGACCCGTTCAGTTCTTATGACGCAAGTAACGATACTTATATTGTAGAGATTAAGTCAAGAGATAGGGCTTATGACAGTTGGATTATTGAGTACGCAAAGTACGAAAAGAATATAGACCTGGCTATTATGAGTAACCGTTCTTTTATATATCTCACAGAACTTAATGGTAAGATTATGACCTGGAACATTAACAGGTTAATAGCTGCTGAGTATAACTTTAATTGGCAAGAAAGACCTATGCCAGGAACCACAGAATTTTTAGACAACGAGGTTATAACTAAAAAAGTTGGATATTTATACGAGAAGGATGCTAAAAAACATACTAAGGAGATACTATGAACGACTTAAGTAAAGTAAATATGCTAGAACTATTAGCAGAGTTAGAGAAGAGAGGTAGCTTTAAAACAATTATATTTAATAAAGCAGATGGTAAGCAAGAGATTGCTGCAATCCTACCTCTACATACTATGACTATTACTAATACAGAAGTAGTTGAAGAAGAATAATAAATACAGACCATTACCTGACTACCTTACTATTCAACCAAGTAAGGTAGAAGGTTTAGGTTTGTTTGCAATTAAAGATATATCTGCTTATGAAGTTATTGGTATGACACACGTCAAATGGTATGGAGAACATAATAACTTACTACGAACACCACTAGGTGGATTTATAAATCATAGTGATACACCTAACTGTGAGATACAAGGTAAGATGACACGCTATCTATATACATTAGAAGATATAGAAGCAGGTACAGAGCTTACAGTTAAGTACAGTATGTACTCTGTCTAAACTATCTTGTAATTGTCCCAACCATCTTTATCAATAGTAAAGGTTAACACTCCAGGCTTACTCCACATACCAGTTCGTGCAGTAAAGTCTATACTTGCATCAATAGATGGGCATTGAAACCAAGTTCTGTTACCTTGCTGCATCATACGAGGGTGATGAAAGTGTCCTGTAATAAGAATCTCTGCATCTCCTACTGGAAAGTCACCAAACATTTGTCCTTGCCACCACTTCATTATCTTACCTTCAGGACCGGTACCACCTGCGTGCATATGTCCGTGAGTAAATCCAACAGTTAATCCTTTTATATCTACTGTATGATGAAAACCCTCTGGTATGGACACAGTAACTTTCTTATATCGTGGGTTCTGTTCCATAATCTCTTGACATATCTGTAAGTGCATAGTGTCAGAGTTGTCTAATCGTGATGTAACTACCTGTCCTTTACCACTACGAGCCATCTCTCCGTGGTTAGCAGGTACACCAGACAATACAACCTTGTTTGCATAGGGTAAAAATGTATCAACAGTTTTCATTATCAGCTTTCTTGCTAAGTGATACTGTTGAGATAGATTAAGTGACACATTATGTGGTTGTGAGTCGTAGAATCCGTAACAACCTTCGGTCAAATCGCCCATAGAAAGCAAATAAATTTCATCTACGCTACCTAGTCGCCTAACCTCTGCTACTGCTCTCTCAAGTGCCTTGTCGTATCTCTC
>Ga0208792_1000910_pt1 | contig 10244 bp, 2 predicted proteins | sample 14_taG_FD_184087 | JGI IMG/M metagenome (GOLD analysis project Ga0208792, IMG submission 184087) | Marine viral communities from the Subarctic Pacific Ocean - 14_ETSP_OMZ_AT15311 metaG (SPAdes) (version 2) | ecosystem: Environmental > Aquatic > Marine > Oceanic | place: Pacific Ocean | collected...
TAAAGCTCTAGCTTGAGCTTCACCACCCATTCGTATTTGTTGAGCTTGTAACTCTCCACCTCTCTCTAATTGTTGTATTCTACCAGCTTGCATAGCCGCTGCTCTTTGATTAGCAGCTTCTTGAGCCCCTATCGATGCAGATATCTGTGCTGTTTGTTGTGTTTGTTGATTTGCTAATGATTGTGCTAAAGCAGCGACTCCACTCCCTCCTGCAGTACCTCTAAATCTACCTAGTATATCTGCTCTAGCTTGAGCACCTTGTCTAGCTTGAAAGTCTGCTTGTTGAGTATTAACAGTTAAGTCTTCCATAGTATTCTCCATGCCTAAATAAGGATTAGTAACATCAGCATATATATTGCTAGTGTCTAAATCTTCATAAGCTGCTTTCATTTCTTCGTATTTAGCTTTAGCGGCTCTTTGTTCTCTTTTTCTTCTTCTACTTCCAAAAAAGCCGCTTAATAGAGTTGCCCCAGCACTAATTGTTGCTGCTCCAGCTGGTGTTCCTAAAAATGCTGCAAATCCCATATTATTTTCTTTTATTTGTTTACTTTATTATTATCACAGTTTTCACTGTTTTTTTACTTTATGATGCTGATAGGAATTTTTCAACGTCGATGTACAGGTTAAAATTAGTGTCATCTAAGTTTTTAAATTCTATATTACCTGTTATAGTAGCTGATCTACTTGTATTACCTAAAGTTAGCGTAACTCCACTTTCCAAAGTTTGCGCCGCACTTAATGTCCAGTTTCCAGCACCATCAGCTGTAGCGCTTGTCACTGTTGGACTTGCTACTGCAGGATTTATGCCTATACCACTAACTGTAGACAAGTTTTGTATAGTACCTTCCCTATCAGCTACAGGTATAGTCGCGCTAGCACTAACAGCGCTTGTTGTTGTTGTTGTTTGTGGAACTAACTCTACTTTTAAATCTGAAATTACTAAATCACTATTGTGTATCTTTTTTATAGCACTAGGACCGTAAGCGTAGAAAACAGAATCTTGTCCAGCTAAGTCACCATGAACTTTAGTGTTTAGTGTAAAGTTACCTTTTTGTTGTGTTATAATACCATTTACTATAGTTGGTTTTTGGCCTAATGTTTCAAGCGCAGGTACACTAGTATTTACAGCGGTATTAGTAACTTCTTCCACGCTTCCATCTGGATTGTTTATCTCTGTAGTGTAAGTAGTTGTATCTTCAAAAGAGCTTATATGAGCAGCACCAATAACATTATCGCTATCTAACAACTGCATTCCAACACCAAGCTTGTGTATACTACTACTATTATCTACACTCCACCTTCTATACCTTGGTGGTGTAAAAGTTAAAGTAACACCATCGCCAACAGACTCTAAAGTTTCTGAAGCTCTAAAAACGTATGTAGATATAATTTGAAAAACAGTTACAACAGATCCAGTTGGTATACCCGTGCCAGTCACTCTATCGCCAACTTTCATTTTTGAAGCAACAGCTGTGTCCATAGTAACTAAAGTTGTTTCTGAAACAGCACCATTAACAGTATCTGTGCTTCTCGCGGTTCCGTCAAATATATCTTCTCCATCAACAGCAACTCCAGAGCCAATCGTTAGTGTAGCATAAGCCGCTAAATCACCTTCGGCTGGTTGCCTCAATATTGTCATTGCTTTCGTTGCGGCCAAGGTTACTGTCATTGAAAAAGGAACTTTACCAACCGTAGCACCTCTACCTAAAGTTATAGTGTCAGTAGCAAAAGTTGCACCAACAAAATTACCCGTAGAGTGTTGTGTTCCACTAGGTGATATTCCAGCTACAGTTATAGTCGTGTCAGTATATTGGTATATTACTTTTTGCAATAAGTTTGAGTTAGAACCCTTTGAAGAGTTTATATCTAAAGTTCCATCTCCAAACCTAGACTCGACATACTCAGCATGAAAAGTGTCATGCGTAGATTCTGCAAAAAGATAGATATCGTACTGATCGTTATCAGTTATCGCTGGAAAAACTATACTACCATTAAAATATTCAGATTTAATTATTCTATTTTTTAATCTTTTTTTAGTAGAAGTAAAAATTTTGTTAGTAAAGTCATAATAATAACCGTCTTCATTTTTAACCTCTAAAGAAAATATAGCGCCTTTATCACCAATAACAGAAAAATTTCTAGTATTACTAGCCGCACGCATGTTGCTCAAATCTATGTTAAACCTTTTTATTACTTTTGCCATATTATAATTTATTTACTACTTTCTGTTATTTCAGACCCAACCGAAAATATTTCTGTTTTATTCGTAGAGTTGTTTTCAAAAATCGCACTAGCGTAATGACCAAGTAAGCTAGAAACGTTTGCTACATTATTTTTAGCAAAGAAAACAAAATCACCAACAGAAACACTACCTAGAGAGTCAACTTCTATTTCCTTGCTATACACACTTACAACTTCACCTATTTTTTGTATACCACCACTTTCATAGTACAACACATCACCAACTTGAACAGAAGAATTTATTGATCCGTTAAACTTTATTATATTATTATTAGTGTCAATACTTTTAACTTTTCCTATACCTTGAACATTTAAAGCGCCAAAGTCAGAGTTAGAATCTAAATCAGCATCTATACCTTTTATATAGTTTGACCATCTACCTTCTTTTTCTACAAACTCGCTTATACTACCTTCTTGTTTATTTGTGTAAATTTTACTTACAGACCAATCTTTTTCGCCACTATAGTTTAGTGTATGAAAACTTTTTATAACATCAGGAGAGTCGTTTAAAATAACCTCTAGAACTGATGGTTTTAAATCTTCTTCATAAAAAGTATTTCTATCAGTAGATTCGTCATGGTGTTTATATATTTTACCATTTTTAAACGTATAATAATCATTAGAACAGCTAATACCGTTTTCTGGTACAAAAGATTTAAAACTAACCCAACCTCTAACATCCTCCTTGTAAGATATAGTCGTGTTTGTAGTTGGTAAAGTTATATTGTATTCATCTTTTCTATCATCATAGCTACCTATAATTTTATCGTTATTTTTAAGATTGTCTTTGAAGTAATCTTTCATGCCAGCGTCTGATATAGGTGTTAGACCATCTTTTGATAATCTTAACACAGCGCCTCTAACTTTGTCTGTAAAGTAAACTCTATACGATTCTGATGTAAACGATTCTGGATTTGTTGATATACCATACTCTCCAACAAAAGGTCTAGATTGACCAAGAACTTTATTTGTAGCTGTAATGTTAACGTTGCCATCAGCATTGAAAAGAGCATCTTTATTAGCGTATATCTGTAAAACCTTATCTTCACATAAAGCAATTAAATCAGAGTCTCTAGAGTGCAGCTTTTGTATACTACCATATATAGGATTTAATTCTTTTGTTATTTTTTCTCCAGCTATAAATTGATTTAAATTATTAACGTTACCAACACCATTATATATACCAGAGTATATTAAACCATATTTTCTACGCTCCTGCTTGTAGTCCTCCTCTTCCTCTAGCACTGTAGATACTCTAGCTCCATTGGTTATAAATGGTAAATTGAAACCATCTTTAACTCTATTTGATTCAACACCATTTCCAAAAGAAAAGCAATTGTGCCAACCTAACGTGTACTCTGTATTAGAAGCGTAAAGGTCTTTTTTAATAAAAATTCTATTAGCAATAGTTGAAGACCCAGTTACCGTTACGTAACCATCAACGATTAAAGTTATAGCACTACCGTCAGGTCTTGTTATTTTTAAAGTTGAACCTTGAACTATGTTAGGCGTTCCAACTCTAGGTAGACTAGGCGCTAAAGCGACACCAGCAGGCGTAGCTATAATATCTATGTAAAAACCTGTTTGCGAATTACCAGCTAGTTGAGTAGAAGCAAAAGGAATTAAACCATTATCTAATATAGTAGTTCTACTAGTTGTACTGTTTGGATTTTCTACATGTTCAACTAAAGAGTTTGGAGGTACTACTAAGTGTAGGTTATCTTCTTTTAACTCTATTGGGTTTAATCCACTAGCTTCATAATATACGTCTAAAGGCGTGTTTTCTTTTGGCTCTGTTTCCCAGATAGCAGGATTAGTAGGTAATTCAGAATCACCTTCTATAGTTTCTAAAAATTCTATAGTGTGGCTAACAGCATATAAACCTGGGTTAGCTATACTAAAGTTTGCCGATTGAGCATTTATTCTATTTGTAGAGAAGCTACTATAACCGTTCATGACAGCTTGTCTAAACACCATGTTTTGTCCAACTGTAGGTTGCGTAGTAAATATAACGTGATTACTTTCTAGCAAATCAACATAACCAGTCAGATGTATTAAAAAGTTAGTGCTGCTTAATTTTTCGGTCTTCCAAACTACTAAATATTTATTAGTGCCAGAGTCATCATAAGTATGGCTTGCATTACTGTGAGACTCAAGTATCATGCCTTTTTTAATCTGATGTTTAGTGCCATCGGTATGATCTGCTAACAAAGTTTCTACCCTAACACTACAACTTGAACCAAAAGTAGCACTACCAGCAGTACCGTGATGCGCTATAGTCAACTTTAAACCATCGTTAGGAATAGGTCCTAAAGCTCCAGTTGGATCCCAGTTCATATCTCCATCACCATCTTCGTTTTTTATATTTAAGTTCCAAGTTTTAGTTAGGTTTGGTGATAACTGGGCTATTTGGTCATTTATATTATCATAAGGTCCTTCTGCTGTTTCACTAGGCGTTATAACAGCTGTAGTACCATCGTGATGCCTAAGAAGTCGACTAACTGTATTTGTTTGTATTGTGTATATTGTTTGCGATGGATCCTCTTTAAACCTAAATATTTTACCTGTGTTAAGTTGAGAAACTAACCCAACGGTATTAGAATCGTTATGGTATGGGTTTCCACCACCATCAACACCAATAGCAAAAAAATCACTTATACCATCATTACTAGTCGTTGAAACTTCATGGTGAAACAATCCACCTATACCAATTCTAAGTGTTGCCTGAGAGTTTCCACCACTTTGGCTTGTTATACCTTGCATCGTACCGTCAGTTTGACTAATCCAAGGCCAATGTAAAGATTCGTAAGATGTTCTTGTTCCAGAGTATTCACCAGCATCAATAAACCAAACTTCTTCATCTCCAGACTCAAAGTTTTTAACAAAACCATTTGTAGAATCACCATGCAAATCACCTTGTTTCAAGTTTGAAACAACTCTATTATTGTACCAAGGGGCAATGTTAAAGCTATTGTTAGTGCTCCAACCATTAGTTGCTGTTACTGCCCCAGAAGAAGTGTATTGTAAAAACTCACCTGCCCAATGGTTATTAACTCCAAACTTATACTGACCAACATCTGTTGCTGTTGCGTTGCTACTTACATTATAATCTATTTGCTCATCATTAGCATCGTGTCTATAATTTCTAAAAAAAGCAGCGTATCTACCAAAATCACCACCAACAGCGGTATCATACATACCATCAGTTTGACCTGTTATAGATCCAGCGTGTGTAGTAGCTATATTACTTTTTAAATAGTATAATTTTTTAGATGCAAAAACCCTATAGTTAACAGAAGTATTAACGTTATCCATTACGTTTTTAACAAAAACTACATCTTTTAGCAACTTAACAAAAAATCTACCATCAAACTCAGGTGAGTTTTCTGCTTTATATTTATATATGTTTACTATAGTAGCGTCTAAAATCTTAGTACCATCGGTTATAAAATCTACGTCTTCACCTAATTTTTTATCTAGCTTTAAAAAATAGGAAGCATCTTCTGGGTCTACCGTTTGGTGCCTCCAGTTTGTATCTATTTTATTTATTCTATATCTTTTTGATGTTCCTGCCGTGGAGCTAAACTCTATATAGAAAACGCTACCATCATCAATTAAATCAATGTTAGAGCCAGCGCTACCAAGAAACGGAGCATAAGTAAGCTCTATAGCGTCTCTACCTGATAAAGGAGATGTAGATGTAAGGGTATCTCCAAATATATCATTTAAAGCGAAAACATGTTCTTTAGACTCTATTAAAGCTTTTTTTATTTTAATGTAGTCTGGAGCTTCATTTTCTATAGCTATAACCTTGTATCTAGCTGGTTCTTTAACTTGATAGCTAACGTCTGCTCCTTTTTTTAATATTAAAAAATCATCTAAAACAACCTTATTGACATCTGAAGAAGCAAAAGAAACCCAAACATGATCGTCTTCAGCCTGCCAAAATCTATCCATAGCTAGATTATAGTATTCTCCAGAAGTTTCTTTTACAAAAAACTTAAAAAACTCAGTGTCTTTCATGAAGTTACCGCTATCAAGCTTAACGTTTATTTTATTTTGCTTGTCTGCAAGCTCGTTTTCTATTTTTATACCGCTTTTAGTACTACTATCTTGACTCGCTATAACAGGAGTTTCTCTACCGTACTTGTCGACAAAGGCGATACCAACTTGATAATCTCTAGCTGATTTAACAGAAGGTTTGGTTCTGCTTTCAATTAGTTTTTGCTCAACACTAGTTGTTATTTTTGGATAGTAAACATCATTATTTTGGTTTATTAAATCGTAGCCCTGCTCGTAGTTGGCATATATAATTCTGTTACCAGTAATATCTTGTGCTAAAGCTTTTTTAGGGACATTATCCCAAGGTCTTATAAGTTGATTTGAAGGGACAGATCTGTTTACAGCCTCCGAAGTTATAGTGTATGGAGTATTCCACTTGTTAGATCTTATAGAGTCTAGAACGTAAACATTTGTAGAATTGTCTTCTTTGTACAGAACGTCAATAAACACAGCATCATCAGGATGTATATCTGTATCAGGATATAAAATAATGCTAGTAGTTAAGTTTGTCATGCCTAAGTTATAACCTTTCTTTGGGTGGTAATCAAAACCACCTGGTAAAAACGCTACTTGTGTAAAAGGTGAGAAAGCGGAATACTCTCCGTCTTGATATCTATATCTAGTGGCAAATCTAGGAAGTTTAAATTGATAAAGTTTTTCTTGAGTGTCAAGTCTGTCAACAGCGTATTTTAGCTCACCACTACCAGTTTCTACAGTTGGTGGCACGCCTATTATATCTGTTATTTTAAACCTAACTCTAGCATTTTGTTCGTTTAAGTTTACTATAGATATAAAATCTATATTACCTACAAAACCAAATTTACTTGTTTGTATAAAGAATTTTTTTGCATAACTATTAAATTGAGTACTAGTTCCAGCGCCATCAGACGCTAGCGGATCGTTTATATTAAAGTTTATATCTATAACGTATTCACCACTTGTATTTATTGAGTTTGTTCTCCACCACCACTTGTTTGTACTCGCGGTAGATGTTAAGTCTGAAACCATATAAACATTAAGACCTCCGTGCGTAACGTTCGAAGTGTGAACCGTAATTCTATAAGTAGAATCACCAGATGTATCCCAGTCTATATCACTTCCGCTCCAAACTATTTTTGTCCATTGACCAGTAGGGTTTGACGTAACACCATCATCGGGTTGGTTTATTTCAATACGATCTTGCAGGTTATTGTATGTAGCGGTAAAACCAGTGGTAGTGTTGTTAGATGGAATGTAATAATTTAATGGGCCTGTACCGTTAGTGTTTGGATAAATAAAATCACCGTTTTCAGCTTTTTCATCTTGAGTATCGGTAAAAAAATTAGGACCCCCACTGCTTGGGTAGAACACAGGTTGTATTGTAGCTTTTATAGAGTAGTTTGTTATAGGTAGAGATGGCGGCTCGCCATTTTGATCGAACTCTTTAAAAACAACTGTGTCACCAGGTTGCCATTGCAGAGTAAAACCACTATTACCTTCTATATCTGTTTCTATAGCAGTTTTAAACTCGTCTCCAATTTTAAATGTAGAAAAATCATATTCAGCTTGGTTAGACGCGGCGCCGTAGTTATTAAAAGAAGAAGTGTTATTAGATGGGTTTGTAGGTTCCGTTATACGCATAACCCCAGTATATGTGTAGGCTTCATTTCTTTCTGACACAAGCTCTATTTTAGGAGCTATAGATGGAGCTTTTTTTATAACTGTTATATGTTTTTCTTCTATAGGTATCGATGTACCTGTTTTAGTATTTATAAAAGAAGTGTGAGTAGCTCCGTTTTGATCAGTACCTTCAATACATCTTTGTATGTTTATTTTTTTAGGCTCACTATTATTGTCAGTCCAAAATAACATTCCGTCTATAATATTTATACCTGTTACAATACTGTCACTCCTAAAATTTAAAACCCCCTTAGTGTCAACCAAAACTAGGTTTATAAAATTAGTCTTAACATCATGTTGTATTATAGCACTATAACCAGCTATTGGTTGTATAGATATATTATCAATATTACCTGTAAAACCTTGACCTTTAGCCTGAAGATAAACTCTGCTATAAAAACTTGCGTCAGTAGTATCAGCGAGAGTTCCCAGTTCTTTTACAAATTCGTAGGTTTTGTTTTGAGGTGAAAAACTAGAAACAACAAATCTTTTTCCATTTTCATTAGAAGCAACTAAGTTTATTTGACCACTAACGTAATTGCTTACGGTAAAACTAATTCTATATTTTTCGCCATCAATAAGTTTTCCACTTGGTATGTTAGATTGGTTTATTTTGAAGTTTTGAGCCACGTTTAAACCTTTTATGTATCCATTTTCCCAACTCCAACCAGAATTTAAAGTCCAAGAACTAGAATCTTCATTAAAACTTCCGTTTAATAATAACTCGTTGTTCTCGGTAATAAAATAATAAACTTTGTCATTTGCTTCATCAGCAACAGAACCAATACATACAGAGTTAGCACTTATAAAGTCTTGACCAGAAACCAAAGAATTACCTAATATGTTTTGAACAGTACCAACAGCAGATCCTTCTGATGTTGAAACCTGTATGTTTTCTGCATGTCTATACTCACCGTTAGGAACAAGACGCTCGTCAAGGTCTTTATTCATTTTACCTCCGGTAAACTGATGTTTAATTTCTGGCATATATTAGTGCTTTATCCACTTAGATTTGCCTCTAAGTATTTGAGTTAATTCTTCTATTTTTAAACTTGATAATCTTAGTTTTGCTTTTCTTACCTCTGCAAATTTTTCTTTTTTAAATCTAGGTACTAGTTGTTGGCCGTAAACCGTTGTTGATAATATAGCGTATGCTATACACTTATACATAGCTTCTTCGGCAAACTTATGAACTTGCATTTCAGTATCTGTACCAAGACTATCACTTATGTAATCTAAGATCACAGTTTTTCCTGAAATATTAGAGCTAAAGTTAATCTTTCCTAATCTATTGTCTATATAAAAAGATCCATTAGCTTGAGCTTGCTCAGGGTCTAAGCCATATCTATCGCCACGCATTGGCCAATAAGTATCATCTTCGTAATCATCATTATTGTTTTCTGAAGGATTCGTAGATTTATAGTTAGCCCAAGCTTTTGACTCTAGGTTTTGTGATAAGTTTGGTAATAAAGAATCTCCAACTACAGTGACATTGTCAATAGTGTTTGTGCTTTGATTAGCATCTCCATTTGAAATAGTAATAAAATTCTTAACAGTACTTATTATAATCACGTAAGCAAATTTATCTCCATTTACGTCTTCCTGTACACTTGTTAAATCTAAGTCAAGAGTTTTTGTTTCTTGCGTAATACTGTCAAAGTCGACAAAAGAAGGTAAACCACTAGTTGTTGTTAGTGTAAAAATATCGTCATCATTTAATCTACAATTATCTACACCGCTAGATGTTACCGCTTCTGGATTTTGAATGGTAGCCTGGAACTCTAAACCAGGAACATTACTACCCCCTGGTTTTAAAGAAGTTATACCTATTCTTATGTCACCTTTACCTTTAACACCCACTGTTTCATCGGCGACAGTAGCTGTAGCGCTAAACTCCAAGCTATCTACCCCAGCTAAATTAATTCTTTGCCATGCGCTGTAAATATTAGCTGTAACTATAGTGCCATTGTTTCTACTTCTAGAACCATGCTTAAAAGTTAGTTTGTCGTTAGAAACAAATATAGAATCTTGGCTCGGATTAAATGTGTTTGTTGTTTTCCAGCTTGCATCCCCAGACTGACTATCTCCAACGCCAGATGTAGAAGTAAAATCGTAATTAGTTAAAAAGTTTGTCGCCTCTGAGGTAAAGTCGTATTCTTTATTTTCTAATTGTTTAATTGAAAAAGGATTTGATGTAGAGTTTGTTTTGTATAAAGGATGTTTTATACCAGCTGAATCAACCCAAGATACTTTTGTGTAGTTAACATAATCACGAGGAAGAA
>Ga0208792_1000912_pt1 | contig 10237 bp, 7 predicted proteins | sample 14_taG_FD_184087 | JGI IMG/M metagenome (GOLD analysis project Ga0208792, IMG submission 184087) | Marine viral communities from the Subarctic Pacific Ocean - 14_ETSP_OMZ_AT15311 metaG (SPAdes) (version 2) | ecosystem: Environmental > Aquatic > Marine > Oceanic | place: Pacific Ocean | collected...
AAAGACCCCTACCTTTGTTTTTAAAAAACAGCTTAAGTGAAAGCCTCGTTTATTAAAAATCAAGTAAAATGAGTGAAAGCATCCAAAAGCTCACCCACGTGGAACACATATTAAAGAGACCAGATTCTTATGTTGGTCCTGTCGCTCGCGTTGGTGAACAGTATTGGGTCAAGGAAGGTGATGGTTTCGAAAAGAAAACCCTCATCTATGCACCCGCGCTTCTTAAGATTTTTGACGAAATTCTTGTCAATGCCATCGATCGTAATTCACTCTATCCAAAACAGGTAACGTCCATCTCCGTCAACATCGACCGAGAGAAAGGTGAAATCAGTGTCGAGAACAACGGGCCTCTCGGAGGCATCGCGGTCAAGGAACACGAAAAGGAGAAGATTTGGAATCCTGAACTCACGTTCGGGCATCTTCTCACGAGTACCAACTACGATGATTCGCAACAGCGTGTCGTCGGTGGAAGAAATGGATACGGCGCAAAACTCACGAACGTGTACTCGAGTAAATTCTCCATCAAAATCAAGGATTCCGAAAACAAGACGACGTACACACAAGAGTGGACAGATAACATGAAGACGTGTGGAAAGCCGAAGATGCGTAGCTACTCCGGAACGACATCAAGTGTATGCGTCACGTTTACGCCAGACTGGTCAAGATTCGGTATGAAATCAATGGATGAACACATCTTCAAGATTTTCGAGAAGCGTGTTTACGATGCAAACATTTGCACCACACCCGGATGTAAAGTCAAGTTCCAAGGAGAAGCTCTTCTAAAAACTGCATTCAATGAATATGCTAAAATGCACACAAAAACAGACGAAGTTTGTACATTCAGTTCAGATAGGTGGTCTGTGTGTGTCGCGCCATCCGAAGATGGATTCGAACAAGTGTCGTTCGTAAATGGTATTTGTACGACCAAAGGTGGGAGTCATGTAGACCACGTGGCGGGTATTCTCGCGTCGAACATCATCGACGAGATGGCAAAGAAAATCAAACTCAAACCGCAACAAGTGAAGAATGCATTCATGGTTTTCGTGAAGGCAACACTCGTGAACCCAACGTTCAGTAGTCAGGTCAAGTCCGAGTGTACTCTCAAACCACAGGAATTTGGGAGCAAATTTGAGCCAACGAAAAAGCTCATCAAAGATATTCTCAAAACGAATGTACAATCCGAACTCATGGCACTGTCCAAGTTCAAAGAAATGAAAGAGCTTCAAAAAACGGATGGTGCGAGAAAGTCTAAAATCACCGGCATACCAAAGTTAGATGATGCAAATAAGGCGGGTACCGCACAATCTGGAAAGTGTACGCTCATCATCACAGAGGGTGATTCAGCGAAATCACTCGCAGTCGCTGGACTCTCTGTAGTTGGACGTGATTATTACGGGGTATTTCCACTTCGCGGTAAGTGCAAAAATGTGAGAGATGCATCTGTCAAACAACTCACGGAGAACAAGGAGTTCAGTGACCTCAAGAAGATTTTAGGTCTTCAACAAGGTAAGGTGTATACGTCGCTCAATGAACTCCGATATGGTCGTCTCATGATCATGACGGATGCCGATACTGATGGAAGTCACATCAAGGGTCTTGTACTCAACATGATTCATTACTTTTGGCCGAGTTTACTTGACCTAAATTTCGTGGTGAGCATGGTGACACCTATCATCAAAGCCACCAAGGGTTCTCAAACCATGTCTTTCTACACGGATTCCATGTTTAGAATGTGGTATGGAAATGGGAGACCCGGTTGGAAGATTAAGTACTACAAGGGTCTCGGTACGTCTACGTCTGCCGAGGCTCGAGAGTATTTCAAGAACATCGAACAGCTCACGGTTAAATTTGATACAGACGAAAAAACAGATGATTCTGTAGTACTCGCGTTCGATAAAACAAAGGCTGATTCTCGTAAGACGTGGCTCTTAGAAAGCACCGAAAAAGAGAGTTCGGAACTTGAAATCCCATACGGAAATGTCGAACGAATTAACATCACAGAATTCATTCACAAAGATCTAGTAAATTTCAGTCTCGCAGATTTGAAGCGTTCTATCGCACACGTGTCTGACGGTCTCAAGCCCTCTCAAAGAAAGGTCATGTATTCATGCTTCAAAAAGAATTTGACGAATGAAATGAAAGTCGCACAATTGGCGGCATACGTCGCAGAAACATCGGCATATCACCACGGAGAAGTGTCTCTTGCGGATACGATCGTAAAATTAGCACATAATTTTACTGGTTCGAACAACATCAACCTTCTCGAGCCGTGTGGTCAATTCGGTACGAGACTCATGGGTGGTAAAGATGCGAGCCAAACGAGGTACATCTTTACGAAGCTCACAAAACATGCAAGAAAACTCTTTGATGCTAGAGATGACGCGGTACTCAAGTATCTCGATGATGACGGCAGACCCATCGAACCAGAATATTACGTGCCAGTGTTACCTACAGTTCTCATCAATGGTACTGAAGGTATTGGAACGGGATTCAGTTGTTATGTACCACCGTTCAACCCAAAAGACATTTGCGAAAACATAGAACGAGCTATTTACGGCGAAACACTCAAAGAAATGAAACCGTGGTTTGACAAGTTCAAGGGTCGTGTGTTTAAAAACGAAGAAGGGTTATGGATCACAGAGGGTGTGTGGACATGCAATAGCGCTGGAACTAACCTCAAAATTACCGAGCTTCCACCGGGTCGCTGGACACAGGATTACAAAGAATATCTGGATGGTCTCGTGGAAAAGAAGATTATTTCTGGATTCGTAAACAACAGCACGACAGAAGACGTGAATTTCACTATCACGGGATACACCGGGAAAAACCTTGTGAAGGATTTTAAGCTTCAAAAATCATTTCATGTGAGCAACATGCACCTATTCCACCCGACCAAGGGTATCAAGAAATATGAAAGCCCAGAGGACATTTTAACGGATTTTGTGGACATTAGAATTGATGTATACAAGAAACGAAAAGCGCATCTTCTCCATGTTCTTACAGAAAAGGTGAAAAAACTAGAAAACGTGTCTCGTTTCGTAAACGCCGTCATCAACGAGCGCATCATCGTATTTAAGAGAAAGAAAAATGAACTCGAAGATGAGATTTCTAAATCATACGATGCGGTCGATGGCTCGTATGATTATTTGCTCAACATTAAGACCTACCAGTACACGAAAGAAGCTGTACAGTCGCTGAACGAGGAGACCGATACCATCAAGAAAGAGTTGGAAAAATTGGCGGCCACGAGTCACATCTCCATGTGGAAAATGGATTTAAAAATATATAAGCAATAAGTAGTATGTGTGATAGATCCGGTCCAGATACCGGAGCCGCACTTTGTCTGTCAGCCCTCGGGCAACAGGACACATATCTTTTAGGCGAAAATTCACCCTTTAAGTATGAATCTAAACGACATTCAAATTTTAGAAAGTTTCATAGAAGTTTTAATGTTAACAAACCTTCGAGTGCATCAGATGGATGGCCTTTCGGTCAAACCATAAAAGTTACATTTAGACCACAAGATATGGGAGATCTTCTCTCGAATATGTATATTAAAATAAACTTACCAGGTCTTTCGGGTACACAGTATAATTACGCGGATAGAGTTGGGAGACATCTATTTAAATCTATCACCATGCGCGTTGATGAAAATATAGTTGAAATATACAAAGATGACATTGGATTCATATATGATGAAATGTACCTCGATCAATCGGAAAGCGCGAGTAGAATATATACAGATGGACGTTTTGTTTACAGAGAATCCGTGCTAGACCAAGGACTCAATTTTTTCAGAGGTCTCGATACAACCGTATATGTACCTATTCCATTTTTCTTCTCAAGAGCCTATGAATCGTCTGATTATGAAACAAATATACACAATAGACCATACTTTCCTTTGTGTGCGATTAACAAACAAAAGCTTGAGTTTGAAATTGAATTTAGACCTCAGACATTTTTTACAGATGACCCGGTTGATTTGACAGTAAAAGAGTTTGATATCGTGACAGAAGAAATTACACTCACACCCGAAGAACGACTCTTTTACACATCTAGAAAATACGAAATGATAACCGATGTGTTCAAGACTCACCCCAAGTTTGACATAGAACCCGGAGAAGATAAAGTAAAATTTGAGCTCACACCCGAAAATCGCGTAAAGACACTTCACTTTTTCTTCAGAAATAAATTGTTTGAGAATGAGAATGTCGCGAGTAACGCAACTGCCACAAATCAAATATACGATTATTACCACAATAGATTCAATCTTGGACCAAAACCATCATACAAACGTGCAATTGATTCATTGTCCGATGACGTAGCGGTCGCAGCGAAGCTATTCATAGATGGTCAAGAACTTCCATTCATAAATTATGTAGATTCACACTATTATAGGTATCTCACCGTTTTGAACCATAAGTTTCATTCAACACCGAGAAATATATACACCTATACGTTTTCTATGAATCCAAGAAATGTTGACCCATCCGGAAGTCTAGACTTCACAAACATAAAGAACAACCGAACTACAATAGACTTTCAAATGAATCCTTATTTCGGGACGAATGAGTCATACACATGTCATATATACTACACAGCGTATAAGACGCTTACATTTGAAAACGGCTACCTTGAATCTCGAAGTGAGCCCATATCGTATTCTCCAAGTTTAGGAGAACAAGGTATGAGTGAAAATTCACGTATTATATACGAAGAATCACTTGCCGAATAATTTATCTTTATTTTCTTTTATGTAATTAATGATCCCATTTTTAATACACCATTTGATGAAATTGAGTTGCGCGAGCGTCGTATTGATTTCATCAGTTGTACCGGGGACTTTATATGAGATTTTGTCCGACCGACAAAAGGGGTCAAATAATTTCTTGCTATATCCATCAAGAGTAGATTTATAAGCACAATGCACACTGAAAATCTTACCTTCGTTTGTCTTGTACATCAAATTAGTTTTCTTAGAATAGTTCGTGATGAACCATTCCAGATTTCGAAGAGAAATGCCACCAGTTTTAGACAAAATTTGTACGAGCGTTTGCCCGTTTTCTGGTGTACAATAAAATGAATCGATTGAATTTAGTAGGATATCTGATTTCCTCATATTACATCATAAGCTTCAAATCTCTAAATTGGTTATTATTAGATGATTCACATGCGGGACACCCAGCTTTATACATGGGAGGAAACGCGTGATTGTGTCTAATAGTTGCACACATGGTCACGGGTTCATGAAGTTTGGGTGCGGCGGCGTGCGTTGCACAATAACCACCGTGACTCGCTTTTCTAGTACAGGGCTCACCACCCTTTTTAATACCCATACAATACCCACCTGGATTGGGTAAATCTCTCAAAAGAAGCTTCAGGGGTATGTTGTGAATGGTCGATACTGAGCGCGCGTATAAAAGCATTCTTTCATGACACACCTTTTCCACCTCATCCTCGAATACTCTCGCGAGATTCTCAGATATCTTCATCCTTATTACATTAACGCACCTAGTTTTTAAATGGCAATTCTTCGACGGGTGTTTCTTTCTTCTTTTTTGGCCTTCTTTTTGGTTTGATTTTGGTGAGTAATTCACCGAAAATTTCTTCTTTTGGATCTTCGAACAACGGCTCGATGAGGTCACACACTGGATTTATAAATTTATTCATGAAATAGTATTCATAATCAATGGGGATACCATTTTCTTTCGCGTATTTTGGATCTTCAGACTTTTCAAAAGCCTTAGCTTTTGGGTCATCCGTTTTAATGAGTACATATGGTACCCTATCACCCGATTGTGGCTCCGACCCGGGTTGGCGTTCACGCATTTTTCTCACAACTTGTACATGTGCTTGATTTATATAATCGATATTAGGGCTATTAATTGATACACTCTGTCCTTTTACTTTATATGAATCTGAAAGACCCTGTGAAAGTGTGAGCTTTTCAATGGGTACGTCTCCCTCAATCAGTTCAATCGCACGTTGAAGAGCCAGAGCTCTCGGAGCTTCTGTGTCATTACTCTCGAGCACAACATCAAGAAGTTCTTTACAAACTTCCCGTACGTGCGCAGTATTGTCGCGTCTCACGAGCTGAAGACCCTTCACATCTATATAATCCATGTTCATCTTTCCATCTTTTCCTTGTGTCCAGAGCTTTGCGGCATATCGTTTTTTAGAATAGAGGAAATAGGGCCAATACACCTTTTCCAATTCTAGATTATTGGGTTTCTTAAAAAGTGCACTACATTCTTCAGCGGCGCGTTCACCAATTTCCCAACTATATTCGACGGCTTCGATGCCTTTACGGTCACCTACATCAAATTCAACCATTACCGAGTCGGTGTCACCGTATCTCACTTTCGCACCCGGAAAGTTCTTTTCCACGTACTCCTTTGTTTCATCAATCATACTCCGACCTTTTGTTGTTACCGTAGACGCGATGTTTACACATGGGAGTATCCCCTTTGATGCACCTGTGAATCCATACACGGAGTTCATACTAATTTTGTAAGCTAATTGCTTACCATTATACATCGCTTTGAGTGCACCTGTGGATACCGCCATATCCTTCTTCGCTTGCTTCCTGAATTGTTTCAATTCAAGTAAAATGCTGGGTAACAACGTTGGAACACCTTGTGCAAATTTGCATAGACGCTTTGTCGGTGGTTGCCCCTCAACTTTACTCGGTACAGGAATCTCAAATGTCTCATACTCCACACCAGGTACGTTTTCGTATTTAGGATCCATAACAAGACTCGAATAACACAAGTTGTGTGCCATCATGATGGAGGGGTACAGACCTTCGAAATCAAGCGCTGTAATCGGTGTATAGTATGCACCCTTTTGAGCGTCAAGAACGGTCGCACCTTCATATCCTTGGTCAGCCATCTGACCATATTGAATTGTGGGTACCATGAATCCCATTTCCCGTGCCTTCTTTGTGAGTTGACTAAACACCTTAATTTGCTGTCCCCGTTCGACGAGATAACATAATGGAGTCCAGGTTGCTTTCGCCATTTCCAGTAGATTTACAAGAATGCATAATTTAGACAAGAGTCTATGAGGAAGCAATGTATCCTTAATACAATACTCTGCAACTTCACGCAGTTTTACTGGATCGGCTTCTTTGTAGCGTGCAAACATTTCTTTCGCCGGCATATCAATTTTGCTGTCCCCGAGGTACAGTTTAGACACGTTGTCAAGTTTATATGAGTCGAGTTTGTAACCTTTCTTCACCTCATGAAACAAATCAAATATAAATCTACCAGGCATACTCACGAGTTTTAAGTCGTTATCACCCAATGCACTCGAAGAAAGTTTCTTCAGGGTAAGTTCACAATTATGGCCACGAAGTTTACTCAATTGAAAAAATTTGAGGTCACATCGCGTAACGATGGCGCGTTTCATCAAATATTCCAAATCAAACCCAAATATATTCCACCCAGTGATGATGTCTACGTCCTTATCATGTAAATATTCACGGAATGCCATTAACATTTCGCGTTCAGTATCGTACGACAGAATAGTAGAACCTTCCAATTCCGGATCAGTCTTTTTGTAACATAGACAGGTTTTATCGTATGGTTCGTCACTCCCAAATTTACAGAGTGAAATTGCGATTTGAAAACATGCATCACCTTGGATATCAGCATCAGGGAATTTACCAGTAGAACTATTACATTCAATATCCACGGATGCAACTACAAAAGGTGCAGTTTTCGGATTTTCAACTGGTTTTAACTCACGCCAATTTTTACATTCGATGTCTATGTCAACGTGCGCGTTATACGCAGCTGTACATAAATCACCTGTATCGAGCCATCCAGTTGACTGAATACCAGTTCTGTGCATGAGTCGAAGTACCGGGTCCAAATTAGATTCGTACATTTTCATGCGAATACTTTCATCTGGAAGTGGTCGTCGAAGACGTCCAGCAACCATACGTCTCGAAGCAAGATTTCTAAAAAATAACTGAAGGTATGGGAATTGCTCATTGTTTTGAAATCCCCAAACATCTTTGCGGTGAATCGTGTTATAACTCGTGAGACAACCAGGACACGCCTTTTCGATTTTGTTGTATATGATTTGCACCTTTTGTTGTGTTATATTACGAGGCAACTTTACAAAAAAGTAAGGTGTAAATGCTGTCGTTACACATACAGACTTACCCTCACTTGTTTTACCAAAGATACTGATCAAGTGTTCGTCGTCTGTATCCCTGGTCTCCCAGGTGAGTGCTTGGAAGACAACCATACTTCGTTATGTACCTAAAATTTTAATATCATTTAATAATAATTATGTCAGCTGCACTTGTCGATCTTGTATCAGTCGGGGCTCAGGATGCCTACATCACTGGCGAACCCCAAGTCAGTTTCTGGCGCCAAAACTACAAGCGCTACACGAACTTTGCTCTCAAGCCAGAGCGCATGGATTACATCGGTACTTTCACGGGTGGCGCGGAAGTTGTCGTACCAATTCGCTCGAAGGGTGACCTTTTGAGCTACATATGGGTGGAACACCCAAATATTTCCAACGTTGGCGTAAACACTGATGGCCTCTTTTCTTCGGGTGATACCAGTGTGACTGAATTCAGTCTTCACGTTGGTGGACAAGAAGTTTGCAAGTTCGATTCCTTGTATGTACAAGGTGTTCACAACGTTGTGTACCGTGATACACAAGCCAAGGCATCTTGCTCCGTGACATCGGAAACAGTCGCCGATAACGCGAAGGGTGTCGCTGGTACCGCGTCCGATTATTACATGGTACCATTCTTCTTCAGCGAAGATTGGACTAAGTCGCTCCCATTGGTGGCGTTGCAATATCACGAAGTTGAATTGCGAATCAAGTGCCGTTCTGGTCTCGGTAACTTGGGAGCAAGCCCAAAAATATACGGTATGTATGCATACTTGGACACCGCCGAACGCGAGCATTTCACGTCACAAGAACACGAAATCCTCATCACCCAAGTGCAATATCAACCAATGACAAAGACTGACACGTCTATCGATTTGACTTATTTCAACCATCCAGTCAGGGCGCTCCACTTGACAACGTCAAATGTGTCTGGTACTGGATGGGCGAGTGATTACAGTTTCGATACCGCGTCGCTTTACATTAACGGCCTCGCCCTATTCGAAAATGGTTCGAACACATTCCACCATAATGTTGTTCACGAAATGCACACCACTGCACTCGCGCCATCATCTCTTGATGCGGTTCCACTCTTCACGTGGCCATTCTGCTTGACCATGAACCGGTCACAGCCAAGTGGCTCTTTGAACTTCTCTCGCATAGATAATGCGAAACTTACCATTCAAAGTCCAAGCTCCGGTGCCAATGATGGATTATATAGAGTTTACGCTGTAAACTACAATATTTTGAGAGTGAAAGATGGTATGGCGGGTATTGCATTCTCCAACTAAATTAATTTCCAGAAGACCCGAAACCACGATTTCCTCTCTGCGTTTCCACGAGTTCTTGTACTTCTTCGATGAGAGGTGTTTCACACCTTTCCAGAATCATTTGTGCAATTCTATTTCCCTTCTTAATGACGAACGGCTCACTCCCGTGATTAAGTAGGATGACTTTCAACTCACCCGTAAAATCTGGGTCGATGACACCCGCACCGGTTTGAATGCCATACTTAAGTGTCAAACCGGATCTAGGTGCAATACGACCATAAACACCAGGTGGCAAATGTGCACAGACACCAGTACTTACAAAAGCACGTTCGAGTGGCGGGACGATTACTTCTTCCATGCTATATAAATCATAGCCAACGGACCCAGGTGAAGTCCGTGTAGGAATGATCGCATCTTCGTGTAGCTTCTTAATTTGAAGACTCATGAATAACATTCTGGTGTAATCTTTATACAAGTATATATAAATGATACCTCTCGTCATAGCACTCGGTGCGGCCGCTCTCGCGTACACATTCACCGGAGAAAACTTGGTCTCCGCTTCGGAAGCGAAGAAACTGATCAAAAGTGGAAAGATAAAGAAAGTCATAGATGTACGAACATCTACAGAGTACAGACTTGGTCACTACCCAAGAGCGTTACATTTGCCAGTCAACAAAATGAACGAAAAAACAACGACAGAACTTCCAAAAAAAGGATTGCTCGTCTACTGCAACACCGGACAGAGGGCAAGGATTGCGGCAGAGAAATTAATTGATTTGGGATTTGAAGATGTGTATTACATAGCAGGACATTACTCAAGTTTGAACTGAAAC
>Ga0208792_1000917_pt1 | contig 10208 bp, 27 predicted proteins | sample 14_taG_FD_184087 | JGI IMG/M metagenome (GOLD analysis project Ga0208792, IMG submission 184087) | Marine viral communities from the Subarctic Pacific Ocean - 14_ETSP_OMZ_AT15311 metaG (SPAdes) (version 2) | ecosystem: Environmental > Aquatic > Marine > Oceanic | place: Pacific Ocean | collected...
GGGAGATACGGCGTTGACGTTGAAGTTGGCGTCTACTGAATCAAGGATTTCGGTTGTGCTTGAGCCAGGAACAACGAGTGCTGCGTTGCCTTTGAAGAGTTTGCGGTCGAGAACGATAGTCATGGTTGGTTGGCTTGAATGAATGGATCCGCGTCGGATCTGGTTTGTTTGAGTGATTCGAGGATTGAGTCGCTGATCAGCAAGTGCGAGTGGTAGTCCTTGTGTCCCGCGTCATCGCCAAGTACTGGATGCAGGCGAGCGATTCGGTCCATCGATGCGGAGGACATCAGGGCCAGGTGGACATTCGAGAGTTCGTCGAGTGCCCGCTTGAACGAGCTTTTGAGTGTCAACAACTCTTTGATGATCAGCAGTTTGTCTGGTCCGTCGTACAAAGCGTCTGCTTCATCTACTGAGCCTTCCATGGCTGTGAAGCAGAGCTCGCTCATGTACAGGGCGAGGGTCAAGAGCTGAATGAACTCGACCCCGTCCTTTGAGTTTTGGATGAGCTGAATGACGACGTACTGAAGATCGCAGATGCCACCGCTGTTGACGCTGGCATCTTTGAAGTTCAGTTCTGGGATCAGATCTGAGACTGGGAGCTGGATTCCGGCTCGTCCAAGCAAGTCTCGGAGCTCACCGGGACTGATGGAGTCTGGGAATAATCCGTCGTTCTGAGGTTCAGCCATTCGGGGTACTGGGGTTGGAGACCGAGCTGTTCTCGAATGTCGTTAACTCCGTCAACGAGTGCAGGAAAACCTCTATCAATTGCTTTGGCGCGAACTTGTATTCCGTCAACGTGGACGTTGATGAATGTCGGAATGTGTGTCTCCCATTGGTTCTTTGATTCGTTGAAGACTTCGACGCCTCTACCATTGACGGCACTCACCGTGACAGCTCTGTCAGACAAATTAACAGCTTGAAGCACTCCGAGTGCTGTGCGGTAATGCCATGAGTTGGCATTGGCTAGCAAGTTGATTTGAAAGCCTGTTGTTTTGCTTGTCAAAAAACTTAGAGCTAGTCGTGTTTTCTCGCGCTTGCCTTGATACAAAGATGCATCAACAAGAAACCCTTCGAGTGCTTCGACGTAGGCATCAAATGGTACGGAAGCAGTCCATTGCGCTTGCTCTTTGTAGAGGCCCATCTTGTTGAGATGGTACTGATTCAGTGACACTTGTTCAGGCTTTTTCGTGATGCCGTCAGGTGCGATATTGCTGAAGCGATCGAGGGTGTCGATTGGTGCTGTTGCGACTAATGAAGAACTCATGAAACGAAGGAAGCAATTGAAAACGCACCGTTGAAATGGTGCATTAAAAAAGCTCCACCTTTCGGCAGAGCTACGATTAATAAATGGAATTACTGCTCTTAGCGACTCTTTGGTCGCATCATGTATCGCCAGATTATGCGATTCAACTCGAGTGCCGCCATGTTCAGCAAATCGTCAAAAGGCTGATCAGGGTTGAGGATATGAGCCAGTCAGCAAAGATTGAGGTTTACAGGGAGCTAAAAGAAGTGACACCTCATGACTGCGCTGTTGAAGTTCTTGCTTGATCGCTAAGTTCCTACAGTGGACTGAATCATCAATCTCGAGATGTATAGCGCTGAGCTCCCGGCAGTGACCGAAGGTACAGCCATGGTGATACCTCACGAGAAGGCAATTGTTCCTTGCTCGAACTTGATCCAGGATCTGATTCGACTGGCCTCATTCCTAAAGGAATTGCAGACGCAGTCACATTTGATTCACCTGAATTACGAAGGGTCTAACTTCATTCCAGTCCATGAGTTTCTGAAAGAGCGCTATGAGACGCATCAGGAACAGTTCGACACGATTGGTGAATTCGTGCGAGCCATGGACTTTTACATGCCGATGTGTGCGTGTGGCCTGAAGGATGAGATGCCGACGTGTTTCAACAATGTCTCCAGCCATGACGGCAGGGACATGCTCATGACCTATCACTCAAACCTGTGCGATTTGTGTGAGATGGTCTGCGAGATTGAACCCGTGGCAATCGAGATGAAAGCCATGGACGTGGTTCATTACCTTGCCGAGCTGATGGCTGATGCCAACAAGACGACTTGGTATCTGAAAGCCACTCTTCGCTGCGGTTAAGGCAGGATGATTTGCTCTTTCTCTTTCCAGCCTTTGCGGTCTACCCATTCCTGGTAGTCCGCCCTGGCGGCAGGTGTCATGTAGCCGTAAACGCGATTCATTACATGTTTAAAAGCATGTTCTTTATCGCTGATACGGTCTAATTCAAGTGCAGCCATTGCAGCACAGGCGATGTCGAGTAAGTCGTACATCGGGATTGCGACGGCATCGCAAGCTTCAGAGTTATTCAGGAGGAGTCTGTTCGCTATCTCCTAAGTTACCCAGAAGATAGAAGACAAGAGTATCGATCTGGGTGTAGATGCCTTCATAGGAAAGCTTGCCTTGAATGGTGGGGGAAACATCTTTGATTTGCTCCTCAGATAAGTTGGTGTAGTTGTCTGCGAGGTAGCCCTCGATCTCTTGGATGGTCATGGGTTCTCCGTATTCATTTTTTGATGTATAAGTCTTCTTATTTCGCTAGCGCGGTCTGAGCGATTTAAGGCCACTTTGTCCTCAAGGCATGCTAATTCAGTGTCGTTGAGCATTATCTTGACTTGGTGCGTCCGCTTACTAGGTTGTGTTGGTGCGTCTCTGGAAGGGAAGTTGTTACAGACAGCATCGCAAAGCTGCTCGACAACATCATCTTTGTAGTCAACGAGACCAAAGTTCGATTCAATGATGCAATCAATGTCTTCCATTAGTTGCTCTCGTGCTGTGAGTAGTTCGAGTGAGTTCATGAGTTGGTTGGATGAGGTTTCTGTTCTGTAGCGACGATCTTGAGCTTGCCATTTGCGATCTTGTCAAGCATCACGCCAGTTGCGCCTATAAGCTCACCGTCGCCATTGATGCGTTTACAGCCAAGGTCTTTTGCGATCTGATCGACGATTGCAGGAGTGGATTCGTTGACTGATGCGCAGAATTTCCGGCGCTTAATGTGATCAGTCATGAGTTAATCAGGGGTGAGCATGTTGGCTTCGTCTTCGCACCAGGCTTCAAGCCATGCATCGGCAGACAATGGATAGAGATAGTCTTCACCATTGCCAATAGGTGAGGGGTCGAAGTCAGCCAAGTATTCTTGGTAAGCTTCTCGTTGTTTAGGTGTCATAAGTTAACGCTGTTCGGTAACGCAGAGCAGTGATTGGTTGTCGAGTTGCATGACTGACCACTTGCCCAGGGCGCGGTCCATGTCTTTGGCGTAGATGTCTTGGAAGCGCCTGCTGATTGAGTAGCCGTGGCCCTTAATCCAGAGGCGCTGTTCGTAAGCGACTTTGAAGTGTTTCATTGTTTTTAGAGTGTTAGTTGATTAGGAATTCGACTTGTTGAGCATTGCTTGGCGGATCATGATGGAGAATCCTCAAGAGGTTCAGTCGCGACGACCCATGCAGATGCGAGGTCTAGGGCGTCTTCTGCATATGCAAGAACTGTTAACTTCTCTTGCTGTGCTTTGTCCCAAGTTCCGCTTTCTTGGAACTGAAAGTCTCTTGGATGACAAGTAGCTGCTTTCAGTTCTTCTAGCGCCTGGGACAGAAGTGTCCTGGCAGATAACCATTCTTCATGCAAGTCAGAACGGCTTGTGCCGTTGAGGCTGGTGATGGGTGTGGTGTAGTTAGTCATTGTTGTGAAGGTGTTAGTTAAGACGTGATTGCGAAGCTAAGTGGTTCGCCGATACCATGGAATGCACTCCAGAAGTCGCTTGCCTTGGGAAGGGGGCGTCGTTCTGAGTTGGTGTGCATGTAAGGAGTTGTGTGTAATTTTGAGAATCTGATTGGAGTGAATCCATCTTTCTCTGCTTTTCTGTTCCACCGCGCCAAGGCGACGTAGAACTTGGGTCCCATGGTGTAGATCTTGTCGCTGTCTGAGCTCCAAGCAACAACGGAACTGTGCTCATTGGCAGTACTGCAGGAATGAGAACCGATCCAGCCTTTGCCACCAGCGCTGTCTGCATAGTCACTACGTTCTTGCTGGGTTTCCCACTGTTCGAAGAAGGCTTGGTAAACCTTGGCAAATTTGCGTTGAGCTGCTCTGATTGATTCGTCAGAGATCTTGTCTTTAGTGGATGCAGTCATGTCAGTTACGACTAGTTTTTCGAGGTCAATAGCTTCAATGCCAGCCGTGTCGTCATCGGACAGGTCGATCATTTCTGTATCGACGGTTCCAAGTAATGCGTCAAATAGATCTTTGACAAACGACTGGTCAGTCTGTGGTGAAGTCATAAATCCATGGGTGCTAAGGGCTCGTAGCCGCGAACTTTCGACAGCCGATCTGTTTTGTGTTCGGCGCAGACAAACTCAGGGTGGATGTCTTTCTTGCGGCAGTATTTCATGAAGGTAGCCGTATCTAAGTCTTCTTCGAGATAGACAAAGTCTTTTCTCTCATAGCTGAAAGAAGTGAAGTACTTGCGCCAGTCATCGCCAATTAAGGCAACTAGGTATGACTTCTTGACTTTGACCCATGCGTGGCCGGGGTCTGTGAGCATCGTGAATCTGGGATGAAGCTTGGCAATCATTGGAATCAATGTTGTTAGAGTTGTAGAAATCGTCGGGCTTAATAGCCGCAACCATCAGCGCCATACGACGGGGGCGTTGCTGTTTGAGAGACTTCAGATGTCGACACGTAAGTGGCAAGCTTCTGGTCGCCAGTCAGGAACTGGTGTTCTGCGTGAAGTGATCTTTGTATACCGAGGAGTGGCGTACTCCCGGTGGGTGGGCTGAGCATGCGAGCAATTAATTTAGACATGATGATTCGGCTTAAGGCTGAGAAGGAGAAGGCCCGGAAAATAAAGATCCGAGCCATGCAAACTGTCAGGTGTCTGCAGGTAACGAACTAGATTCATCTAGCTCTTCGAAGTCAGGATTAAACCGTCTGCTTTTTCTGTAGGCGGTGTAATCGTCGTACCATTCATTGCCCGGATAGTCTTCTGGGTAGATGGATGGTGATGCGTTGTATGTCATGAGTTGCGCTGCATAAGGTTTATTCCTTTGCTTGCGTCAATACATACGCTTGAATGATTGGCTTGCATTGCTGTGATCAGTTCGCTTGGTGTTGGTTTGAGCCCAGCTGCGGTACAGCAACAGCGAAATCGGTTAAAGCGACGAAGCGTCTCAACGGCGATTGCGTCTGTTTGAACGTCGATTAGTGCTTGTGGAGGTTGCACGACAACCGGAATCTCCTGACCCGAATGGGACCAGGACATGGGTTCTTCCTCTGGCTCGGGTTCGTCTAGGTAGAACTCATCGCTGAGGATTGAACGAGTGGCGTAGCCGTCTTCAGTTTTGATTCGTGTGTCTGCAAAATGCAGACCCTCTATCAGTTGAAGATTGTCTTGCTGTTGCTGAATAACCCAAGACGCTTGATCTTCTCGGCATAAAATTGCCCAGTCTTTGCGCTTGGTGTTCAGGTGCTTGCCCCAGAAGTAATGCCAGCCGGGATCTTTAGTGGAGGGAACAGGCTCGCTTTCGATTTGAATTTGTGCTTTTGGTTGCTCTTTAGGTGATCTTTTCTCTTGTGATCTTTGTGGTTTGTGGCGAGCCTGTGTTGTGTGAGCAGTTGATTGGATAGTCATTCGTAAGTGTCAGTTGTGGGTAGGAGTTGAGTGGTAGTTCGATCTGCCAGGGGTTAGCTGGCCTGTAATTTGCGTACATGTTCAGAATCTGCATCTGTCGCTTTGTCAAAGAATTGTCTGATCCGTTTTGGTTAGGGAAAAAGTTCTCTGCAAAGCCTTTGAAGGTACGAGCTACCAGACGTGGCCTGGTGTCTCTGACCTTTGTCGTCGTCGAGGTGACAGTCTTCTGCTGACATGAAAGGTTTGGTTGTTTGACTGTGTAACCCCAAGAGTTGAGGACATCAGTTACAAAAAAGCTCTGCTCCTGAGTGAGAAGCAGAGCTGACCCGATAGACGGGAAACCTTCGATGTCTTTGATCACCATCTTTCCGAAGATGGAAAGAGGTGTAAGTAGTCGCCGATCGCTGGGGGTAGCAGTCAGGATGAGGTCGGGTTTCATTCGACGTCGAGTTTTGTGCCATCTAAATACCTCGCGATTGCGCAGTAATAGATGTCATCGCTGTCAAATATCGCCTTCAGGTTTGTAGGGTCTGCAGCCTCCATTGCGTATGCAAGATGTTTAGCGAATGAACCGCCGTGCCTTTTCATGCGCTCGATCACACGGGACTCTTGTTGTCTGAAGTCACCGAAGTGAATCTTGCGACTCGGTGGACTTGATGGTCCCGTTCGGATCGATAAGGAAGGAAGGGGTTCGGTTAACAGGGAGGTTGTTTTGCAGGCATCTGAGGATGTGCATGTACTCGTGGATGTTGTCGGCGTCGTAGAGCCAGATGAGTCCTGTGATCCTGTCTGTGACTTGGATTTGGCCGAGAGAGTTGTCATAGATTTGAGGTAGGTAGCGGCTGATTGAGTTGAAGCCTTTGTTCGAGTCTTTGGTCTGCGCCATTGATGAATTTGCGGATGGCTTTGGCTTTGTCGCCGTCAGCGCTTTGCGGGTTGATCGCCGCTTCTCGCCGGGCCGCATGAAGGAGTTCAGAAGCCGCATGGCGGAGAGAGAGAAGGCAATCAACTTCAGAGCGAACATTCATGTTGCATGACATATCGCTCATATGATGGCGTGAACGGGACATATTGCAAGCCCCAGCAAGCATGACGCCTGCCGGGGCCGGATGGGTTAGACGCTGGTCAGCCGAGCAATGTCAGCGTTATGCGCAAGCTTTTCAGCTTCTTGGCGCTCTTTGCGTTTCTTGATTGCAAACACCCTTTGAGGGCTGACTGTGCCTAGTGGGTGGGACTTGCCGTAGTGGGTAGTACCCGTTTTCTCGTCGATGAACGAGTCGTCTTTGTTGTCTTCTCCGAATTGGTGAACAATGTGATCTGATTTAACGCCAACTTGAATTGCGCTTTCAAGATGGTCTTCGTCGACGTAAGCGAACGTGACGTTGTTGAAATCAGATGGATCGTTGTAGATCCTGCATTGAAAGCGCCAAATACGAGGCAATTGAAAGCTCATGGATCATTAAGCGAAGTGAAACCCTCTAAAACGCACTGTTGAAGAGGGGCATAAAAAAACACGACCTAGAATGAACACAGAAAATGCTCATTTAAGTCGTGCGACCACAAGATTTAATCCCTAACAATAGAGGGAGAATGATTAACTATTTTGCGGATAAGGCCGCAATGCACGGTGGGGATGCTGACAAGGAATATTCAGGGCGGCTTAAAGCAACGATGGGTCGTAGTCAGAACGATCGCGCTTTAGCAGCTGCAGACATTATTCGCAGAGAGTCATTTAGAAGAGGTGATAACGCGAACAACACTCGTGACCTTTTTCAGTCAATGGGCATCCCCAGTGGCCGGCCTCCTTTGAATCAAGAAAGCTTGTCCAAAGTCGCAGCCAAGGACTTGCTAGGGCGCATGGATCAAATGAATAGTGGGCAGCTTCAGCAAATGGTTGAAACCATTGCTCGTGCTGAGGGACCAGGCATCATGACTAGGGAGGGTGTTTCTCGAGCAAAAGCGCAAATAGCAGGAGCTCTTGCTGATACAGGCACACAAGGCGATATCGCTCGAGTTGGCGCTGTCAGTCTTGGAGTTGGTGGAATTACTGCAAGCGGAGCAGCATTGATTGACTTGATGCAATTCCTAAGCCAGGGCCAGGAAGTTGATCAAGAGCGGAATCAAGTACTGCCTTCATGACTTACCCCCAGCAGTGGGAATGTGACTTGTACTCCAGGGTTGCTTTGACTCTGGAAGAAGGTCATAAAACTGATAGTTCGTACTATGTGCTTGTGAAAGAGTGCATTAGATTGTGCGAAGAGCATGAGATTGTTCAGCCTGATGACTGATGATTTCTTGAGTAGTCCTGATGAATTACATAAGGGCCTTTGGGTTGATACAGAAGCTGATAAATGGGTAAGCATTTGCAAGGCGTTAAAGGCTGCCGGAAAGACCGACAGCTTTTACTACCAGCAAGGCGAAACAATTGTCGGTAAGACCAAGCTTGAGAAGTTGATTGATGGATGATTTCAGATTGGCTGGGACGGAGTTGGAATTAGACATCCGTGATGGGCTGTCACCTTTCAACTTGAACGAATTGCGTAGGGCATTTCGAAGGGACAAGTTGATACCCAGGTCACTGACCTCTGATTTCAATGTGATGGCACCAGAGAACAGTGAACCTGAGTACGGGATGTCGGGTAGTTACCAACCTGAGGTGACCTATGGGCTTTGATCTATTTAGATGTATTTGAGAAGACGAAGTTTGAGCTCATCCTCTTTGATGAAAGGCAGGACAGAGGCCCAGATATCACGAAAGCGTTCTTGGTAGGACCATCGATCGCCTTTGTCGGATTTGTACCCGCATACGACTGGGTGGATTGAGCCATTGTCTGACCGGAGGCAGTCAAGGCGGTAGAACGTGCAGCCCCGGTAGTCTTCGGGCGGGGTGTATTCGCCTACCTCGTCTTCGCCATTGTCACCACAGAAGACTGCGGTGTCCAGGTCGATCTGACGAAAACCACCGTCGTAATCCCCAGGCAGGATGTTGTCTTCGCTTGGGAAGGGTATGCGCCAGCGATAGCCAAAGTCTGAGCCTGATTCAGGGATGACTTTGTCTTGGTCTTCGAAGCGCAGGTAGTACATGTCTTCGCAAGTTCCGATCTTGATGGACTGTCGGTCGGACTTGCGGATTGCGTATTCGCCCATGATTAGTAATGCATAGTTGTTGTACGAAAAAACCCCCACCGGCAATACCGGCAGGGGTAAGCGTCAGAAGACGACGTTGTAAGGAGAGCGTGATTCAGAAGCCTGATTGATTGCCCATGAGGTAGGCACAGCTTCTGCCATGGCTCGTCTCTTTTGGTGAGCATCTTCTGCAAGGATCTCTTCTTGCTCGATGGTCAAGATTTGATCCTTGTAGTCGTGAAGGTACTCCTCACATAATTGACGTAAATACATAGCGAAGTAAGCGAAGTAAATGCACCGTTGAAGTGGTGCAATAAAAAACCCCACCTTTCGGCGGGGTATTGGGTCACAATTCTTTGTGAGTCGTAATTTTGCGCAGCCGTTCGAGATCGAGTTCGGCTTTGGATTGCGCGAGCTTGAGGCCAACTTCCAAGTCATTTACTATCTGACGGATAGCAGCCTCTTCTTCTGGTTCCATGAGTTCGCGCTTGGTGTAATCGTGGATAGTGGCGAGCAGTTCGTAATAGAGCCAGTCACATTGCATGCGTGAGAGGCGGATTGTGATTGGACGTGCCATGCATAGTTGTAAAAAGGCAATAAAAAACCCCCACCCGGTAGGGCAGGGGTAGAGGGAGTGTTGGGATCTAAAAGGGAATTTCGTCTATCTCCGGTATCAGTGGTATAGGCGGCGAGTCGTCAAGTGATTCGATGAAGTTGGCTAGTTGGCGAGCGCCATTGATGATGTGAGGGGCGGCGAATTGCCAGCCTTTGTAGATGGTCTGGGTGATGACAACTATCCAGGCAGCGATGAGCAGGATGGTAGAGATTGTTTGCTCGTAACGCTTGTGATAGTTGATCTCTTTGAGTGTGTCGATGAGAGAGTAGGCCTGGTCTTGGATATTCAATTGTGGGATTGCGATTGTCATTGGAGTTACGCTAATTGGGTGAACAGGTTGATAAATAGTTTGTGGCACCGTTGTGTTGGTGCACTAAAAAAGCCCCACCCGGTGAAGGGCAGGGCTGATGGGTCAGGCAAGAACCTGATTGTTTTCGGCAGGAGCTTCAACCTTGAGCTCGGCTTGTTCCGTGCTCTGCTTGCGCTGTTTGGGCTCGGGAACGTCAAAGACGTTAATAACCTCCCAGGAATCGAATGGAACTTCGCGTCCGTCGGGAGAATTCCAGATGCGGCAGCGGAACCGGGCGTCGATGCATTGCTCGAGGTTGCCGGATTCGATGAGCTCCTGGGCCTTAGTAGCCAAGGGGCCGTGGCCATTGTCCCGGAAGGTCAGGTCGTAGGCACGACCGATTCGGTTGCCAGCCATGAAGTGGACGGTGACATCAAGGGTTTTGATGCCGTCGTATTCGCCAGGTTTGACAGCGGGCTTGCCGTTGTATTTCTTGGCGTCCATGGACGCAGGTAGGAGGATTTTCTGG
>Ga0208792_1000923_pt1 | contig 10147 bp, 8 predicted proteins | sample 14_taG_FD_184087 | JGI IMG/M metagenome (GOLD analysis project Ga0208792, IMG submission 184087) | Marine viral communities from the Subarctic Pacific Ocean - 14_ETSP_OMZ_AT15311 metaG (SPAdes) (version 2) | ecosystem: Environmental > Aquatic > Marine > Oceanic | place: Pacific Ocean | collected...
CAGAAAACAAAGTAATAGAAATAGAAATTTATTATTAGCAGGATTTCTTTTTAATGCTAAAGAAAGTAAAATGCAATCTCAAGTTATGCAAAATTTACAAGACTTAGAAGATAAAAAAGTTATTGCTGCTGCAGAAGCTAAATCTAATTATGATAATCAATTTAAATTGCAAAATAAATATGATGATATTAAAAGTAAAGGTATTTCTGAATACTATGATGCAGATGCAGAATTAGCTTTTGATAAATATGTAACTAATCAAGGTATGTCTACAAGGTTTGATGGTTCAAATGAAGATGCCAACAAAATGAAACAGGCTTGGAAAAATACATATGCTGACAATCAATATAAATCATTTATTCAAAATGAATATGATCCTGAAAAAGCAGGTAGGTTAGGTTCGTTTGAAGCTTACTCTGAGCCAGTGTTAAATAAATTTAAAGCTGAACGAAGAAAAATTACCAGTCCTACTGAAGTAAGTTTAGTACATAAAGTGTTAAACAAAGTTGGTATAGGTAAAGAGAGGGATCAAAAATTAGAAAGCAATTATATTAAAGCTGAAGAGTCTTACAACAAATTAATAAATGAAAAAAATCTTTACAACAAACCATCAAGTAAAGGAAAAGCACCAACTTTAGCAGTAACAGATATTAAGAATATTAAAATTACTGGAACAGAGTTTATAAAAGAAATGGAGAAATTTAATCTTACTAATTCTCAAACTCCGGGAATTTATAATGCTTCACAACGACAATTTTTACAGCTTGAACCATCAAAACAAACTTTAGGGGAAGCAGAAGAAATTATTACATCTAACATTGTTCAAGGTTACTTAGTTGAAAATAAAGAAAAAATTAAAGAAGCAACAGATCGTTTTAATTCAAGCCCTGATGTTACAGAGAATATGACAACAGATGAAAAAGAAAGATCACTAGCTGCAGAAATACGTAAAGCTACTGGCATTACAAATTTAAGTCAAGACTTATTAGATGATGCAAGGTTCTATAGTGAATTAGCAATAAAAGCAAACAATAGAACATTTAGTGGTGATCCGGGTTCCGACCAATATAACAAAGAACGAGAAGCTTATCTAAAAGAACAAGATAACTTATATATGAATGCTCAAATTGCTAAAGGTAGAGGTTTGCTTACTAAAGAACAAATTGGACAAGCTGTATGGAAAGAAACTTCTTCTTCTATAGCTGCTGAAATTGAATTAAATAACACAGGAACAATCGAAGCAATTAAAAATACACCAGTTAGTGATGAGATAAAAGCTGTATTTAGTGAGACTAACCCAGAAGCATATACAGAGTTAGCAGAGATTGGAAAACTAGGTGGGTTAAGTGCTTCGGATAATAGATTACGTATTGACAATGGAAAATATGCTAATGAGTTTTTTGAATTGCAAAAGAAACAATACATTGACAATAGGATTAGAACAACAAAACGTTTATTAGATATCACAGGAGAAGATGATTTAGATATACCGGGATATGATCAAATTACAGCCAGAGCAAAAACGACAACATCAAACTTTGACCCGGCAGACCCTGCAACTTATTAAGGATAGTTAATGGCATCACGCTTTGAAATCTATAAAGATAGTATTCGTAATACTAGAGACCTCGAAACTGATATTCAGGAATTAGAAACGCTTTACAATTCTAAAAAAGTTTTTAATCAAAATTATGACTTTGATGAATTTGTAAAGTTATCTATTGAGGGTGCAGAAACTAAATTTGACCACACAATAAAAGAATTTTTTGATCCTACTAAACCTGAAGATAAATTAAAAGATAATCCCCAACATTACAAATCTTTATTTGGTGTTACCGAGTTAGAAAAAATAGCTAAAGAAGAAAGTAGAGATTGGAAAAGTACAAGAAGAGCTGTTGTTACTCCTTATAGTGAAGCTACTGAAGCCCTTTTAAATTTAGGTAGAGGTGCAATAACTAAGGCAAGTGATGTTCTTGTACCCGGTACAGGAAAAATAACTGCAAAAGTTTTACCAAACGAAACAGAGATTAGAAGAAATACAGATAAGTTTTTTAGAGGTATAGCTGGTAAAGATATTTACGAAACAAAAGTAGATGCTAAAACTGGTGAAACTTATTATGAGTTAGAAGATGCAACAACAACTGCAGAAGCTATTAGTAGACCTGTTAGTGAATTACTAGCTGGAATAGCAATAACAAAAAAACCTACTAAAGCTGGTTTAGAAGCTGTTAAGAAAGGACTAGCTGCTCCGGGTAGAAAAAAAGGAAGACCTTCTAAACTGCAAAAAACTTTAGAAAGTAGAGCAGATACAAGAATTGGTAGATTAGAAAAATTTGAACCATTAATAAAGGCAGAGGTTGCTTCTCAGTTTACATTTGTAGACGACCCTGATTTTGCAATTGTAGCTGGTGGTCTTTCTAATTTTATAGGAGATGATGATACTAAGCTGTCTGCTTTGTTTGATTATTTAGATACTGATGAAGACAGTCCAGAAGCAGCTAGACGATTAAGTTTATTATTAGACGGTGTTGTATTTAGTTCAGCATTTGGAGCTGCATTAGGAACAGGTAAACTTGCTGTAAAAGGTGTTACAAATCTAGTCAATAAAATTAAAGAGTCCGGACCAGACGGTGTTGCTAGGTTTAAAGAATTAATAAATGTTTCAAGACAATCTGATTCAGCAAACAAAACTGTAAAACCAGTAAAACAAAAACCTGACGTTCCCATTATTCGTGATCTAAATCCTTCTTTTGCAAGTGAAGATAGTCTTGCTAATAAAGGGTGGCGAATGTTACAAGAAACTACTTATGCCTTAACAACTAGAGGAGGTATGTATGCTCCGGGTATGTTAGATATTATTAAGAAATCAGAATATGATAAAATTGCTTGGTCAGCTAGAGCAATGGATATACATTCAAAATTAGTAACCTCTATTAAAAAAGTTTCTCAAGAAGGTAAATATACAGAAGATCAAATTGAAGATTTATTTCAGCACTATTTAACTGGACAAAAGAAAAATAAAAAATTAGTTAAACTAAAAGATTTACCAGAACAAATCCAACCACATGCTTTAGCAGCACGAGAGAACATTGATAACTTAAGTACTATGTTAGCTGAATCTAAATACATACCTAAAAAAATTAGAGAACAAATTAACTCTAATATGGGTAAATATCTTAGAAAAACTTATGAAGCTTTTGAAAATCCTAGTTACAAACCTAGTAAAGAATTGTATGATAATGCAGTATCTCAAATTAAAATAGGTTTACAATCTTCAGATCAAGCTGCAGGAAGAGTTAGACCTAGACCTACTGGGTGGTATCAAAGACAAGCAGAAAAATATGTAGATAATTTATTAAATAAAAATAAAGGTAAATCTTTTAATAATTTTGAATCTCATGTTAATTCTGTGTTTGGTGCTAAAAATGCAGAAAAAGTTTTTAAAGCAAGAAAAAATATTACTCCAGCTATTGATGAACTTTTAGGTGGAAAAGTAGCTGCTTCTACTTCAGTGTTTAGAACTATAGAAACTTTATCAAGTGAGCTTACTCAATATAAATTAATGGATGATTTATATAAAGATGGTTTAGGTAAATGGTTTTTTAAAGGCACAGGAAAATATTCGGTTGCCCCAGATAAAAGAATGGAAGCTTCAAAAATTGTAGGTCAAGGATTTCATAAATTAAACGGAGTTAATACTACAGAAGGTATAGCTAATTTATTTAGTAAAATGAAAGATGTTCCTGATCCCGGTAAATTAGCTATGGCTTATGGGTATGCTTTAAAATTAAAAGGTTTTTCTCAAGCTGCTGCTACTGTATATAACTTAACAACGCACGTTAGAAATACAGTTGGTGGTGGACTTATTCTTATGAGAAATGGAATGAATCCTTTTAGTTCAGACACAACAGATGCTTTAAAAATTTTAGAGAATCAAGTTAGTCCGTTTAAAAGTCCTTTACGTAAAAATGCAGCTCTTACAGAAATATATGAAGAGTATCAACGTCTTGGCTTAGTTAATCAAAATGTTAAAGTTGGTGAATTTAAAAAACTTTTTAATGATTATGTAAGTACAAAAGATAATTCTTTAATTACAAATCCTAAAGTTGCTTCATCAAAACTTGCAAGATTTAATAAAAATATAACTAATGTATATGTAGCTGAAGACGATATGTGGAGAATTGCAGGGTATAATAAAGAACTACAAACTTTACAAAAGGCATATCCTAATAAAAGTCTTGATGTTTTGAAACAAGAAGCAGCAGATATTATTAGAGATACAATGCCTACTTACGATTTAATTGCACCGGGCATTCAACAATTAAGAAAGCTACCTGTTGGTAATTTCTTTTCATTTACTGCAGAACAGTATCGTAATAATTATAATACCTTAATGCGTGGAATGAAAGAAATAAGAACTGGTAATGAAGTAATGGTTGAAAGAGGAATGAAAAGATTAGCTTCTCAAATAGCTGTAACATATGGTATGGGTAAAGGGGCTACAGACTTAAGTAAAAAAGCGTGGGGGATTACAGACGAAGATGAAAAAGCTATAAGACATTTAAATCTTCCAGAATGGTCAAAAAACAGTGCCTTAATTTTTGATAGAGATGAAGATGGTAACATTGAATATATTGATTTAACTTACACAGACCCTTCAGCTCCAATTACAGATGTCTTTAGAGCATTTTTAAATGAAGCAACAGACCCAACAATACCTTCAAAATTTGTAGGTGATAAAGTTTTAAATGGTATGAAAGAATCTATGATGTTATTTCTAAAACCTTTTACTGGTCCTGCTATTTTAACAGATAAAGTTATGGATGTAACCTTTAATCAAGGTAAAGACTATGAAACTGGTAGATTAATTCCTGATTATAATCCGGGCGAAGGTGGTTTGAGTTATAATAATTTAATGGCTTCATTTAATCATCTTGCTACAGGAGTAATACCTAGAGAGATACAAGATGATTTAAGTTTACTAGGTGGTAAAAAAGCTGAACGAATTAAAAAGGGAGAGTTATCTTTAGGAACAGAATTATTCTCTAGATTGACAGGTCAAAGGACAATAACTATTAAACCAGCTTCAATTAAAAAAGCTTTGTCTTTTAAAATGTATGATTTAAGTAATAGAAATAAAGAACAAAAAGATTACATAACATCAAATATAAGACAGGGAAGAACTCCTCAACAAATATTAAATACATACAAAAAAGCTAACAGTTCTTATTATAAAAGTTTTGCTGATGCAAAGTTAGCACTCGAAGCTGCACGACATTTTAACACAGATATAAAAACTATTAGTAATACTGCACAATCAGCTCTAAGATATTTTACATCTTCTGAAAGAAATAATTTTTTAGCAAGTAATAATTCATTTGTTCCTTTAAGACTTACAGAGTATCAATTAAAATCTATTAAAAGAAAAGTTGATTTTAATAAAGGTATGACTTTTTCAAATTTTTATGATGAGTATAATAATTTATTATTAGACTATCATTATCTACCAATTATAGAAGACATTGATAATCAATACAGAACATATACACCTATGGAATTAATGAGGACACGTAAATCTGTAGGCGGTATAGTAGAAGGAGAAGACAACGTACCATTTACTAAAGAAGACCCAGCAGATAGAGTTGACCCGTTTACTGGTGAACCTTACCAAGAGCAGATGAGCAGGTTAGGTTTTAAAGAAGGTGGTCCACACTATAATAATATGGGAAATATTGAATCTAGGTTTGATTACTGGGCAGGTATGACAGGTGAAACATATGGTCAAGATGGAAGATTTGGAGTATTTGATTCTCCTGTATCTGGAATGAGAGCATCTTTAAGAGATATAAAAACAAAACAAAATAGATATAAAGACACTGACAATCCATTAGGACATGCAGTTGCAGAATATCTAGGTGGTGGTAGAGAAGGAACACTAGATCAAAAAATACAACGTGCAACTGGACAACCTAATACCTCTAATTATAATCCAGACGTTCAAGGATATATTAATGATGTTGTGTTTAAGTATAAAAGAGATGGTGATGAAGGAATAATTGATGCAATTGCAATGCGAGAAGCTGCTAGTAGAGAAGCTGCTAATTATTACATAAAAAATAAAGAAGCAAAACAAAAAGCAGTAGAGTTAGCAAAGCATTCTTTTCCAAAAGGAACAACAACAAAACAAATGCTAGAATTTTTAAATTCGTTAAATAACTAATGCTACTTTACACAGAGAAACAATTAAACACAGCCTATAACATTTATAGAATGCACCAGATTGGACAAGGGCTAGGCTTTATGGAGTTAGAAAACTTTAGAAGGCTTTACGAAGAACTATTAGAAGAGGTGTATGATGTTCCCATTTGAAATTATAACAATGCTTGGCTCTACACTTCTTAGTAGCATGTTAAGTCTATGGTCTCAACGTATGAAGGCGAAACAAGAAGAGCAAAAGATGTTAATTACTCGTGGCGAGTTTCAACTCAAAGCTGTAGAGTCTGCACGTAACGTACAAGATAAAGGCTTCCAGTGGACAAGGCGTGTAATAGCATTATCTGCAATCTTTGCAATCGTTATACTACCTAAACTCGTAGCTGTTTACTATCCAGATGTAGATGTAACAGTAGGGTACACATTATTTCAACCTGGATTTTTATTCTTTACTGATGGTAGAGATGTATTTGAATGGATAACTTTTCAAGGCTTGGTAATAACTCAACTAGATACTAATTTAGTATCAGCTATTATTGGTATGTATTTTGGTGGTAGTCTTGTCAAGAAATGAAAGAGTTTATAAGTGCCATAGAGACTATAGGGATTCCGGCTGCTGCTGCAATAGGCTTGGGTTACTTAGTATGGACACTATTTAAAAGTTTAATTGCAGACATCCACAAAAAACTAGATACGCAACACACGATGATTGTTTCCTTGATTGATAGGATAAGGCAAATGGATAATGATATGATACGTATCGACACACTGGTTCGTACTGCATTAAAGTTACCACCAGACGTTGCTAGAATAGCTCGGGCTGATGGTAAGAAAGACGTAAGAAAAGACTAGAGTTATTTTAAAACGTTTAACTCTCTTTGAAAGAAGTTATGTAAGTCTCCCATCTTTATCTTACCATTACGTAGGATAGTTTTTATAACATCTCTTTCATCTAGAGGGAATATCTCATCAACCATTTCCTCCGGTAACATACTAAACTCTGTAACTATATCATTGTTACGTGTAAGAAGCACTTTAAAACTTACTAAGTTTGCTTCGTTCTTATTAACCATTATCACTCTCCAAGTTTGCAAAGGTTATCTTATCTTGTCTACCACGTAGTCCTGCTTTCATATAAGAAGTAGCACGACCTTCAAAAAAGTTCTGATGTTCAACACCCATCACTTCATCCAACCAACCAAGAGGATTCTCTCTCTGGTCATAGTTTGTTTTTAATCCTAGCTGTAGTAATCTTCTATCAGCAATGTATCTGTTGTAAGCATACATATCTTTCTTTGTAAGCCCTTCAAGGTCTCCCATGTCAAACACTAAGTCTAAGAATTTATCTTCTAGTTCTACCATCTGTCGACAAATCTCATAGAGTTCTGCTTTAAAATCATCTGTCCAGATATCAAGGTTCTCTTGAATAAACTCTCTAAACAATTTAGTCATAGCTTCAACGTGCATAGACTCATCTCGTATAGAGTAAGTGACTATCTGTCCCATACCTTTCATACGTCCGAAGCGTGGGAAGTTTAACAAGATTGCAAAGCTAGAGAATAACTGTAGTCCTTCGGTAAAAGCTGAATAGACTGCTAAAGTTTTGGCAATGCTTTTCTTGTCAGACTTAGTAGTCTTAATCTTATGAACGTACTCATGTTTGTTAGCCATCTCTTCATACTCGGCAAAAGCTTTGTACTCTATCTCAGGCATACCAACTGTATCAAGTAACAAGCTGTATGCATGTTGATGGATAGACTCCATGTTTGCAAATGAACCCATCATCATACGTGCTTCAGGCTTTCTAAAGATACGCATGTATCTATCAACGTAACCTGCACCCACATCTACATCTGACTGAGTAAACAATCTAAAGATTTGTGTGAGTAAATTCTTTTCTTTTGAATCTAACTCCTGCCAGTCTTTAACATCTGTGTGTAACGGTACTGACTCCGGCATCCAATGCATTTGATTCTGTAACACGTAATAATCAAACATCCACGGGTTATCAAAAGGTTTGTAGTAATCTCTTGTGTCTAATAAACTCATCTGTTCTCCTTGTTAAATCTCTTAACTAAATATTTAAAATTTTCAATTACGTAACCTGCGTAATCTTTTGTTTTTGTTAGTGGATGATTATGTTCATCACAATAATCTAACCACATCCTACTTGTAAAGCCAGAAAACTTCTGACTAAACACACCTGTAAACTCTTCTTGTTTCATTTTGTTTCCTTTGGTAAATATACTATCACAGCAGAGTTACATTTAGGACAACTTAAATTAGTTTCCATAATGTATTCATCGTTCTCATCTTCTATGTCGTGATCTCCACCCCATATTAATTCTGTTCCACAGTGCCAACAACCCATACTATCCCTCACAAGCTATACACTCAGCATCATCTAATTTAATACGCTGAACTTTAGTGTTCACATTTTCTGCATTACGAGCAGCGTTAGTTCTAAAGTAATACAAAGACTTTAGTTTGTTCATCCCATACCAATGTACATCATTGACATACTGCATGTACTCATCGTGTACTTCCTGTGGTTCAGTGGCTGTGGGTATAGTAAAGAAAAGATTAACTGACTGTGCTTGACATATAAACTCTTGTCTTTTAGCAGCATGTTCTATAATCCAAATCTGGTCTATCTCATTAGCAGTTTTAAATATTTCTTTCTCATCATCTGTTAATATATCAAGATGCTGTACTGAACCTTCGTTACCTGCAATGTCTTTCCACAGTACTGTGAGTTCATCCTTCTTTAATCCTTTGTCTTGTAGTAGCTCTTCTAAGTATTTGTTCTTAACTTGGAACGAACCACTGAGAGTTTTGTGCGTATAAACGTTAGCACGATATGGCTCAATCGAAGGAGAAGTACCACCACATATGATACTAGAACTAGCATTAGGAGCAACAGCGAGTAGATTAGCGTTCCTCCTGCCACTACCACTGACATCAGGAGCTTCGCCCCTTTCGTCTGCAAGTCTTTGAGAAGCTCTGGTTGCCTGTGTCTTAAGATATTTAAACGCTTTATGATTGAAGCCCGTAGCATAGATACCTTCAAAAGGTAAGTTGCGTGATTGGAGATACGAATGGAAGCCCATCGCACCGAGACCCAACGACCTTTCTCTATAAGCAGAGTAGGCAGATTTAGTAAAGCCCTCTTTGCCCGGCTTAATATGTTTTTGAAATCTTTTAAAGTTTGCATTGTACTCTCCTAAGTTGTCTGTATCTACTGCGTTGTCTATGTAATGTTGAAGTACGTTATCCAACATAGTTATTAAATCATCAATGAACAAAGGGTTCTCACTCCACTCATCAAAATATTCTAAGTTTACTGAAGATAAACAGCACACTGCTGTCCGTTCTTCATTAGTAGGTAAAGTAATCTCAGAACAAAGATTGCTCTGTTTGATTTCTAAACCTAAATCTTTTTGTTCTTTAGGTAAAGCTTCGTTACATGTATCTATGTTTACCATGTATGGTTCACCTGTCTCTGCTCTAGCATTGATGATCTGCCACCATAGGTCTCTAGCATTCACAATTTTTGTAGGCTCGTGAGTCTTAGGGTCAATCAATCTAAAGTCTGCATCCTCTTCAACAGCCTGCAAGAACTCATTGGTAATGTTGATACCATTATGAAGATTAAGATTCTTACGATTAATATCTCCACCAGATTCTTTACGCATGTTAATGAACTCTTCAATCTCAGGATGAGATATATCCATATATGCAGCATAAGAACCACGTCTTGTAGTGCCTTGATTAAAGGCTAACATCTGAGAATCTACGACATGCATGAAAGGAATTGAACCAGTAGACTTACTACCGTGAGTAGTAGAAATACCGTTACTCCTAATGTCTCCCCAATATCCACCAATACCTCCACCTGAAGATGCCAACCAAATATTCTCGTCATAATGATCTG
>Ga0208792_1000926_pt1 | contig 10126 bp, 3 predicted proteins | sample 14_taG_FD_184087 | JGI IMG/M metagenome (GOLD analysis project Ga0208792, IMG submission 184087) | Marine viral communities from the Subarctic Pacific Ocean - 14_ETSP_OMZ_AT15311 metaG (SPAdes) (version 2) | ecosystem: Environmental > Aquatic > Marine > Oceanic | place: Pacific Ocean | collected...
CCTTTTGGCATATCTATCTTTTCATTAGCAGCTCCATCATACGATCAAGCTTAGTGTTTATCTCTTTAATATTAGTTTCAAGTCCTCCCATACGGTTCTCAACAGCAGTATCTCTTTCACTTTGTGCTGCCAACTCTACCTCTATCCTAGTCAGTCGTCTTTCGTCGTTCTCTAATCTATCTGACAGTTTCTTTATCATCCAACCGATAACGGCAAGTATGACACCAAGTGCTGTATCTAAGAAGTGGGAGAGTGATTCAGTCATTATCTCTTATACATTCTTTATATTACACGAGCAATCGTTGTTTCGTTGATTTTTACAAACCGTATTGCAGTTCCTGCGGTTACAAAAGCAAGAAGATAGTCATTGTCATTCCATCCAATTGTAGTCCAAGGACCTCCACTGACAGGAACACGGATGTTAAACCCGTCTGTGTTTGAAGCGACTACCAAAGCTAATTCGAATCCAACAGGAACATCACCTAAAACATTAAGGCGTAATTCAAGAATTGAACCAGCAGTATTTTGAACAACAAGTGTTGCATTGTCTCCCGACCCACGGACATCACTTTGATTAATACTCCCACCCGCAGAAAACTGAAACACATTCTTTGAAGGTTTAGCGAAGAAAGACAAAGAGTGTTCTAACTGACCACCTATAAACCGAACGATCTCGCTATTGTTATCATAACTGATATTGGTGTTTTGTGCGTCTCTAAATATGTAATAGTTTGCATCCGTGTTGTCTATGTCAGGAACCGCTGAACCGTTTACATCAATGTATAAATCAAATGAGTTTGCGTAACCACGTATATAAAACAATGTTGCCCCCGTAGTTGCTTCCAGCCCTCCTGAAAAAGTATTTTCTAAACTGTCATTACCGCCATCAAGATTGGTTTCCCAACGAAATGTTGTACCGCAATTATAAAAAGTATTTTGGCGTAAATCATTACCGTTTGTATTACCTACATCAACAGGTTGAAAAACCAAACCAACGGTGCAATTTTCATAGAGGATTGTATTAAAGTTTCCGTAGTTTGAGCCATAAGCATAAATGCCGTACGCAGAACTAACAATACGCAAGTTATTTAACTGAACTCCTTGAGCGAACGTTGCACCAGCACCTCCAACACCACCTCTCGTTCCTAAGGCAATCGCTATACCACCGACTGATGTGCATTGAATTGCCATGTTTGAAATGCCGGGGAATCTTCCTGCACCCGGAATGTAAAAAGCAGAAGTTCCCGAAGAAATAATATGAGTTAGAGTCGGTCCTTCACCAGTAACCGATTGCCCCTCAACACCTTCAATAGTAATTGGTGATGATATTATGTATGTGCCTTTAGGCATGTATACGGATGAACCACTATCAATAGCGGCTTGAATCCGTGTAGCATTGTTATCACCCGTGATGTGATCAGTACCGTCATTCTTTACACCGTAGTCCAACACATTAACAACGTCAGCAAACCGATTAGCAAGACTCCTAGCCTTAGTTGAACCAGTAGCTGTTACTTGTGCTTCGTTAACGGTAGCAACACTTGAAGCAGCGGTAGCAACAACGCATATCTCAGCAGAGTTAGCAGGTATTGTATTGAATGTTATGTCGGTAGCACCTATCGTGTAGTCGGTATCAGGCACTTGTACAAGACCATCTATCGATACGATATAGGCTTCTGCTTCTGTAGTTTGTGGAGTAAAAGAAAGAGTAAAGACGTTATCAACAGCGTTACCTGTGTGTGTGGATTTATAGAAGCCAGCTAAGTTGGTATCGGTAAGTGCTATCTGTGTGTCTACGTATCCTTTGTTAACAGCATCGGTAGCAAGTGTACCATCAGCTAAGTTCTTGATCTGCTTGTTACCTGCGTTGTAGTTTGTACTTCCTTCTAACTCCCTTAAGCCAGCGTTGACCCCGTCGTAAGCTTCTTCAGCTAGATAACGGTTGTGTCTGTACGCTCTGTCTAATTCAGTTTCCGTTAATACAGAACCGTTTTCAAAATCTACTAAGTCGGTGCTAGGATCGGATACACGTTTAACACGTACCAACTCACCACCAGCTAATGCTGTTGTAGGATTACTAAGAACAATCTTTTGAGCAGGTGATGTCTCTATTGTGTAGTTCGTGGTGAGTGCTTGGTTTACTCCTTCTACTTCGACTACAACGTGTGAGTCTTCTAGGAATGGAAAGGAAAAAGCAAAGTCTGTCTGTCCAGCAGTCGCTGTGTAGTCTACGTAGGTGTTAGCCATGATATTATATTATTACTTATTGAGTGAGGAGTTCAAGCACTTAAAAGCCAAAGGCCTCTGATAATGGTATAGGTTCCTTGGTTCTTTTAACTTTAACTTTATCTAATTGTTTAAATCTTTGTACCGTGTCGTATAGCGATTCCCCTTCAGCATTTTTAAAACGACGTAGCGTGTCTTCATCTCTAAGCAACTCTTTCCTTAGTCTGTTATAGTACTTCCTTTGATCCTCAGCTAACACACGTAAACCTGAGTTTGTAGGCAGCTTAGTTTCGTCTCTTTCATCGTATTCTTCCTTTTTATACTTAGCAGCCCAGTTAGTGTCTTCGTATACTCTATATGTAAACTGTTCCAATAAAGTACGATTATTAATCTTAAATGTTTTGTCTAATCGTTTGCCAAATTCATTCTGAAAGTGCCTCCCACTATCATCCGTATAATCAGACATTATAATGTTATTATCAAAAAAAGTTTTAGGTAGTTCAGATTCTAACTGCTTGTACTTTCTATTGTCTGTAAGAAAAACGTCTTGAACTTTTAATGGTATATCTTCGTTGGTCTTATTATCTTTTTTCCAAAGCCTAACAAGATCGGTAGCCCAATTACTTGTAGAAACTTTTTCTAAACCGAAAGCGTCTCTTTCAAAATTAACACCACCTTCACCAATTAAATAATACAATAACTTATCCTGAAAATCTCCACCCTTTAAGTCAACAATCCTTCCGCCCGTACTCAACCTCCTCCAAGCTTTTTTAAAGATTGCTGGTATTGGTAGTTGTTCAGAGATAGCACGTGCTCCAAGTCTTGGTCTTTCGTCGGGGTTCTGAACAAGATAGTCAAAAGTATCTGATATACCTAAATTTAATGGTGAGTCTTTTTGAATCTGAGCAAGTGATTTCCAAAAAACATTAAACCAGTCTTGATCCTCTCTTAAATATTTTTCACCTGTTCTTTCTTCTAATGCTTTGATTTTTAGCCATGTAGTCATATCCGCAAAAATAGCCATTGCGTGTTTTATTGGTTCCCAGTATTTATAGTCAAACCCAGTTAAGCTGTACGGTTCTTTTCCTTTAAGCCACCCCAAACGCTCTCGCTGTTCCTTATCAAGCCATGCCATAGAACCAGTCAGCATTCCATTCCAAGCTGCTGCAACACTAGTAGCAAGCACTGCAATCCCTGTCATGGAAGTAGCGATTTGTTCTTGTGCGTATATATGCTGTCTAACTTTAGCGTCTTGTATTCTTTTGTTGTTTTGTTCTATATTCTTATGCAACTGTGTCTTTTGATTGTCATCTAAAATGTCAGCTTTATCGGTCAATAGTGCTTTATCTCTCGCTATGTTTTTCTCGTAATTCTTTATTTTTCCAAGGTAGGGGTTTGATACGGTGGCCCTAGCACCCCCAACTAAACCTAAGGAACCTGCATAACTTAAAACCTTAGTACCTCTCCATAGACCCCTAAGAGCCATAGGAACAAACGGTGCTCTATTTTTAAAGAAGTAGTCAATGATAGCGTGTTTGCCTGTCAATCCTTCAAGAAATTCAATAGCGTGGTTTACAAAGCTTGTGTGTATTTCTTCTATTTTATTTGTATCAGCTGCATAAAAGAAAGCGTCGTCCGTTAGTATTTGTTCTTCTCTTAAATTAGCTTCCTCAGTTAACATACGAACGCCGTCCACAACCTTTGTTCTGCTTTCAAAGATTTCTTTTGCTCGTGCCTCTACAGCTTTTTGTTCTAACTTGGTGTCTTTTATTCCACGCTCCCTTACCTCAAAGTAAGCATCCTTCAAAGACTCTGACCATAATTTCTGCAACTTGTAAGGGTTTCTAAAAAACTCATCCACGGAACCCATAGCCCTAGGCGCGTTGCTGAGTCCTCTTTCAACGAGATGACCAAGTGCTACAAGATCGCCATCCATTATTTTCTTAAACATATCCTTTAAAGATTTCTGAGCCAACTGTTGCTTTCTTATCTTAATCTTACTGGATTGTTGTAAATGTTTTAAAGTTCTCTTGTAATTGCTAGAACTCATACGATTAGCTTTGGTATCAGTAGCACTGCGACCGTCTTTATAAGTTTTAGATACTGCTCTTTTTATTTGATTAAAATCAGACCAAGCTTTAGCAGATGCCATAAAGTCATACTTAGCTAATTGCAGTCCCACCGATATACTTTTATTACTAATGCTTTCATAAAAGAAACGTGTAAGTGGAGCAAATGAAACAGCCTGTACCCACTGTATACCTGCACTAGGCACTCCGGATAAAACAGAACCGGGTTGAAACAACATAGCTGCCTTCCTTACTCTTAAATGCCAATCTGCAAATCTTTTTAAACGACTAGTACTTGATTGATTTCGTTCGATTTCATCACGTTTTATTAGATAGTTTATTATGTCGTGATCAGCTTTTTGTTTTATTATTTCTTTATTAGCTTTCTCAAGTTCCTTAATAGTCTTACGCAGGTCAGCTTTAATTGCAGCTCTTTCTTTTTGTTTTATATTTAATGCTGTTTGGACTTCAGGCCCTTTAGGTTTAGCTTCTACTTCTGCTCTTATTTCACCAACAACTGCTCTACCTTTTATATCAGAAAGCCTAGCTATTTCTTGTTCTACTTTTAAAAGTTTAGGAACTTCATTTATAGCTTTTTTGTAGAATTTTATTTGATCCTTTTTAGCTTTAAATGTCGGGTCGTCTTCTATCTTCTTTTTCTTACCAGTAGCTTGGTACTCCATTTCGTTTACAGCCAACCACTTAGCACGGTAGTCGTCTAGTTCTTTATTTAACCTAACTTCCTCCGCTTCGTACTGTCGTTGTAATCGTCGTGCTTGTTCTACTGGGTCTATATCTTTAGCAGCTTGATCTATTTCGTTAACCCTATCTTTTATGTTTTTACGCAAGAATCTTATGTCTTCATCCAGTGCTGCTTCTTCTTTACTTTTTACACGAACAGGACCTTCAGGCTTTGGAGTTACAAATTCCCGTTGCTCACCTAACGGTGCTGTTTCTTTATCTAATAACCGTGCTCTTTCTTTATACTTAGCCTGTAATCGTAGTGCGTCTTGCTCGGCTTTTTTGTAAAACTCAATCTGTCTTTTAACTTCAACAATCTCAGGGTCTAATTCAGTCTGCTCTTTTGGTATCTTCTTTATCGCATCTAAATCACCGAAACGTTTTCTTAATTCGTTAAGCTTTAAATTTAATTTAAGTAATTCTTTTTGAACTGTGCTTACTATTTGATCTGGGTCTTGTAAGCTTAAATCGGCTTCAATTACTTTCTGCTTTAAATCAGTTTCAGTCTTCTTAACAACACTTCTTAACGTTTGTAAATACCCGTTAACTTTTTCAGGTTTAGCCCAATCAGGTGCGGGTCCTACTTCTTGTCTAATCTTTTCAACATCACCCTCATCCAGTAACTTAAATAATCTATCTAATTTTTCTTCAAGTCCTGCGATTTCTTTAGACTCCCTTGAATCTGTTCTGTAAAATTTTAATCGAGCCTGTAAGTCTTTTTCTTTTAGCGATGGTTCTACTGGTTCTTTAGGAGTCGGTCTTTCTTTTTCTCCTACAAATATCTCCTGCTCCTCTTGTAACTGCTTCTCTAACCTGTCTATTCTAGTCGCTTGTGCTTTAGCTTCGTCTATTTCTTTAGACTCTAATAGTTCCTGCTGCTCTGTTTCTGTAAGTTTTTTAAAGCGTTCTTTTCTTTTCTTACGTAACTCTTCACCTACGGCTTTTTGTTTATCTTTTAATCCTAAATAATCTTCATGCAGTTTAATAACTAATTCGTTATGTTGTGCACCTTGTAGTTTAGAATTTAAAGCGTTTTCTAAATTTAATAACACAGCACGTCGTTCGTCAGCTGCGTCACTAAACTGTTTAATTGAATGATCTTTTTCCGATACAGTGCGATCACGAGCACGTAAGCCTCTACCCAGATAAGCATCGTGTTGATCTGTCGTCTTATATATCTCCTGTAAAAACTTAACTTCATTTAAAGCTTGCTGTACAGTGTCTGCATCAAACTCAGTACCATCATCAAAAGCTTTATGTAACTTTTCCTCTAAAGCTTCTAGTTTTAAATTAGTTTCATCTATAAGCGTGGTGGATAAATTAGAAACTTTTTCAACTTCAATAGTAGCCCCTTCATCGCTGGGTTTGATTTGGTTGAAACGTTTTCGTAATGTATCTAATTGTGACTCTCTAGTATCGTCTACATATCTAGTCCGAACAGGTGCTTCCTCTACAACTTTAGGTGCTTCCAATTCTGTTTCAATATCATCAGTCTTAACAGGTTGAGCACTGCCTTCTGCTACAGGTGCTTCTAGTTCAGGTTCTACTTTAGCAGTCTCATTGACAGCATCAAAAGCTTCTTTTGTTTTTTGTTCAGCTTGAGCGATGTCTTCTTCTATAGGTTTCTCAGGGTATCCTTCTTTTTCTAAAAGTGTTTCTGTATCGTTGTGTGCCTTTAGACCTTTTTGCGTATCTTTTATAAGTTGTATCTGAAGCTCTAAATCCGATTCTTTCTTAGCCAACTCATCATCTAATTTTTTAAACTGAGACCAAGTACCCCAACCAACGCCTGAACTTATTCCTTTATCACTAGGTTTCTTTAGCTCTTCACGTTGTCGTTTAATATCAGCTAGTTTTTCCTGTATATTCTTTTCGGCAAGAACAGCTGCTTCTGATATTTTACCTCGCCCCCACCTTGACGCAGCTAACCCGTGTATGCCTTGCATTCCTGATTTAAAAGTACCACCCATCCCAGCAGCAAAAATATATTCGTATATATCCTTATCTCTGCCGTTAAACATACTTTCCATTGCATCAACAAACGCTTGCTCTGTTGCCCCTAAGACAGCACCACTAACCGTAGTCTTACCTATGTTAGAGACAATCATCTTCTTGTTCGCCCAAGCTGCTGTAGGAACTCCTAGTTTTAAAGTACCGTCAACAAGTTTCTCAACCCTACTCAACGAGAACAAACCTGCACCTACGGCTTCCCATGCTGAGTAGTCTTCCGTCTCGTCTAGTCCTATTTCCTTCCCTACATACTGCCCGCCTAAATTGGAAAGCACCCAAGGACCTGCCTTTAATAAAGCCTCTGACCCAAGGAAACCTAGTACGCCTGTTACTGTAGATGCTGGTTCAGCTGCTTGTGGTCCTGCAAACCCTAACATAGAAGCAGCTCGTGTTCCTTGAAGGAATGTCTTTACGGTAGGCCAAGACTTAGCGACGGCATATTGTAAGCCCATACCGCCCACAACCTCAGTGCCTGTTCTTAACGCCAAAGCCTCCTTGTGATCCAACATCCATTTAGCACGGGTCTTCATTCCTTCTGCTAATGTTTCCTCCGCCTGTTGAAAAGCAACTCTCGCCTCTTCAATATCAGGAGTAGGTACGAATGTAGAAGGCGTAGGTACCTCTCGCTGTGCTTCTAAGGTTTCTTGAGTCTGCTGTAGCCTAGCACGAGTGCTTTGATTGTAAGCTTCTAGCTCCTCCTCAAAAGTTAATTCATCAGCCATTACCTGCTCCTTGAATCTCTTTCAAGCATAAGCTCAGACTGACGCTCCATCATAGCATCACGTGCTTCTGGGGTAACTACTTTAAATAACTGCATCTCCTCAAACACTTCTTGGTCGTCTTCGTCTAGTGGCATTCTTCTCTCTAATTTAAACATAACACGATTCCATCTATCTACAACCACATCGTCCATTTCGTCTTGGTCTTTAAAGATAATAACATCCCCGTAATCTAAACCTGCTGCTTGTAGTAGCCTTCCGTTTTCTTTTTTGTAAGTAGTAAACCCGTGATCGTAGAGGCTTGATCCTAATAAGTTTTTTATTTGCACACGCTTATCAGACGCAGTACTCGGATCAAGGGCGTTGTAATCTTTAAGCATTTCTTCCCTATCTTTTGCTATAAAATCAGCGGAGGGGTTCTGTATTATTGTTGATCTATACTTTGAACCCTCTCCGGAAATACCAAAAAACTTCCCTAGTCCTCCGGGTTCCTTTTCACGTTCTGCCTCCACGGCTTTTTCAAAATCCTCTAATGTATCCTCACTCGGTGGTTTTTTAATAGTCTCGACCCTTTCCCTTGAAATATCAGCAATCACCTTAAATATAGCTGCGTCATTTTGGACAGTCTCTTTTATCATTGCTCGTATCTCCTCAAACTTTTTATCATTTGAAAGACTATCGTCGAGCATAATTTCAGCACCGTTCTCCCTTATTTGTTTCTTTAGAATAGGAAAAGAAGTTTGTTGGTAGTTTTCTAAGAACTCAGGAGGAAGCGTGTCGTCTTTAAGTATATCCTCATCAATCGAAAGAGCAGCAGCTTTTAAGTTTGTCTTTAAATTTGTTTCTAGCTTTTTAAATTCTTCTAACTTCGTAATTGGAAAAGCAGCATTTAAACGATCACTTGCTTCTCTGCCCTCTACCCATGAGTCGGAATCTATACCATTAGTGTTTAAGTAATCATCAAAAGTATATTCTTCTTCTCCGTCTGATGAACCCCTAGCCCAATCATCTATGTATTGTTGTACAAGTTTCTCTCTAGCTACAGATGAACTTAGATTAGGCTGTGCACCAACAAAAGTCTTAGCCTCAGCCAGTGCAACCTTAAGTCCTATAACAGACTTATTGAATATCTCAGGAGCACGGTCAGGGTCATTATACGATAACTCTCTTACTATACGGGTAAAAGCATCGGACGGTGATACTTCTTGATCGAATACTCTTGTCTCTAGTATCTCTAAAATTTCCTCATCTGTTAACGTCGGGTCCATATAACGCATATTATCTGAAAGCACACGTATGGATGTTAAAGTGTTGTTAGTAAAATTACCGTCGGCATCTCTCTTAAAGAATTTATCTTTAGTCATCCGTGCGGGTAATCTACCGTAAGCTTGAAATAACAAACCCTTAAATTCTGTTACGCTTTGTGTTTTATTCTCAGTAGCAAGAGCTGCTATTTTATTTCTTATTTCCTTCCGTACTGGGTTCAACGCATCTCTAGCGACACCTGATCTAAAAATAGGTTGACGATCTTTTCCAACGCTTACGCCATCTAGCATCGCTTCTAATCTACTAGCTTTTTGAAACTGACGTTTTGCTTGTAAAGTCTGCAAGCGTGTCTTCATCATATCAACTAACAACGCACTTCTTTCTGGTGCTGTCAGTCTAGGGTTTGTTTTAAGAAGTTCTTCGTCGTACTTGTTTACAAAAGCTTCTATCTCACTTGAAACAACCTCATCACCTGTACTGTATAAAGCATCAAGTTCTAATTGTCCCTCGTTAACTTTTTCTTTTACAAGAAACTTATCCTTTACCTCTTGGTGTTGTAGTACTATTTTGTTTTTAAATTGCGGAGTAACTGCATTCCATAGAGCTTTAGCTGCTGTAGTATTAGCCACATTATCTCCGACGTCCGTAACTAATCCTTGCCAAGCTGTGTTTAACGTGTCGTCTATACCTGCAAGCACTTCTTCCTGCGTTCCGTACTTTTCTATATTTAGAAGATCAGCAGCTTTGAGGTTTAACTCTGGGACCATCTTATTATTAATGTGTCGCTTTAACAACGCATCACGATACCCACGCTCCCTGTTATAAACAGCTAACGGATGAAAACCATCTATGTCTTTACCGCTCAGTTTTTTAAGTTCAGCTTGAACCTGTTGTTCTTCTAATGCTTCAGCCCTCTCAACACCTATCTTCTCTTGTACTTGTTGTAACTGTCCGTACTGCTGTAACATCGGATTAACTTGTCCTAACGCATCCGCTAGGTCCATCAACTTGTTACGTCCTGCTTGTTGAACCTGTACAGCGTACTGTCCTCCCCGTTGAATGGTAGGTGATATACCGGGGACTGCCCCGCCTAAT
>Ga0208792_1000927_pt1 | contig 10125 bp, 6 predicted proteins | sample 14_taG_FD_184087 | JGI IMG/M metagenome (GOLD analysis project Ga0208792, IMG submission 184087) | Marine viral communities from the Subarctic Pacific Ocean - 14_ETSP_OMZ_AT15311 metaG (SPAdes) (version 2) | ecosystem: Environmental > Aquatic > Marine > Oceanic | place: Pacific Ocean | collected...
CATTACAACAGCCACCATAGTAGACGCTTTAGGATATACTCCTCTCTCGACAGAGACTGACGATCAAACTCTCGACGAAGTATTAGCTCAAGGTAATACATCAACGCGAGATATTAGCGTTTACGAAATAACAGGAAGTAACCTCTCTCTAGGTAATGGTGTTACTGATGCTTCAATTTTTTTAGATGGCGAATCTGGAGGGGGTGATCTTACCTTGCAAAACGGTGGTAATAACCAAGATATCTTCTTTAAAGTAAATGATGGTGGGGTGACCACCACAGCTCTCACAATACAAGGCTCAACAAGTAATGTAGGTGTAAATACATCATCGCCATCTAGCACCCTTCAAGTTGTAGGCCATACAATATCTATAAACACAACAGGCATTGCTGGTAAGGGGTTACACATAGGAGACTCTTATAATTCTTTGGGTATATTTGGCTCTTCAGATGTAGGCACACATTATAATCCAGAAAGTCTTACTTTCTCTGCTGGTAATAGAAATCCTTCAAATAGTGCTTATATAGATGTTTATAGTAAATTTGGTGGCGTTACTGGTTCATTTGGTAATATAGATCTTCACGCTGGTTACTTTCCCGCTAGCAGCATGGAGGGTGATATTAGTTTGTATACAAATGGTCAAAAAACACTAGTAGCAAAATATGATGGCAAAGTTGGTATAGGAACAACTAGTCCAAGCTATAAGCTTCATGTTAATGGTGATACATACGCACAAAGTGTAAGTTTAGACGCAGAAAACGGGGGTGGTATTTATAATTCCACTTATTCCGATGTTAATATACTTCCAAAAAGCAATGCTTTTGAATTCAACGTAAGAACATCTTCTAATGTAGGTAAGCTAAGAGTTAGCACTAACGGCTCATTATATCTCGCTTCAAACGCAAACGCTATAAACTTAGGGTGGTTATATAATAACATATACCCTAAAAGACAATTACAACTTTCCTTCAGCGGGAGCGGATATACGGCATTTTTTGACAGAGACGGTATAAACGAGTTAATGCGGGTTGACGGTGCTACAGGCAACGTTGGCATAGGAACAAGTAGTCCAATTTCTTCACTAGATGTCAATGGGACTATTTCTTTAAATGGAGAAACAGAAAACAAACTTTACAAATCCTCAACATCACCAGCAAACGGAGTAGCAACGAATACAACCGTTTTGCAGGGAAGACAAATTGATTTGTATGCTTTGGATGATATTGTCTTAAGAACTGGAACATCAGCAGATGATGATATAATCTTCTTTGCTGGTAATTCTGAAAAGGCAAGAATAAAAGGTAACGGCAACGTTGGTATAGGAACAACAAGTCCAAGAAGTGGCTTGGATATTGGGGATAGTGATTTATACATAGGTAATCACCCAACGACAAGGAAGATCTATTTTGGAGGTACAGCTAACTACTTTACAAGGGGAGCCATCCATACTACTCAGACTAATTTAGGGTTATACAATGACTACGCTACTGGGTATATTACCCTTAATACAAACTCAGGAGAAGCGGTTAGAGTCGATGAAGACGGTAACGTTGGTATAGGAACAACTAGTCCAAGCTATAAGCTACACATAAAAGAAAACGGTTATGGTTTCAAGCTTGAGGGTCTTACTGATGGTAAGTATATCAGAATGCGTGGGGACGGTTCTGACGCTTACATTGATGCTCAAGGACAAAACTATTTAGTATTAAATAATAGTGGAAATGGTGTCAAAATTACTAGCGGAAGTGCATTAACTCGATTAGCGATAGGAGCCGGTTCGGAAGCTATTTATAGACAAGGGAATACTTTAAAATTAAGAACAAATAGTGCAGATAGGTTATTTATTGATTCAAGTGGCAATGTTGGCATAGGAACAACAAGTCCTTCTGCTAAACTTGAGGTTAATGGTGATGTAAAAATTAATACTATCGCAGCTGGAACTACCGATACTGACAAATTCTTGATTAGCGATGGAGGGATTATTAAATATAGAACTGGATCACAAGTCCTAAGTGATATTGGGGGTCTTTCTACAAGCTCTGCATCTTCTACTTACTTACCACTAGCAGGTGGAACACTAACAGGCAACGTCACATTTCCTTCACCAGATGCAATTAATTTTGTTGCTGATTCTGATACTGGTGAGTCTCATGGAATTACAGCGAGAAGAACATGGAAGAAAAGTGTTTCTGCGGGCAACTTACAAAAGTTAGGTAAATGGACTGATACAGAAGGAACTGTTCAGATGTTAATTACTGTAGGCTCTGAAACAGGTGGTAATAGTGGTACTAGCACATATCTTTGGGGCGGTGGTTACAATTCATTTGCAGTTGGTTATCGGAGATTACGCCCTCTTACTGACCATAACGGTCACGGAAACGGGGCTGATAATGGAACTAATGATTCTTGGCACGTATATCTTAAACAAGAAAGTTCTTTTGTCTATAGTCTTTCTGTAGCTGTACCTACTGGCGCAAATAACAAGAATTTAAGAGTAACTTGCGTGGAATTGGCTGGGGGTAATAACTTTACAGACATGAGTAGCGATTCAGCGTTAGCTATGTCAGGGTTAACCATTAGTAATAGTGATCAATTCAGTTTAAATAATATCACTGCAAGTTCAGTTACTGCGACATCACTTATCAAATCAGGAGGGACTTCATCACAATTCCTCAAAGCTAACGGTAGCGTAGATAGTAACACTTACCTTACTACTAGTTCTGCTTCTTCCACTTACTTACCACTATCAGGTGGTACTTTAAGCGGGAATTTAAGTGTATCAGGTTCTGTTGGAGTAACAAATATCGTTACCAATAGGATTGTTAAGTTTAATGGCAGTATTCTTGATGATTCTGTCATGTATGATGATGGAACTAATATTGGTATAGGAACAACGAGTCCAAACGCTAAACTACAAATTAATGGTAATGTAAAAATAGGAAACACATCAACTGGGGTTAGGTTTTACATCCAAGGAATTGATGAATTTAGAGCAGATGCTCTAGATGTTTCTGGAAATGGGTGGAACTCGCTACATTTAAGGGCAGATGGAACTAATGGGTTGTTTTTAGAAAAAGATACAAATAACGTTGGTATAGGAACAACCTCACCAACCCAAACATTACATGTAGAGGGTAGCATTTTTATAAAAAACAACAGCTTCATTCGGAGCAAAGACGGTGGCGCTACCGTGTACGATTTACTAGGTGTAACATCTGGTGGAATTGTTCAAGTAGGACAACCTAATAGAGGCTTAAAATTCCGAGGAGGAGGAGTCTCTTCAGATATTGACTTTGAATTAGCAGGTAGTACTCAATTTATACTAAAAGGAAACACAGGCAACGTTGGTATAGGAACAACTAGTCCAGCATCAAAATTAGATATAAATATAGCCTTAGCTAATAGTAATGGTATTACGCTTGATACTAATGATGAGGTTTACAGCATATGGAGTAATTCTAATTTAGGTGGACTCGCTATTAATGCGGATACCGTAGGAGCCACATCTAGGTATGATTTGTTTATAAAATCTAACGGCAACGTTGGTATAGGAACAAATAGTCCTTCTGCTAAACTTGAGGTTAATGGTCACTTTGCAGCTACAACTAAATCATTTATAATTGACAACCCCGAAAAAGGTGGTCGCCTCCAATACGGTGTAGTTGAGACCGACGAACATAGCGTATATGTTCGGGGTAAATCAGATCAAGAAGTAGTTGAACTACCAGAAGAATGGGATTGGCTTGTTCACGAAGACAGTGTGACAGTACAATTAACTTCTGTTGGTCAGATGCAGCAGCTCTTTGTCATGGAGCAAAACAATAAAAGAATAAAAGTCAGTGGATTAGCCCCCAATGGTCAGTATAATTATGTGGTGTATGGAACCCGTAAGGATGTAGATGCATTAGAAAAACATTTAAAATAAATAAAAATATGTTCCAAAATAGGAATTACTTAATTTTTAATATGTCGGAAGTTGATTCAATTGACTTCACAAACGTGTTGGAAACCTCAACGGAAACGCTGCGCTTGTCAGTAGATGAAACAAAATCGTTTGTTAAATGGGAGGGTGAAACTCCATCTTTTGTTTCTGGTTTAGCTAATACTGAAGGGCCATACTCTCACAGTCAGATCCTTGAGGTTCTTGCTGGCGAAGATTGGACTCCTACGGGTCAAATGGATATTTAATTATGGCATTATCCCACTCACCAAAAATAGTTACTGATGGTTTAATTCTCTGCTTAGATGCGGGGGATGGTAAGTCGTATTCAGGGAGTGGTAATACTTGGACTGATAGAAGTGGTCAAAATCGAAATGGTACTCTTAAAAATATGGAGGGTTCTGATTTCGACGGTAGTGATAAAAGTGGAAGCCTAACTTTCGGTGGTACAGATGAAAAAGTAGAAATAGATCATTTTGATTATGATAGAACTAATTTTACTGCGGAGGCTGTGGGTAAATTTAATGCTAACCATACAGATTGGCGAAGTGTTTTTTTCTCTAAATGGCAGACTGGTGCAGGAGACAATAATGAATGGTTTTTTGGGGGTGATGGCGCTAGTGGTCCAAGCGTAATAGTAGCGGCGTTTGAACCATATGGAGGAGGATCAGCCCATTTATTACGAACATCTTATAATTATGTTGTTGGTACTTTATATCATATCTCAATTACTTTTAACAACGGAGAGGCTAAATTGTATGTCAATGGAAATCTAGAAGATAGTGATACATGTAATTTTACAGAAGTAAGAGCTTATTCTGGTCAAAAATTTAATATTGCAGGGTTTTATTCTAATTACTACACTCTCTGCACTATTTACCTCGCAAGGATGTACAACAAAGCTTTAACAGCAGATGAAGTCCTCCAAAACTACAACGCCACAAAAGGTAGATTCTCATAATTATGGCTATAGCATATCAACCAAAAATAATAACAGATGGGCTTGTCCTCTGCTTAGATGCGGGGGATCGTAAGTCGTATGGAGGTAGTGGCACTACTTGGTATGATAGAAGCGGGAATGGTAATAATGGCACTCTGACTAATGGCCCTACTTTCGATTCTGCAAATGGTGGTTCATTAGTTTTCGATGGCAGTAATGATTATGTGGGTTATGATGTTGATGATTTATTTAACGATACGCAGAATTTTTCCATAGAGTATTTTATAAAAATTAATAATAGCTCAAACAATCTTTTATATGGTTATAATGTAAATAATAACAGGATATACTCTGGCACATATCAAGGGTATTGGGATATTGGTTATGGAGGCACTACATGGACGAGTAGCGCTGGTGGTAAGCAAGCAGTTACACAGGGTTGGCATCATATTACTGTAACAGTGAGTAGTGGGGTTTGCAAAATATATGTAGATGGTATAGCAAATAATAGAACAATTACAGATACAAGTGTAACTTATGTTTCGGGTCAACTATACATGATAGGTGCTTTCAATTATGGAAGTGGAAGCACTGGCTCATTTTATAGTAACTACAGTCATCTTAATAATTGTGCTAATTTTAAAGTATACAACAAAGCCTTAACAGTCTCAGAAGTCCTCCAAAACTTTAACGCTCAAAGAGGTAGATTTGAAATATAAGATATGGGAGCTTCAGTATTACATAACACATTCGGAATGTTTGAGAACGGGGATCTGCATAATGGATCTCAGGGTTTCTCTTGGGCTAGTGAGTATGTATCTTCTGGTGGGCCTTTACCCAATAGAGATAACGGTTATTTAAAAATCAATGGAGGTAACGGAAGTTCAGCTGTTGGTACTGATAAATTTTATCCAGATATTAGTGATGATGGTGAAACCTTACTCAAAGAATACCAACAAATAACCTACGTTAAAACTTTGACTTTAGATAGTAATGGTAATCAATCTGGGGGTCATATTGGTATGTTTCCATATGATGAAGATAATTATAGAATAGATCAAAGAAGTTTAGGTGGAAGAGCTAATACATATCTTTCTAGAGATTTAACTGCTGGTGACTCTTATGCTTATGTCTCCAGTAATTCTGGTTGGGATACTAGATCAACTTATTATTATAGACATCTTGTACTATATCCAGAAGATCACCCAAAATACTATAGAGCGCATAGATATAGTAGAATAGGGTATGGCCAGTATAACATTTATTATAGTAATGCTGGTCCAGAATTGACATCTGAAGGTGATTATAAACTAACATTGGTCAATTCATCAGACAGTCCAGTTACTTTTCCTAATATTGGTTATGATACTCCATCAGGGACTCCTGTTTCAAATGGTAGAGCGGGAGCAACTTATATGTATGGAAATTATATGCATACTTATCCAACAGATTGGACTAGAGCACATGTTACATATACAACTATGGGTAATTTTGGTGATGGAAATTACATGCCTTGGGGAGTTAAATATCTTAAATTTTTAATATTAAGAAACCACACATATAGAACAGGCCCAAATGATGGTAGTTTTGCTATAGCTAATATGTTTGTTGGCCCCAAAATGGGGGGTAAAGATTACTCACAAATATTCTCATGAATAATCCACAAATAATCAAAGAAGAAGTAGATGAAAGTGGCGACAAAACCCTTGTCATTACTACATTTGACGATGGCGAGGTTATTTTCGTAGAATTGGACGAATCGTAATTAAAATAAGTGTAGAATAGAATATAATGTCAAATATAGTAATAGATCCAAGTTCAGGGATTCTTGAGTTTAATACAGGAACTACTTATGGGAGTGCATTTGACAACTCTCTTGTGGGAGCTGCTCGTCTAGAGTTTAAAAATAGTGGCCAACTAGCTTTAACTAGTTATGGTACAGGAGTTTCTGAAAAGCTTACGATTGATGGATCTAATGGTAGATTGTTTACTGTAGACAATGAAGTTACAGGTTCGATTTTTTCTGTTAATGACGCTGCTGGGCTACCTATTGTAGAGGTTTTTAGTGATGATAGGGTTGTCATGGGGGAATTTGCCTCTGATGCCTTAGTCGTTAGTGGTAGTTCTGTTCAAGTCACAGGTTCGCAAATTGCTTCTCAATCTTGGGTAGAGGATCAAGGCTACGCAGTCCCCAACCTAAATGAAGGTCGTTTATTTGTTGGTAATTCTAGCAATGAGGCTGTAGCAGATGATACTGTTTTTGTTGATATTGCTTCTGGCAACGTTGGTATAGGAACAACTAGTCCATCGCAAAAGCTACACGCAGTAGGAAGTCAAGTTAGATTGGATGGAAATGGTGGAGGCTTTTATAAGCATACATTAGCAGGTGCGTTTCGGGCTGCTTTCTACGATGACGGAGCAACAACTAAAATTTTCGCAGACGGTGATGGTAGCAATCCACACATGACATTTAATGCTGGCAACGTTGGTATAGGAACAACTAGTCCATCGCAAAAGCTACACGTAGTAGGAAGTCAAGTTAGATTGGATGGAAATGGTGGAGGCTTTTATCAGCATACATTAGCAGGTGCGTTTCGGGCTGCTTTCTGCGATGACGGAGCAATAACTAAAATTTTCGCAGACGGTGATGGTAACAATCCACACATGACATTTAATGCTGGTTTGGTTGGTATAGGAACAACATCTCCTGAAGACAAGTTAGATATAGTAGGAAGATTAAGGATAAGTGATCATAAAACGGCTAATACTAATAAAACAAATAGAATTAGAGGTGAACATTATAACATAGCAGAGGAGCCTCATACGTTCATGTTTATGAACAGTTTCTCTACATCTAGTCATTTATATATTGGAGGAGGGTCATCCATTGAAAACGCTGCTACTTCATTAAAGTTTTTCACTGCGGCAAATAATACAACTGTAGCAGGTACGGAAAGAATGTGTATCGACTCTTCTGGCAACGTTGGTATAGGGGTTACTAATCCAGATTCTTCTCTTCATGTCACCACAAATTCGTCAAGCGGAACATTTAGATTAAGCCCTCAAAATGGAACTTATGAAGAGTATAGATTAGACATCGTAACACGAGCGGTAGATAATGGAGCTTTGACCATGAAGCTCAAAGACAACACGTTCTTAAAAACTTATGGTTTTTATAATTTAACTGGGATATCTCACGGTGTAGCTGGATACGAAGATTTACTGCACTTAAAAAACACTGGCAAAGTTGGTATAGGAACAACTAGTCCTGATTCTAAACTACATGTAGTAGGCAGTGTAGATTCAGATGCGGCCTCTTTGGGGTCTGAAATTGTAGCGTCTCAAACAGCTTCAGGAACGAACTGGTCGGGTAGTTCTTTAGCTTCAGGCTATACTCATTCGGCTGGTAGCACAGATCTTTTAGTAAGTAATCTTACACCCATCGTCAATAGATTGTATAGGGTCGAAATAGAAACCACAAATGTCACAGCGGGCAGATTAGATAAGGTTATTTTCGGTGGTGTCGAGACCACTGTATATATAAGCAGTAACCTAACTCGGGTTTTATCTTTAAAAGCTACAAGCACTGGGCCTTTAACTTTTCAGTGCCAGAGTGCGTTTGTTGGAACAGTTACAGTTTCTTCGGTAAAAGAAATTGTAGCTTCAGATTCCCTATCTGTACTTACAAACTCTGGGGGTAACAGGTTAGAAACTAGAGTTTTTGGTACAACTGATTTCTTCTTAGGTGATTCCGCTGGTGAGAATAGAGTATCATCGAGTGACAATATAGGAATAGGATATGGAGCTTTAAGCAGAATTGCCACAGCGGGTATTAACCTTGCGATAGGCAACAGATCTTTAAGTAATTTAACAAATGGCCAATATAATGTAGCAATAGGTCATGATATTTTAGGAAATTACCAAAAGAATGGTAACGTTTATAACATAGGAATAGGCAACCATGTCATGAGCGGGAGTTCTATGACGGGGCACCAAAATATCATAATGGGCTTCTGGGCGGGACCTGATATGACTTCCGCTAGTGGTAATCTAGGTATTGGATATTCTGTATTCGGGGATCTTACTAGTGGGGGTAACAATCTATCTCTAGGTAATAATAGCTTAAGGAAGGCTACTTCAGGAGGCGCTAATATAGCTTTAGGTGGTCACGCTTTAAATTCATTAACTACAACATCTCACAACATTGCGATAGGATATTTAGCAGGTCGATATGCTATTGGGAATGCTGCGAATGAAACACCAAGTCAATCTATTTATATAGGTTACAACACCAAAGCTTCCGCTAATGGAGAATCTAATCAAATTGTAATTGGTTATAACGCAGAAGGAATCGGTGCTAACACGGTCACTTTAGGTAACGACAGTGTTGTCACAACTGCTCTTAAAGGTGATGTAGGCATAGGGACAACGAGTCCTAGTGCAAAATTACATGCATATCAAACAATCTCTACCGCTCCTTCTATTGTTTCAAGAGTCCCATATAAGACTAATGCTGACGCTCAACTAAAGCAAAGAGCTGCGTTGCGGATAGATATTAACGAAGGAAGTTCTTCATTATCCATTGGTGGAATTGGTAGCGCTCACGGTGGATTCATCCAATCTTATGCAACCAACTCCACCTCCACTCATAGAAACTTTGTTTTAAACCCATTTGGAGGAAATGTTGGTATTGGATTTGGTGCGAGTGCAGCGCCAACAGAAAAATTACATGTCAATGGAACATTCAAATCTACAGGGGCATCATATTTTGATAGCACGATTGAAGTTGGCTCTAGCAGCGCAGGAGGCGTTATACTGACGAGTCCGGGTGGTGGACGTTTCCTTGTTACAATCAATAATAGTGGTGAGCTACAATCATCATCTCTTTAAAAACTTATTTACTAAATATAAAAATAATTAAAAAATAAAAAAAATGGCTAATACATATAACTGGAAAATCGACGCAATGGATAGATATCCAACGCAAGACTCATTAACTGGAGTAGTTCACACAATTCATTGGCGCATGTCTGCCATCTCAGACCAAACGGGAGAAGATGGTAACCTTTACACTGCTGATACTTATGGAACTTGCTCTCTAGGGGAGGCTGACACTGAAAATTATACTGAATACGCAGATCTTACACAGTCAATTGTGGAAGGTTGGCTTGAGAATAGTGATTTAGATGTCGCGCAAATCAAGAGCGGTCTTGATTATCAAATCAATCAATTAATAACTCCGTCA
>Ga0208792_1000936_pt1 | contig 10041 bp, 15 predicted proteins | sample 14_taG_FD_184087 | JGI IMG/M metagenome (GOLD analysis project Ga0208792, IMG submission 184087) | Marine viral communities from the Subarctic Pacific Ocean - 14_ETSP_OMZ_AT15311 metaG (SPAdes) (version 2) | ecosystem: Environmental > Aquatic > Marine > Oceanic | place: Pacific Ocean | collected...
TTCCTACACTACGAAGCAGTACCTCGGTCAGTGTTGCTGGCAACGGCTACTACCAACTGGCGATACCAAGCACATATTGGGCCGCACAGGAGAGTACGGAGCGTATTATAGTGTCAATCAATCACGACTACTTGGTATCTTTGGTGCGACAACGCTGTGGTACATCCAACACGCATCTAAATTCTCACGATTGGGCGGGTGTCACCTACACTGCCGGATTCAATGCTGACAGCATCTTCCCGCTCGGAGCACGAAAGTTCGGAGAGGCTGATTATTGGAACAAAAACAGTGAGTGGTACGCACCACGCCTACATATCGTGGACGACCTCAACTTCATGCCAGCAACAACGCTGACATACACCGATGAGGCACTTGAACTGACCAACGAAAAAATGTCAATCAATCGACGGTCGAGGTACTGAGCAAGTCAATCTTAAGTTGGAGAGAGATGTGTCGAGAGCGGCCAAGAACTTTGCATCATACATCCTACCCCGAGTGTCTCGTGGAGGACAGCAGTCGGCTGGACAAGGCAATCAAGGCGGCGGCACTGGCGGTGGCGGCGGTGGACAATCGACCAGTGGTGGTACTACTGGTGGTCGAAATGGAACAAGCGGCGGAGAGCCGAGTGGTGGCAACTGGAGAGATTGGGGAGGCTGGGGTGACGGCGGAGCGGCTCAAACAAGCAGTTCGGAACTGAACCCGAACACCACACCGGGTCGAACCAATCTACCGGACGGGCTAAGTGGGTCAATCGGAAGCATACTGACTACCACTTCGTCTTCGATGGGTACGCTCCTTCGCAACAGGGTCAGCGGTACTATGAACTTCAACAATGATAGCGTGACTGGTGGGTCATTTGGTGTCCTCGGACAAACAAAGACCTCACCACCACCAAGAGATTCGTCGGGTATCAGCGGCATAGACTCATTCATCACGCCATCTTCGGGTGACGCAGTGATGGGAGAGGATGGCATGTCCTTCCCCGGCGGCGGAAGTGACGCAGGTTGGACATCACCGGCTACTCGGTTCAATATCACAGCACGAATCCCAGCGGGGACTGTCAGCAACTCGGTTAGAGTCGTGGGTAGGGTCAGTATGGCTGGCGCTGGCCAAACGGCGGTGCTTCTTGTCACTGTGACCTGCAATGAATCATCACGAGTGTACGAGCGAACAGTCAGTATCACCGAGATAGAGCGGGGCAATGTAGTCTTGTTCACCGGAGATGTCGATGGCGCAGATGTAGCCAGCAATACACTGACCATCACCATCGAAAGGAACCCGGCGACAGGTGACGACGACGCCAAGTATGCGTCGGTTCAGTTGCACAATGTACAGGTTGCTACTGACAATCGTGCGGTGCAAGGCTCTTCCGAATCCTCGTCCTACTCCTACTCGGAGTGACGGTCGGGTTGGTCGGGATAGCGTTCCCGCAGTGAAAGGATGGCCTTTGCTCTCTTGCGACCTATGCCGTCAATCTGCATGAGTTGGCGCTGGCTTGTCCTCGCTCTTAGAATACGAGGTAGTGACCCGAACTCAGTGAGAAGGTCGTGGGCCGCTCGCTCGGAGATACCCTCAATAGCAGTGAGAGCCGCTATTCTTGCATCCACACCACGAACTGCTTTCTTCTGCACTTCCGGTGGTTCGGCAGTAGTGATGCCACGGATTCGGAGATTGTGGTGCATGGCGTTGAGCCAATCAACAAAGTCGTCCATGCTCGGGACTTCCATGTACTGAATGTTGGGGAACATGACGCAGAAGGTTTGCTTGAATTTTTTTATGACCGCTTGCATTTTTTTGTGCTCTCGGGCCACTGCGCCCCTGTTTCCACCACGGACATAGGGCTTCAACTTGGTGTTATAGACGACAAGCATTGGCTTCTCGAAAGTATCGTTGAGTTCGTGCAGTTGCCCCATGATTGTACGGCTTCTGCCGTGTCCCATGATTGAGTGATACAGGTCGTTAATCTCTTTGGCCTCAATACCAATCTCACCGATAATGTAGTCGGCAGATTTCAACCGCTTGACCTTCACATGGTCGCCCATAGCAACAAGCAATTTATGTTTCAAGAGGTCATTTTCACGGTCGTCCACTACCAGCATCAAATATGGTAGGGGCTATGCTTATATGAGGGTCATTCAGCATCGGGCACCTTTGCGGTACCATCGTAGCGCCAGCACTTACCAGCACACATGCCACGAGAAACAAACCATGCACACGAGGGCACACGACTGTACTTCATGGTACTCTTAATCCCCTTACGGGAAGTCGTAGGGCTCCAGTTAGACCAACCAAGACCCTTGATGTAGTCAAAGATTTCATCTTCTATTCGCTCACGCTGTTCCTTGCTCAATGACTCGGGATTAGCGAAGTCCCGTAGGTTGTCGGCCATGTGTTGCACGAGTGCTACACGAACATGGTGATTAGGCTTGTTCTTATGCACCTCACGGGCCAAGCAGGGCATCAGTGGTACTGTACCAGCGGTGAGGGTTTTCTCGTCCAAATCAACGCTGTCTGCGAATGAGTAATCTTCGGCTTCGGGAGCGTACTTTTCAGCCCAGCCCACGAAGTCAAAGTGATTGTTCTTTGGCAAAGTGCCGTGAATACCAAACGGGTGGAGAGTTCGAGGCAAACGCTGTGGTGATTTAGGGATTATGAAGTTGTCCGGGTCTGCGGCAAAGGCATGAGCGTCGATAACCACACACCATCGTCCCCGCTTTGGGTTGTAGGTGTTAGGAATGCGAGTCATTTTTTCGGGGAAGCCTACGCCATCGAGCGTGACAAGACCCTTAGCCTTGCGGCGCTGGTAGTGTTCAAGACTCAACCGGTACTCCGGTCCACAGACAGGTTCGTCGAACAATTGGTGGACATGAAAGCCACGCCCGGTGGCAACGAGTCGAATGTCACCCTCCAACCTGCCGATGAGTTCTGCGACATCTTGCTTGACCTGTTCGATTCCGCCTCGTTCTCCCGCATCAAAATCCCACCATGCTCTATCAATTATTGCGTATCGGTAGTCCGGTTTGTTGTGTTCGTTCTTGCGTGAAAATGAATATAGGCTGGTGTAGCATGAGGTCTTGCTCCGCATTTTGTCAAGGTATCGCTTGTATTGGTGTTGGCTGTGGACGACTGTTCTTTTGAGGCCGATTTCCCGAGGGAAGTTCAGCAGACTCAAATATGTCCCCTCCACTTGTGACCACATTCCTTGCATGTGTGCACAATAAGCATCTTTTCTTCTCCGCCAATCTGCCCGGTAACGAGCATCATAGCATCTGTTTGGTGTTCTTGGCTACCGCATTCGGGGCATGTTTCTTTGTTCATGTTTTCACCATTCCTCGTCGGCAGTATATGAAGCCGTTGGGTCGCCGCTCATCCCGAGAAGTTGTTCTTCACAGGACATATTGAAGTCACACCATTCAGTACAGAAGTAATCATTCCATTTGATAGTCCACAGTGACTCTTCGATACCATCGAAGGTCTTGTCAAGGGACTTGTGCATAGCCGTTATAGACCGCTTCTGCACCTTCTCCAAGACAGCCATGCCTTGAAGGTCGCCAAGCCACACCTCAGTGTTCTTCTTGCCGTCGAGTTCGTGGAACAATTTGGTGTTAGTTGCTTCGGGGAACAGGTAGTAAAAATACACTGCCTCGTCCCACCCGAGCATAGCCAGCATATAGCGGTAGTAGCACAGTTCCTTGCGAGTCTTGCTCAACTTACCACTGGTAGCCTTACCAGTCTTCAATTCAGTGATAACAAGCCCACCATCGGGGTGACGATGAACACCGTCAATCATACCGACAAGCACAAAGTTCCTGTCGGGAACCTTGAGAGTGTGTTTGACCTCGAACTCTTCGGGTGCGAAATGCTCCGCCCCCCACCGTCGTAGTCTTTCTTCTTCGAGTTGAGCGAGAGCCTCAACAGAACCCTCATAGATTCGCTTTTGCTCATCATCCCACTCGAGATGAGGCGTATAAACATCGCCATCACCCTCCCAATCGTGCATCATCAAGTCACCAAAACCTCGTTCAGTGCCAGCAACCCAATTGCCATAGAGATTCTCAAGTGCAGTGTGGACTGCGGTCCCATGAACCATAAAATGATTCCTCGGCCCTCGTATCTCGGCAACATTTGACCACCAATACTTGCGTGGACAACCAAGATAAGTCATAAAGGCTGACTTGGATAGTCGTACTGGCCAATCATTATTACTGGCCTTGAATGGATTAGCGTGTCCGTGTTCGGGTCCGTGGATTTCAAACCACTCTTTGCTGTATTTATTCGGTTGTTGGTTCATCCTTCTTCGCCTCTTGCTTCTTGGCCTTTGGTGCGGCCTTCTTCACAGGGGCGGAAGTGATGTGCTCGGAGAACATCTTAGGGTCAGCATCTGCGCCAACCAAGCAAAAAGTATCGAGTCCCATAGCGACTGCTCGCTGGAGGTTCTCGACGCTGTTGTCCATAGCGATGCACACATCACGCTTTCCGTGTTGTGCGATGGCCTTAGCGACCAATTTCTCATCCATTTCTGCCAACAATACTTTTGCCATAGTCATTCCACATCCCGTGTGTTTTTTAATCATTCTTCTTCTTTTGCGTCCAAATCGCTACCACATGCAGGGCAGTGGGTAGGCGTTGGTACTTCATCCAACTTAGGATGTCGCAGTTCAGTACCGCATGAAGGACAGGTGATTGTTTCGAGCAATCCCAAGTGTGTCAAAAGACCACTGAGGACTGCCATAATCTGCATCATGTCCTCCGTGAGTGCGTTGGCAAGTCGATTCATAGATGAACCAAGACTGTGCACCGCTTCGGTGAGTTCTTTCGTTGTCATTTTGCGGGGTGTTCGATTTTCTTCGGTCATATTACTCACTTTGCCTACGCCACTATATAGTCATATCCACTGAACAGCACCAAGACCACGATGGGCATTCCACAATTCCTGTGTACTCCACCCAACAAGGTCGTAAATGTCACATGCTTTGTTCACAATGTATGTTTCCGTCATTCTCGCCCAGTCAATAGTACACACACCTTGCAGTTGCTCAAAATTGTCAAATGCAATGTGTTGTCCTCGCTTATTGACGGCGGTTAGGAACGCCTCATCGACCTCATAGTTGCGACCGAGGTTCTTTTTAGCCCAATCAGCACCCGCTGAGGCACCCGAAAGTACTTTATACTGTGAAAGACGACGCTTCAACTTTCCTACCATCAACACATCCTCGGCAAGTTCACCGTTGATGCCCTTAGTAATGAGCCCACATACCTCAGTATCGACCTCATCTTGAGCAACACCATCGAGGATAGCACGAAGTATGGAGTCCATTGTGGACTTCATGGCCTTTGGCATCCTCGCTTGCTTGAGTTCAAGGCCCTTGTAGTAGTATTCGGGCTCGTGGGACTGACCATCAGTCCATGTGACCTTGCCAGCGTAGCGGTTCTTGCGCTTGAGAATCATAGACTCACACCACTTCTCGAACTCGGTTTCGATAGGAGCCATAGCCTTGTTAATTTCATCAACAAGTACCATCCCTTCTTCGGGACTTGGTACCTCGCAAAATATGGAGTCAGTGTGCCCATAGCGCACAGGATAACCACGCTCGTTGCACTCGTCACGCAGACGAAATAGAGTCTGTCGAGAGGTGTATGTGATAGCGGCGGCTATGTCGGGGTGGTACATGCCGAACTTAGAGTCACCGCAGATACCATAGAGGGAAGCAACCATTGATTTGGTGGCAAATTGAGCACCATCCCACTTCTTGTAGGCTATTTCATCCCCGTCAGCCCGAGCCTGTTTCATTAGCGCCTTGTACTCATTGCGCTTGACAGTCAATTTGTCCATAGTCCTACCGAGCAAACCCCGGTCCCCCTGCATGAACTTGGCACCACTGCCACAGTCCAAGCCTTCATCCGACAGCGTAGTCCAGCAGATGTTATGTAGATTTACATTGGAGTGGTACATGGCCTTGATGTCCATAATAGCAATGTTGGTGTAGCGTCCGGGCTCCGGCTCTTGAATATCAGCCCCAGCATAGTCCCGCTTCTCGAACTTGGGGGAGTCGGGTATGCGTAGGTCGAACTCATTGTCTTGTAGGAACAGACTTGCCGACATAGCGGTGATGAGGGGAGTCGTAGCCAACTGACACTGCACAAGATGTTGCATAGAGGTGTGATACCCCACAGCATTGACCGCTTCGTCCAGTCGGGGGAGTAGCCTCACATCTTGTCGGTTATAGTCAAGGTATGTACCTACATCGGAGTAGTAGGTATCGTGTCCGTTGGGCAAATCAACCTTCCGCTCTTGTAGCACATGCCAAGCAATATCATCCAACTTCTGCGAAGCCAATTGTCCATTCTTGATAGTCCACAGTCGCTTGAATCCAACCATAAGGTCAAAGCAAAGTCGCCCCGGAATGGGTTGCGACCAGTGCTTATCACTCCAATTGTACATGAAGTCGTGACGGTTGTAGGGAGATAGGCTCTTGGGATTAAGGCCCACAGCCCTCATGCGGTCACATATCTGCTTGATGTCAGCATCCACCACATACCACCCAGCAATGACATCGGGGTCATGCTTGGACATCTGCGATGCAAAGTGAGCAAGTAGTTGTCGCTCGTTAGCAAACGCTCGTACCGGAGTGTCGAAATGAATCTCCTTGAGCCCATCCGGGTGGTCAATGCAGGGCAGGGACTTGTGTAGCCCCGGTTCGATGTCGGGGCTTGTGACCCATGTGAGCATGCGCTTGGTGTAGGAGTCCAACACCGAGAGCATGGTAATCTCCCCGGAAGTGGTCTTCCACTCACCGTCAAGATACCACACCCTGTGCTCATAATTAGGGATAGGGTCTTCGCCCTTGACCAGTCGGTCATTGAGGACTTGGTTGGGGAAGGTTATGTGTGCCTCCCATGTGTCGGTATGCTTAGACCACAGCCTCCGGTCGTACTCGGTGCGAAAGTGCACCTTGCTCAAGTCCGTACCATACAGTCCTTCGTACCCTTCTTCGACTTTGACCAATCCATATCGGTCGTTCACATTCTTGGCAAAGCAGTAGGGGTATGCCTCGACGACATAATCCCTACGCTCATTTGTTTCCGGGTTTCGAGAACGGATTCGTACCTTTCTTCCACCTATATGTGTGACAATCATACTAAGTCATGTGTTGTCGGCAGTATATAGATGTTCACAAAGGATTGTACAAGCAGTTGCACCACGCAACAACCGTCATAAGATTCTGTACGACGGCACTCTCGGGAGTCTTGTGCTTGTCCAACCTTCGTACCTTAATGATACTGTCACAGTCGCAACACATTATGATTTCGTACTTATTGTCCTTCGGCAGATTTACCACGGCCTCGCCCCCTTGTAGGGATGTTATGGCGTCGTAGCCAGTTCTGTATAGTCATTGGTGTGACCCCGCACATACGGGCAATCTGCGCCATCGTATATCTGTTGGTCACATAAGCATTGGTGAGCCATTCCTCGTTGCGGAAATCATCATTTAGAGTCTTGACACTAACAGTGATTAGGTGCAGGGATTCGCACTTACTGCACTCCGTGCTGATTTGCGAGTCAATAAGTACGCTCGCAATACCCCACGGGTCGGTCGCTTTGTTTTCTGCATTGCATTTTTCACATTTCCAAGTTATCATTGTTTCACCTTCTTGTATTCTCTTGCGCCATCCCCTTTGCGGAACTCGACCACTCCACGAGCAATCATAACTCGCATGAGTGTGCCTATGCGAACATTGGTAATCATCATAGAAGAACCGCCCCTTGCATCATGCTCGAGACACATTTGGCGTAGTTCCTCAGTAGTGTACCACTGCTCTTCATTCATTTCATGGTGAATGACCATAGAGAGTATGATTCGCATTCTGCGCCTTCGGTCGGAGCCACGGTAAATCCACCGCTGAAACACAGGGTGTTCACAAGTGTCCTCGACCTGTTGCATACTGAATCCAGTGATAGAGTCGTATTTATGACCAAGAGTCAATCAAAGCACCCCGGATTGAAATACCCAGTCGCCATTTTCCATAGCGAGTAGTAGGCGTATGCCTTGTCCGTAGTCTGTGAAGTCCATGAATCGCAATTTAATCTTGCCTCGGTAGTACTTGGCGACATTTTCCAAACCACCCTCATAGATGGCCTCAAAGTCGTCCGTAGTGTACTCACCCAAGTTCACCTCAGTTAGGCCCTTGAAGGGGCTTCCTACGGTCACGGAGAGTGTGTTGTCGTTCACGGCGAACTTATATCTGTTCAACTTCTGTCCGTTCATGCCATCACACTGCAAGGCACTGTGTAGTTCGACAGCATCCACCTCAGCCGTAAAGAATGGTGCGACAATCTGTTTATCGAGAGTCATGTAGGTCTTGCCGTCGATAATCTGCTCGGCTCGCTTCAACGCTTGCTTAGACCACTCTTCGAGTGTGTGCTGACTATTGGCAAATGCCTTAGCATCAAGTCCACCAGTGAGAGTAGTCTGCTTGCCCTCAGATGTGACTTTGACCTTGCCCGCATCACTAACGAGTCTAACAAGTTGCTTGTCGTGGTGCTTTAGCACACCAAGCATACGCCTAATGTCTGGCACCGGAATGGCTTCATCTGGATATGATTCACTCACAGTAAAGGAGAATCGAGCGAGCGAGGTCTTGCCATCTTTAACAATACTCGTAGTGCTGATGCGCTTATCCGAGAGGGACAAGACGCACCCGGCAACTTGGTCTTGTGATTTGCCGTTGATGTTCTGCTCCCGTAGCGTAGCCATGAGCAATTGCTCCAAAGCCTTGCGGGGTATAATCATCGAGGCACACCGCCCGAAATGTAGTGGGTGAAGGTCGAGGCTGGAGCGTCGTGTTGCTCTTGTAGTTCTTGTACTGCGGCGAGAATCTTACCGAGGTTGGGAATCTCATCGACCTCATGCTCCAAATCAGCAATGCGTACCGACAGGAGTTCAAGGTGTTCTTGCAGTAGGTCGAGGCGCTGTGCGACCAGTTGGGAGTTGATTTGCAGTTGCTTGAACGCCTCAAGGATGAAGTTATCTCTTGTGTCGCTCATCTCACTCCCACCCAAATGGTAGTCCTTCCCAAGAAACAAAGCCGCCTTTGACCGACATGACATCGTATCGCTTGCCCAAGTGTTGCATGTTGCGACCTTTCATCTCATTGATAGTGGCACGGATGATGAAGTCCCCTTCGTTAAGGCTCTTGTCAGCCTCAACACCAGCGGTCTTGTCACCCTTCTTTGTGTACCGTCGTAGCAGAATCTGCTGACTGACGAATCGCTGGGTACCATCGACCCAATCGACAATCTCGCCAATCTTCATCATGGCCTTTGTGCCGTTACCGACATCCATGAACTGCTTCTTGTCCTTCAAGTGGAAGGTGAAGAAGATGTAGGGGATTGGTAGCGCAGTCAAGCGGTTAAGGACACCCTTAAACACACGGTTGCGCTCACGCCATTCCTTTTGATTGAAGTTATCGCTGTCGTCTTTGATTACGCCACGCTCAATCAGTCGCTCAGTCATAACGAACTCGCACCACTTAAGGAAAGTGGAGCCGCCGTCCATGACCACTGCGCCGATGTCTTCATGTTGCTCACCCAAGTAGGAAGTGAACCACTCCAACTTCTTGACTACTGCGAGCCAGTTGGTAGTGTTGTCTTCATTCCACATGGCATCATCCATCTCGTCGATGAGGGGAATGACACGGATGCGGTCTGCTCCCTCGACATTGGTAGTGAGTAGTAGGTCCACGGTGTTCTGTGCGGAGTTGTCGCAGTCGAGGACAATGATTTGCTTGTCCGTGTGCTTGAGTGCGAGGTCAAGTGAGAGCCCGGTCTTAGCCGTGTTCTCCTTGCCAACGAGGGCCATGCGGATAGGAGCGTGGTTCTCACGCTTCTTCTCGAACAGCGCCTTGTAGTAGTCAGCACCGTAGGTAGGTTGCTGACCCTTGCTTGCGGCAGGTTGTTCGCTCTTCGCCCAAGCCATCAGTCCCACCCCTCAGCGTCTGCGTCCCCGAGGTCTGCTGAAACAGCCATCGACTCAGCACACC
>Ga0208792_1000946_pt1 | contig 9967 bp, 3 predicted proteins | sample 14_taG_FD_184087 | JGI IMG/M metagenome (GOLD analysis project Ga0208792, IMG submission 184087) | Marine viral communities from the Subarctic Pacific Ocean - 14_ETSP_OMZ_AT15311 metaG (SPAdes) (version 2) | ecosystem: Environmental > Aquatic > Marine > Oceanic | place: Pacific Ocean | collected...
TAACGTAGTCAGCTTCTGGATCAGTAATTGCTGTGCCACTGCTATTTTCTAGCCAGTAACTTGTTGCGATATTAGAGCCATCAAACTCTAGGTCACGCATGATAAACTTAGATAAGTTTCGTGATGCAGCAGTTGTTGCAAATACAGTAAAGATATTATGAAAGCTTGCATCACTAGACGTAATACTTGAAGCAAATTTAATTACTGACCCTTGCTCACCTTGAAGTGTTAAGCCAAAATCAATGTCAATTGTTTCCGATACTAAGTATGTGCCTTTGGGAAAGAACAGTGTACGACTATAGTTTGCAATGATTGCAGCGCGAATAGCCGCAGTGTCATCAACTACGCCATCACCAGCAGCACCAAAGTCTTTGACCGATACAATGTCTTGCAGCTTAGATTTAACAGTACGCTCTTGCGCACCAGTGCCACCTTGATCGTAAGTAATTGCAGAAGCATCACCAGTAATTGAAGTAACAGCATTACCAACAATAAACTCAATCGCAGAGTTTAAGGGTGGGGCTTCTGAGAATGTCAGCGTAGAGCCACTAATCGAAAATGTATCTTTGTTTTGATAAACACCATCGATGTAAACTTGTATGTTGTTCTTAGAACCAGCCGCTTCTGTAGTGCTAAACGCGACAGTCGTACCGTCACCAGTGTGGCTTGCTTTAGTATAGTTAGCTCCAAGAACGCTGCCTGTTAGTAAGTCGCTAGCAGCTTGCACTTGAATGTCGCCTTCAGTGTCAAAGCTAAGAAGCTTGTCAGCGCGTGTAGCAGCGTTAGGAAGCAGCAAGTTAGCTGCCGCAGGGTCATAGTCGGCAATCCGAATAGACCGCTCTCCAAGGTCTTGGTTATCAGCCGCAATAGCAGTTAGCGTATCTAGCTGTGTATTCAAAGCAGCGCGGTTAATATCTACGCCAGCAGTAAAGTCTGTAGTGCGCTCAATCGTAGTATCACGAGTAAAGATAACAGTCTTAGGACCAGTCACTGTCATGGTAACAGTCCCTGTGGAGCCAGCCCCACCAGTTACCGTGTAGTTAGTCGTAATAGTTTGCAGGGTGGTGTCGATATAAACATTAAGATCTGAGTCATCGAAGAACTCAAATGGCACAGCAAAAGATGTCTGCGTTACGCCAGCTGCAACTGAGTAGCTAATACGCGGGTTGTTAGCGGAAATGTCTATTGTCATGGTTCACCTCTTTGCTCTCTTCTCACACAAAGAAGCGAAGAAGATCAATGCACAAATAATCTAGGACAAACTATCTCAATGCATCTTTAAACTGATTGGTAATAAACTTTCCAAAAACAGTACCAGTTAGCGGTATTGTATTATAAAGCATTTTTGCCCCTTGCTCTGAATCACCAGCAAAAAGATTATAAGTACCTTCTCCAATATCCTGAATAGTAGAAGTTCCAGCCCCAGTAAAACCAGTTACAAAATCTAAAGCATTAGCTTCTTCTTTAAATTTAGGAGAAACATATTTACTCATTATTGGATTTCCACCAGCAGCTAAAGTCTGTTGCATAGATGTGTACATTACATCTGAATATAAAGAAGCTAAACCGCTGTAATCAAATGCTCTGGCAAACTTATCTTTTTCATCCATTTGATCCCAAATATAATCTGGAGTTTTCATCCAAACAGCTAAATAACCCATGCCAATTGCTGCAAAAGCACCAGTTAATCTATTCTTTACTTGCCCAGAAGTATAAGCAGCAGTTACTTTATTCATTGCCGCAAACATATAATTATAAAATTGAAACGGCAAAGTCATAGCGCCGCTTTCTATTCTTACATAACCTTTTACAATTTCATCTTCTGATAAATTTTTACCCCAAGGTAACTTTTGAGCCACTCTCATAGGTATGTAAACAATACCATCAGCAGGTATTGGTCTATCTGCAGGAGTTCCTGACATAATTGTATTTAAAACGCCTGAGTTAACAGAGTTTCTAAACTTTTGAATAGTTTCAAAACTTACTCCAGCAGCTTCCCATTCACCTACATTAGGTAAAATTCTGCTATCTAATTCTTGAATTGGAGCTTTAGTTACAATCTCTTTCATTTCTTTAATAGAAAATCCATAACGATTTAAATAATCCATTTCAAACTGAGAAGCTTTCCCATCAACTATATTTCTCATACGTTTTATTAAAGTATGCTGACGTAATGATCCCTCCATTGTTTTAAATAACTCAGTAAATGGACCAAGAAAGTTTAATATATGCGCTGTTTGCTGTATGTTATTCCAAACACTATTTGGATTAGTATTATCTATTAAACCCTCAGATACACGATGCTGAACAACACCAGCTTCAATATCTAATGATTCTCCAAATTCATCTTTAACATCTCTCATTGAGGCTCTAAACTCAGGTGTATTAAACATTCTTAAAGAATGTTGAAAAACATCACCAACGTCATTTTCCATAAGTATTCTTGCAAAATCAGGAAATGAAGCAAAACCAGAAGTCCCAAGATAATTTACTGTAGTAAAACTTCTTAAAAATTCAGCAGCCCTAACGTCAATGCGAGTTGGATCTCTATATACACGACCAATAACTCTGTTTTCTAAAACAGTAAAATTTTTGCGAGCTTCGTCTATAAATTGAGTGCTATAACCATCTACAACAAGTTGATCATTAATTTCAGTCCAAACTTGCTCTGGATTTTTACCATTAAACAAACGAGAAAAATGGTATTTAGGCGCAGTTTTATTTGTATAGTTTTTCATAGCCTCAAGAGGATCTTGCTGAATAAAATCATACAAAGTCCTATTGTCTATATCTAACATTCTATGAGCAAGCTTTACGCTTTTAGTTAATCCACCCAATCCATCGGAATTTAACGGATCAGGATCATCTACAATAGATTTATAAACATCATCTACAGCCTCCATAACTATAGCTGGATTAGCTGGAACGTCTTTTCTTTCATATAATTTAGTTTCTACATTATAACGAATATAAGAACCCGTATTCATAAAGTGATCAAATATTATAGATTTAAATCGTTCTTCATTTTGCTGGATTCTAGGTACATCATATATACGATTATAAAAAGGCTCTACAGATCTAGGCCCAGCAGTAGATGACTGAACAACATCTAAAGCAGACTGAAATATTTTTACTTTACCTTCTGTGTCAGCAAGTCTTTGTTGAAAATAAAGACTGTCTTTATGTGTTGTTGCTAATTTGTCTTTAATTCTTGCTAACTCTAAATTTAATATTCTGATTTCAGCGTCTAAACCTGTTCTGCCAATTAAATTAGATTGTTCTGTTACACTTCTCCAACGATCATAAAACTCAGTCATTCCACGCATAACTCTAGCTTCTGCATCGTTTTCTGGTGTTAAACCAAATAATCTTTTTCGACCAGCTTCTGCTAAAAACTGTCGATACGTTGGACCAGATCCAGTAATCCCCCTTAGCATGCTTGTAGTATTCATTTGAAATAATGTTTTATTAGATGCGCCTGTGCCTTCTGCATAAGCCTGCCGTGACATTCTATTAAATTGTTGCCAGTGACGTTTTTCAGTAGAAGCAGCTATGTAAACAGTTTCATCAGATGCAATTCCTGCTAGATTACCTTTTGTAATACGTCCATAATCTCCAGCCATTTTTAAAACAGCTTTTTTAAGCATATTTAATCCATTAAAATTTGGCTTTCCATTAGGGCCAACAATAGGATTAAGCAATTGAATGCTAGACATTGGATTTGGAATTGGATTGTAAGTTCCGTTAGCTAACCTAAACGGGTCAACAACTCCATTAACTGTTGCATTATCTATAAGCCTAGAAGATTGCTCATCTACAAGCTCAGAAAGTTTTGATGATTCATCATCAACAGATGCTTTCATTTTTAATATAAAATTTGAGTTTTCATCTGAAGGAGGTCTTGCTTCAGCCTGCTTTATGCCTTGCTCTAAACCAAAAATACGTCTTTCAGTATATGTTATTTGTTCTGCTAACTCATTGTCTTCAAGTTTTCCATGAGTTCTTGTTTCTCTAGATTTACCAGCAAACTCATCAACTCGTTGTTGAAGATTTTCCATTGCAGTAATTTCTTGTTGCGTATCTCTAAAGTTTCTATGAGCGTCAATAACAAAATTTCTATGCGCTCTAACACCTAGATCAACACTGCCACCAACAGCAGCGCTAAATGCTGTAGACATTACAACAGAAGAAACAGCCCGTTCAGTACTGTAGTTAGCGCCCCCTAAGTACCTAGCAGTTTCTATTCCGCTTTGAAGAGCAAACCCACTTAAAGAAGCATTGCTTATTTTTGATAGAAGTGTTGGAGATTTAAACGCAACAACGCCTGGAATTAAATTAGTATAATCATAAGGCATAGCAGCAACATGCGCTGTCCAAGGCGCATTAGCAGCGGTTTGCATTCTTTTATTTTCTCTGCGTATTTGTTGATAAATAAAATCAAATTCAGCTTTGCTTCTAGCTTCACTTAATTGATCTTGATGCATGTAATGCTGCGGTCTTAAATGTTCAGTAATGTCAAAACTAGAATCTTCTTCAAACCCAAAATTTCGTTTATAAATTCCATAACCAATGTCTATTGCCGCTTCTCTAAGATCGCCAATAAGCTCAGTTGAATGACTGTATGGAGTTGCAACAGTTTGTTGTCTTGGAGATAAATTAAAAGGTTCCAAGTTAATTCTCCAATAATTTTTCTTCTACAATAAATCTTTGAAGATCAAAGTTTACACCTTTACCAAAGTTTCTAATTACTACATTAGAGTTAACAAGAGGCATAACTTGTCCTGCTGGATCTAGTGTTGCAAATCTAAACTCAGCTTGTCTTCTCGATGAATTAACTGTTGGGAAAAGAAACAACATTTTTTTACCTTTAAAATCAAGATCTGATTTTGTAGCAAAATATCTAACACCTTCAGCTCTAATAGGATTTCTTGGTTGCCCTTGAAATGCAAGAGTAGTTAAAAGCAAATAATTATCCTCATAAGCTTCTTGACCAATTTCTTTTATTAAAGCTTGCTCTGCAAAACGAATTACAGAATCTCTTTTATCCCCAAATACAGTATTTAAGTTTACTATAGTGCGTTCATTTAAAGGATTGCCAGTAAGGTCGACTGTATAATTGTCAACAGAAAAGTAACTATCAAAATGATTATCTAAAATTTCAAATGCTTTTTCTCTATCAACACCAGCAACAAATAAACCTCTAGCATAATTTTCCATAGTAGTGTGCAATTGAGGTGAAGCTTCAAACTCAGAGCCTATTGCTTTAGCAACAATATCATAAACATTACTAAAATCTCCAATAACTCTATCGCCATAATTAGCAATTAATCTTTCATCAATTTTAGGATCAGATAAAGCTGTACGAACATCATCTAAATATTCTGTAGGAATGCCACCCTTTGCGGCTTCAGAAATGCCATCTAAAATACCTACTTGTTGAGAGTCAAATGAATCAATAGCTACATTTGATCTAACAACTTCGTTTTGAGGCGTAGTGTAAGAACCAACATTTCTCCAAACAACAGCCAAAGACTCAAGATCTACAGGTTGACCATTAAATGTTCCGCCCATTGCCCCTCTTTTAAGGAAGAGTTTTAATGAGGGACTAAGTATTTCTCTCGATCTTTTAAAATAAAAATTAAGGAGTTTACCTCCTTGCGCATCAAGGGAGCCTTCTTCTGCACCTAAATATTTATTTACATTATGAAACAAATCAGGTGGCTCAAGATCTAATCCAAATTTATCTAAAGCATGTTTTTTAAATGCAGATTGAACTGAATCTAAATTTGGGTTGTTAATAACTCCAAGCCCATCAAATGTTGCTGTTTGAAGTTTTCTTAAATCATCTGCTTCTTTGTCTTTAAGAGTTTGCAATGCATCAACTTTAAGACCATTAGCATAGTTTCCTAACTCTGCCCAATCTTCTGGCTTGCTTCCATATTGCTTTGTAGCACTTACAATAAGATTGTGTTCATCCTTAGAAATAAAGTTATTTGATTTATCATAAAGTTTATTTGGACTATTAATTATAGCAAGAGCTTCATTCATTTTTTCTTCAGTGGTAAACTCACTAAGCAGAGCATTTACTTGAAGTCTTGATATACTTTTATTGTAAGTATTAAATAATTCTTCTCTTACTTTAGGACTTGTAGTAGCAGAAGCTTTTATTGTTGATCTAAGCCTAACTCTCATTTTTTCTAAATCAGTATAATTACTAACATTAGAAAGTTGTGTTTCAAAAATAGCCATTTGATATTGCAGATTAGCATCTGCATTTAGTATAGCTTCTTGTTGTTTTTCAGTTCTAACTTGATCTAAGTTATTAGACCTTTCTATAAATCTAGTAACTAAAGAAGTACGATCACTTACATTGGTTATAGATTTTAAATAATCGCGAACATCATCAAGTCGACCCGATTTACTTAATGCAAGTAAGTCTTCATCTTTTGTCGAAGGATTTGATGCAAGAAGATTTAACTCTGATAGTATTAAACTATTGTTTTTATTTTTACCCATAAAATCATTTAGGTAACTTTTGTTTCTAGCTTCATTTAATTTTTGAAGATATTCTTCTGGCTTATCTACATTTGATAAATGACTAGATATTTTGTTTTTGATTTCATCAAAATTTGCTTCTAAATTGTTAATAGAACTATCACTTATTTTAGCAGCAAAGTTATTTATATTTGCATCAAGAAAATCTTTAGAGGATTTTTTCTTAAGCGAATCAATATCTTTAAGCCTTTCAGATAAATCATTTGCTATTCCTTGCAATCTTTCGGAACTAGCTACAGAAATTAAGTTTGTTAATATAGCTTCTTCAGCAGGTAAAATGTTTAACCCAGCAGATTTAAGTGAATCTACACTTTTTGAAGAAAGAGATTGCTTTACAAGTTTTATTTCAGAAGCTGTTAACTTAGAATTTTCAATAGAAGATAAAAGAAAACCAGTTAAAGCCTGATCTTCAGCTTTGGTAATAAGATCAATTGTTTTAGAAACATTTTCTTTTCCAATTACTTCCTGATTATTAATATATCTATCACGTGTTGTTCTTAAAACTGTGATTTGATCATAAGTTTTAAAAATATCAGCAAACGCATTTCCAAAAAAAGTATCGTTTTTTATTTCGACCTCAAACTCTAAATTTTTCGTTTCAACATTTTGTTTTAAATTTTCATTTTTTAAATCTGAAGCAGCTATTTTAGCACCAGCTATAGCTACATCATATGAGTCTAAGTTTTTTCTAAATACATCTGCTTTTGCAGCAAAATCCATAATATCGCTTGAGTCATTTGGCAAATATTTAAGAATTTGTTCTTTGACAGCTTGAACTTCTGGAGCTAAAGGAACGCCTCCAGTAGCATGTCGGTTTAAAGACTGAATAAGATTAAACCTTTGATCAGGGGTTAAATCAGTCATTTTATTATTTATCAAACCTAATGCAAAGTTTTTGCTTTGACTAATAACTGATTTGTTTTTTTCCGAAGGCTCATTAATAACAGCAGCTAAATCAGAAGTGTCTTGATCAGTAAATTGTTGCATTTGATTAAAGCCAGAGCTGTCTCCGCTAAGGCCAAGATCAAATGCTTGATCATTTAAAAATGCATTTCGTTTAACTAGATCAGCTTTAGCTTGATCTTTTTGTCTTTTAATGTTTGCTTCTTGAAGAGAAGCAACGCTTCTTTCAGTCCACAAAGAACCAGTGCTCATAATAAATTCTTGATAAGAATTATCACCAGCATTCTTAGCCATCTCAGCTAAGTAATCTTCCATTCCAGATCTAAACAAAGATACTGCATTAGCCTTGCCATCAACCGTTGTAGCTAAAACAGATGCTTTGTTATGTATTTCTTCTTCTATGGATTGTTCAAATCTAGCATTAACAACACGCTGAAATGCGTCTGCTCTAGCCCTACCCATATTAGCAGTTTCATTCAAGGCAACAGGTTTTTGAGTCTTAGGATCTATTGCTTTTATATCTGATAAATCTACAGCTTTTCCTAACTCTGTACCTAATTTTTCAGCTTCAGCTAAACCACGACGATAAAACATATCCTCAAAAACATTGGCTGATTGAGCAATGGCTTGACCAGTTATTGTTCCTGCGCTACTAGCTCGTGCTACACCAATAGGGCCAATCTTAAATTGACGTTGCTCTCTAATTACAGCCATTATGAAATTACTCCAACCTTAGGAATAGGAGCTAAGTCTCCATATTTATATATTCCAGTAGCTAATGATGTAAGTGCGCCAATAGTAGCTGCTTGCCTTTGCGCTCTGCCTTCTATTCTAAAAGCTGTTGCTTGTTGTTGCATTTTAGCAGCTTCTGCATTTCCTTGAAAAGATATTCTATTTAAGTCATCACCAACAATTTCTTTTTGTTTAGCAAAAAAAGCACTTACTGATCTATCTCCACTTTCTGGCGATAATCCTATTCCAGCGTAAACGTCTATTCCTGCTGCGCTTCTCATTGCAACATTAGCAGAACTATTAAATCTCCATTGCTCTAATCTGTCATTGCTATTTTGCAATGTTTGCGTTTCGCGTCTAACCTTGTCAGTTTCTTGATTAAAGGCATTTAACTCGCCTGCTGCTTGTGCTGCTTGACCAGCAGCCATTTGACCAGCTGCGCCAATAACTGTTGATGCCATCATTAACATGTTAAGCATTATACTATTAACTCCGCTACTAGACCGTTTATCTGCAATGATAACGGATCGTTTTGTTCAATGGTTATCTGTGGATCACGACTGTAACCTAAGAGACGGAACTCTTTTTTTCCAGTGAACCCAGTCTCAGTCACAAGTTTATGCCCGTTGACTGTCAGCGAGCGTGCGCTCTTAAGATCGAGTACAATGTTAGTCATACCGCGAATAGATCCAGTCGCAGGTCCATTACCCATAGAAGCATCAATCGGATTGGTAACTAGCTTCGCAGTAAATTTTACACCTACATAGGCATGAGTAAACCCAAGACCAGAGTAAGCTGTAAGATCAACGTCATCACCAGCATTTACCGTAAAGCTGCCAAGATGAGATAGCCCAGTACCATCAGTAACAATTACATCTACCGTGTCACCACTTGAGTACAATGCGCTTACATCAACAAGATTGCTTGAAATAGCGCCATAAAGATAAAGGTCTAAGCCCACATCACCAGTGAACTCACACAGTTGCAACTTGCCATCCGAGTCATAGACATTTGCAAACAATCTATCCTCAATAGCTACTACAGAGCCAAAGTCACCATTTGTAGTTACTCTAGTCCAAGATGCTCGCTTCTCTGCTCTGTTAGATGAAAACAAAACCAAGTCACCATTGCCAGATGTAATAGCTGCATATGAGTCAGGAAGACCAAAGCCGCTGTGAACAACAGCCATATACTTAGGATTGCTAATAAGGTGGGAAGCAATTGTAGAAACAGCAGTGGCTGTATAAGCCTCTTCACTATCAGTAAACAAATACTCTCGAACAATCTTACCATTGCGCTGCACAAAGATCGTAGCACCATCAACAGGCATAGGCTCAATATGCTCAGAGCCGTATGGTGTCTGCTTTCTAATCTGTACGTTTGTTGGCGTAATGGCTTGGTTCAAGTAAGTGGGAACATAAAGTTCGCTAGATGCTGTGAAGATTTGCAAATCACGGTTAGAAACTAAATATCGGATTTCGTTTACATCACCCGTTGCAGCAACCAAAGAGATAGCGTCATCATCAGCCGCATCGCCTACATCAAAGTTAAAGAAGCTGCCAATCTTGCTAAACCAAACATTATCTGGCTCTGCAATGCTGCCGCCAAACACCAATCTGTTCTGATGAAACTCTACAGCCGCAGGGTATCCTCGCTTTGCTGAAAGAGCTTGCTCATCCCAGTGCAAGCTAGGAGCGTGTGTAGTTATTCTTACCTGACCACCGCCATCTTCTGCACTAGAAGCTGAGCCGCCAGCAGTAAAGGTAAATGTATTCTC
>Ga0208792_1000950_pt1 | contig 9943 bp, 10 predicted proteins | sample 14_taG_FD_184087 | JGI IMG/M metagenome (GOLD analysis project Ga0208792, IMG submission 184087) | Marine viral communities from the Subarctic Pacific Ocean - 14_ETSP_OMZ_AT15311 metaG (SPAdes) (version 2) | ecosystem: Environmental > Aquatic > Marine > Oceanic | place: Pacific Ocean | collected...
AGTACGGTCAACTTGCACAGAAGGCGAACGAAGCCCTGTTGGATCAACTCGGTACGGAAGTAAATGAGTTGTCCCCGCAGGCATACGTCAAGCTAGTCAATCATCAGTTTGTTCGACTAGCCAAGGAAGCTGCTGGCCAAGCCAAGCCCAAGGAGACTGAGAAGGCTCCTATTAAGGACACGGCGAAGAAGCCAAAGGCAGCGAAGATCATTAACACAAAGAACGGCACTAAGGCCGACTCCCCGCAGAGTTCCGAAGCTATTGGCGAAGACTTAATCGCCAAGTTGCAAAAGAGCGCGTTCGGGGGATAGGCCCGCCGCAAGGAGTAACCAGTAATGGCACTTTCTAATTCACTTCAAGAGTTTCACGCCTACGCACAGTACGCACTGTCGGAAGGCATGAAGACCAGCCTGTTCAAGGTTCCAACGCTTCTGGCTGCGGTATCCAGCAAGCAGGCTGTCAGCGGCAGCATGGGCGAACCCGGCCAGTCTGCCGTCATCGGTAAGCCTGTGTCGGCTGCTAAGCGCAAGTCGCTTGGCGGATCGACCCAGCGTCACATCTTCTTTCAGACCAGCCGCGTCGGTGGTGGTAAGTATCTGAGCGAAGACGGCACTACTTCCTCGACTGGTGCAGCGCGCCACGACAAGAAGAAGCGTTCGACCGCAGTTTCGTGGTCGTTCTACGAGCAGCCCATCTCCATCCGTAACAACGCCCTCCGCATGGCTGGCGACGGTTACGAGATTGGCTCTGTCATCGAGGACGCTGTCCAGATGGCAATGAACGAGGCTTGCGAGCAGATTGCTGGCGACCTCTGGAACGGCTCCCCAACCAGCCAGTCGGCTGATGTCTACGATGACCTCATTGGTGTTGACCAGTGGGTTGACGATGACAACACCATCGGCACCATTGACCGCTCTAGCGTCACTGGCTTCAACGGCGTCCGTGAGGATTCCGCTACCACCATCTCGCTCAGCACGATTGACGACGCAGCACTTGACGCCACCAGTGGCCTCTCGCTGTTCGGCGGTCGCTCTGACCTTGCCCTGACGACCAGCGGCATCTACAACAACCTCAAGCAAGAGGCTCTGGCTGCTGGCGGTCAACTGATGTTCTCCGAGAAGCCTAAGGGTCAGCCCGTTGGCTTTGAGGGTGAGTACATCAACTACAACAACACGATGATTTGCTTTGACCCGTATGCGACCAACGCTGCGGCCTCGGCAAACTACTTCCTGTTGACTGATAGCTCGACGTGGTGCTTTGAAACGCACACCGCCGAGAACTGGCGTGTCATCCCGTTCAAGAACCTGGCCGATGATTCGGTTCCCGGTGCTGACGACCTGACCGTGTCGAAGATTCGCATTGGTATGCGATTCATCAACGAGCAGCCTTGGAAGTCCAAGCTGTACGCCGACGCATCCTGATTCTTCCCTCGCGGGCTGGGGGTGTTTTTATGACGCCCCCAGCCTTCTCTTAACCACAAAAGGAGGCCATTCATGGCTGTTACTGTTACCAAACTGGAACCACATTCGCTGAAATCCAGCGACATTGAAGTCCACAATATCGTTTGGGCGTTGGGGGCTGACGTTACCGTCGAAGTTTCCACCGGCCTGTCTGAAATCTATGCCGCTATCCCCGTCAACTTGGCGGGTGCTAGTGCCGGTCACACCGAAGAAGATGTGGCTGAACTTGAGATTGACGAAACCAACACCGCCGGTGTTATCACTGTCTCGGGCGGGGCCATCACGGTCAACCGCATCGCTCAGAGTGCTGACGGCACCCTCGCTGCTCAGGTTTCGCAACTCATCCTCATCGGCGCAAGCTAAGGAGACTGTCATGGGACTGATTAACTTCCGACTCGGAAGCAAAGGCAAGAAGGTTGACGCTGCGGAGGTTACTCTTTCCAGCGGCACCGGCACTGTTGCCACCAAGTTGAGCAAAGTGGAATATTGTGTCATCACTCAAAAGGATGCAACCGCCGTCGCTGATGGCGTGTCGTGGTCCGCGAGTGGCGGCACCGTCACTGTTGACTCAAGCAATGGATCGAGTGGCGAAGTCTACTCGGTTATTGCCATCGGGTACTAACCCATCGCCACTCCGCTCTCTCGGGGGCGGAGTGGTATTTCCTCATCCTAGCCCACTCCCACAAATGACGGCTACCGATTCAACGGGTCACATAATGTCAGATACCCCATCCTCAGACGACCGCTTGAACCGGCTAGAGATCACGATGGGCAAGGCTGTCTCGTCGATTGAGACGCTCGCCCAAACGATGGCAACGGTCGTCGATAAGACAGACCAGCTTACCAGCCACGTATCCCGGCTGGAAGCAGGGCAGGGCAAGATACCCACCGGCACGATCTTTGCTACGCTATCGACGCTCATCTCCGGCTTTGGCTTAGTCCTGTTCCTCACGCTGGGGCCATTGAACGCCAAGGTTGACGAGCTTGAGACAAGCAACCGCACGACGATCGAGGAGCACGTACCCAACCTCGCGTCTGACATGGCGAACCTCAAGGCTAGGATGCAGGAGTCTGAGGCCAAGACTGGCATCCTGTTCACTGACCCGACCGTTGGTGTCCTGAGCAACGCCCTGTGGCGGGGGCAGACACAGAACGAGATCGAGTCGATGCGGGTGGATGTTGATGACATCACCTCACGCAACCGGCTCAACGGCTGGTCCAGGCAGGACCATGAGAGCTACCACAACGAACGCCGCCGCTACGACGAACTGCTGAGGAAGTACATCACGGACCGCTTTGAGCGCAACGAAGCGACCATCAGCGAGGATAAGGACGACCTCGACGACCTTCGCACCATCATTAAGAACCAATCAAGCCAATGACCACCCCCGGCCAACAACTCGACGCTAACACCGACGCCATCGCCTTGCTACAGGCTAAGGTGCAGTCGCTGGCTGAGCAGGTGGCGGCTCACAGTTTCCGTATTGAGCAGAACATTGCGGACATTGCCGACTTAGAGCAGCGGCTTGATGAGCTGGAGGTTGGCGAGGTGCTGCCGCCCATCAACCCCGAACCACCCACCGGCAACCGGATCATCCCCGGCCCCGGATGGTACGGCCCCACCCCCACCCCCGCAGCCTATGGCGGCGTGACCGAACGGGCTATTGCTCACTGGAACGTGGTGCCGGAGCAGACGGTTGGCGACGGCTTCACGGTCGGCGTGCTTGCCCACCACCTCGACGGTATCGACCGGGTGGAGATCAGTATCAACGGCGGTCGGTGGGTGAAGGCGGTCAAGGGATTCAACCCCCGCACGCTATGCGATGAATACTACGCAAGCATCAACATCAGCAGCTTCATCGGCGACCGCCTGCAACTGCGAGCCATCGCCTACCCCGTCAAGGGCCAGCCCTTTGTGGTTAAGCCGCTCGGCAGCGAGTACGAGAATCAAGACCTGACGCTCTACACCCGCGAGATGGGTAGCGTCATTAAACTCCCTGCCGGTGAACACAACCTCGACATCGTGAGCCTGCCTAAAGAGGGATGGCTTACTATCGAGCCAGAGGACGGCGTAGCCCGCGAGGATGTGATTCTTGTCGGCGAGCATCGCGGCTGGAGCCGTGGCCGTCTACACCTACGCAACATCACTCAGCGTCTACCGTGGGGCAATGCGGGGATGCAGGGCAAGTACCGCCTGAATGACGATAATAAGCAGGTGGGCAACCACGTCTGGTATGACGGGTGTGTTGTTCGTGGTGCTGACCTCGGCAGCGAGCCGAAGCAGGTCAGTTCGTGGATCGCTCACCAGTGGGAGACGGCGACGTACACCAACTGCGAGTTGAGCCACATCAGCAAGGTGTTCTTTAGCACTCGCAGCACAAAGCTCTTTGCCCGCAACCTGTTTATCCACGATGTCTATGAGGATGTGTTCAACGCCGCTGGCGTGCATGTCGGCATCGAGATCAAGGACTTGGACCGCCAGCCCATCATCGACGCATGGGGCTTAACTAGCTCTAGCGACTACCCCCACCCTGACCTCTGGCAGTACAAGTCGTGGTCCAACACAATCGTTCAGGACGTGCTGGCGACTGAGAACATCAACGCCCAGGGCTTCTTCATCCAGAGTACACGGGTGAAGGACGTGGCGGTGTCGAACGTCAGCATCGAAACCGTATCGCCATGGCGTGTCTTCCACCCGCAAGTACCGATTGATAACTGGCTGATCGAGGAAAGCGTCCTCGGCGGCGGCGTGAGTACCAGCAAGGCATCGCTGGTCGGTCGCTTCGTTTCCCGCAACAACACTCAACCGGACGGGTCGCCGTGGCTCGTCGAGATTGAATAATTGACCCCTCCAACTAAGGAACCCAACCATGAAACCCGACTCCATTCTCTCAGGCCAAGCCCGCATCGACGTACTCAACCGGATCAAGGAAGTGGAAGCACTCCGCGACCGGACGATCACCGAGGTTCAGCAGAAGGTCGGTGCGACCCTGCAAGGCGTTGCTGACATCGCTGCCCTTGCTGCCGCTGCCCCGGCTGACACGTTCTCGGCTGAGGAAGTTGCTTACGCGGCGACCATCCTCGACGACCTCGACGCCTCCGTTGATTCGCTGTCCGCTCAACTGAAAGCCTCCATCGCCGCTGCAAAGGGAGCGTAAATGCCGACCGAAGCCCTCACAACTAAAGCCATCGAGTTCGGTGCGATCCACGCCTATCAGTTTGATGAGGCGAGCGGTGATCTATTGGACTTCGTTGGCAGCAACGACGGGACGATTAGCGGCACGCCCGACCGCGAGTTGTCTGACGGCTACGGCAACGGGGCAAGTGCGTATGGCTTTGATGGGTCCACGGACTACATCACGTTGGGGAGCAATATCCTCAACGGGGCGAGTGCTTACACGATTGAGGCGGTAATCAAGAAGCCCGCAGTCGCGGCGTCGGAGATTGTTTTTTCGGAGAGGGATGGGGCAAGCGATGGCCCCGCTCTATTCTTAGACGCATCCGAGAGGTTCACATTCCGCCACAATGCAACGTCTATCACCGGCTCCCCCATCGCGGCTGATGAGGTGGTCCACGTTCAAGGCACTTGGGACGGCTCTACCCTTCGGCTTTACGTCAACGGGGAATTGCAGGAATCTGATTCTGATGCTACCGCAGTTTCAACAACTACGGTCGGACGTATTGGCTGCCGGTCCACCGCTGTCTCTCTTTTACTCACCGGCAACATCGCCCACCTCGCCATCTACGACTCGGCTTTGTCGCAGGCACAGATCAACGAGCTAGTCCTGACGGCTCGCCCACCCCTCCTCCGCTACCAACTCGACCTCGACGCCTCTGCCGCCGACTCTGCCCTGACCGACTACGCAACTCGCGTCGGTACGGCGTCGATCTCGACGGCTCAGAACACGGCGATCTTCTCGACCGACACCGGCAATGGTGCAGACGTTTGGTTCAGTAGCGACGAGGCTGGCACGCTGCCCATCGACGCGAAGCTGGTCTACTGGGACGACGCGACGAGCAAGTTCGCGTTTGATGTCGAGATCACCAGCGTCTCGGCGGTGACGGGTGCGACGATCTACCTGCAAGTGGGCAGCAAGCCCGGCGGGTATGGGGATGATCCGTATCGGGCGGCGATGGATGGCGTCTATGAGCAAGCGTCGGACTTCAACGACCTGACCAGCAATAGCAACAATGGCACGACATCGGGCGGCGTGACGGCTGGCGGCGTGACTGGCCCGGACGGACACACGCCCGCGACCGACTATGACGGCGTCGATGATCGCGTGACGCTGCCAAATATCGAGAATACCGTCAACGGGGCGGCGTGGTCGTTCTCCGTGTGGTCTAACGCGGACGCTTATCAAAACCACAATGCCTTGAGGTCCAGCGGCGGGGCATCGTCATTCTCTTTAAGTTCAAACGATAATTCGTCCTTCGCGGGTTCACGGTCTAACATCAATGACGCCGACGGCTACGGCGACACCTTGAAAGATGACGCTGGCGACCGTTCGGGCGACGGCTGGATTCACACGGCTGCGACTTACGACGGCACAGACTTCAAGTTATTCGTAGACGGTGTTGAGGAAGACTCATCGACGCTCGGCGCGATCAACATGGCTTCGACGGCGTTTCGCATTAGCGACCCGACGTTTTTCTGGGACGGCCAGATCGGTCGCGTCTCGGCTTACTCCGAAGCCATCTCCGCCGCCGAGATCAACGCCGACTACCTCCTCCAAGGATCGACCGCATCCTCCTACTGGACCGTGACCGACGTAACGCCGGGTCTGCCCGCTGCGACGTTCGACCTACGCTCCGACCGCGAGGTCGTGCGAAGCGGCTCCGATGTCACCTCATGGGGCAACGCGAGCGGCGGGACCAGTCCGACGTACTCGGATGATCCTGCGGACAAGGTGTTGGGGTTCCCGGCGATTCAGTTCGACGCGTCGAGTTCTCAGTATCTTGAGTGGGATGAGATCGCTTCGATGTTCTCAGGTGATGAGCCTGACTTCACAGCGGCGATCTTGTGCCGTGTTACGGATGTCGCAGCACTAGCAATAATGTTGTCGGCGGGAAATAGCTCTAATGGTGAGTTCAGGGCGGGCGTAACAGGCTCGTCGTTCTTCGGCAGTATTCGTGATGACTCCAATAACAATGACTCTGGCGGCGGCGTGCCCCTTGACTTTGACGCTCCCCTTCTAATTCTCTTTTCATGTAAGGATGGAGAGCTACAAACACTCGTCCGCAACGTCTCAACCGGGGCAGAAAACACACTCGCTAACACTGTTGACGTAGATAGCCGAACTTTGGTCTACGGGGCAATCGGGACGCAAATCAGAGGCGGAACTCCCTCCGCTTATTGCGAAGGCTCCATCCACCGCATCCGCCTCTACAACACCGCACTCGGCGGCGACCTGACGGGCGATCTGACGGGGACGCAGTTGGGGCAACTCAAGGATGAGATGCTGTTGCAGGCGGGGGGTACGTTCAACCTATCCTCGGGCCTCTCTTGGGCCCCTGCACATGACCTGTGTGCTGCCTTAGACGGGCTACCTCTATTGGAGCTCACATGAATCGTGACGACAAGCTGATCGAGCTGAACGACAAGCTGGCCGAGGCTCTCCTCTCGCTCATCATGAGCGGGGAGGCCAAGGCTGCTGACCTCAACGTGGCTCGACAGTATCTCAAAGACAACAACCTGTCGGCAATCCTCAGTAGTTACGAGGACCCCGACGCTGACTCGCCAATCCTACAGTTGGCTGGCGAGATTCAAAAGGAGCTAGATGACTTCGATCAACAGTCAGCAACAGGCTGACGTGAAAGTCAAGGACCCCCTGAAGGATGACTTCAGGGTGTTCCTTTCAATGTGCTGGATGTTCCTCGGACTTCCTAAGCCTACCAAACAACAACTCAAGCTGGCCCACTACCTCCAGCATGGCCCCAAGCGTAAGATGGTCATGGCGTTCCGGGGTATCGGCAAGAGCTGGATCACTGCGGCCTTCGTGCTGTGGCGTCTTTATTGCGACCCCAATCTCAACATCCTGGTGGTCTCTGCCAGTCAGAAGCGTTCCGACGAGTTCGCTACCTTCTGTCATGGGCTCATCATGGAGTGGGAGATCCTAGCGATCCTCAAGCCCCAAAGGGGCCAGCGGTTCTCCAAGCTGGAGTTCGACGTTGGCCCAGCAGGGATCAAGCACCAGCCCTCCGTGAAGGCTGCGGGTATTACTGGACAGATTACTGGGTCTCGTGCTGACGAGATCGTGGCTGACGACGTGGAGGTCCCAGGGAACTCGGACACTCCTATGATGCGAGAGAAGCTCTCTGAGCGGATCAAGGAGTTCTCGGCGATCATCAAGCCTGGTGGACGTATTACGTACCTCGGGACCCCTCAAAGCGAGCAGAGCATCTACAATGCCCTCCCTGAGCGTGGGTATGGCATGTTCATCATCCCAGCTCGGGTGCCTAAGCAGGCAGATCTCAAGGTCTACGGGGACTTCCTGGAGCCAGAGATCGCTGACGCGGCCCTGGACCCCCAGAGGACCGGGGAACCTACGGACCCTGACCGATTCAACGACTATGACCTGACCGAACGGGAGCTGGAGTACGGACGCAGTGGCTTTGCCTTGCAGTTCATGCTCAATACGAGGCTCTCGGACCTCGAAAGATACCCCCTGAAGGTGAATGACCTAGTAGTCATGACCCTGAACAGGGAAACTGGCCCTGAGAAGGTGGTATGGGGCAACGACCCTAGCCTCATCTGGAAGGATCTACAGTGCGTAGGGCTCCAGGGGGACAAATATCACCGAAATATCCCCCAAGAGGACACCAAATGGGTCCCCTGGGAGTCCTCAGTCATGGCTATTGACCCCTCAGGTAGGGGCAAGGACGAGACTGCGGTGTGTGTCATCAAGGCTATCGGGCCTACCCTGTTCCTCACGAGGATCGAAGGGTTCCTCGGGGGCTTCGAGGAGGACACCCTGGAGCAGATCAGCAAGCTGGCCCTCGAAGAGAAGGTAGAACGCATCCTTATCGAAGAGAACTTCGGTGGTGGTATGTTCGCCCAGCTCTTCAAGCCAGTCCTGCACCGCTTCCATGAGGCCATGATCGAAGAGGTACGCCACTCCACACAGAAGGAGAAGCGTATCTGTGATGTCCTGGAGCCAGTCATGAACCAGCACCGGCTGGTGATCGACAAGAAGGTGGTAGTCCACGACTACGACAGCACCCTCAGCAGGCCCCTGGAGCACCAGCAGAAGTACCGGCTCCTCTGGCAGATGCCCAGGGTCACCAGGGACCGAGGGGCCCTCCCTACGGACGACAGGCTCGATGTCCTAGCCATGGGGATCGAGTACTACGTTAAGCGTATGGCAGTGTCCGTGGACCAGAGCGTGGCTGTCAGGAATGAGAAGCTCCGAGAGAAGGACTTCGAGTTCTGGATGAGCAACCACGTCGGCCAGAAGTGGGAGCTCAACAAGCCCGGGAGGTTCGCCCGGAAGGGCAGCAGGGACCCCCGATCTAGGGTTAGGAAATGAATTAACCCACCCCTTAGAAATGAAGGTCCATTAGATATATAGAGAGGTATCCTTAGGACTCCTTATGAAGTCTAGATGAAGTCTAGATGAAGTCTAGATGAAGTCTAGATGAAGTCCAAAGGATTCCCCACGACGTACCTTAGCGTAACTTTACACACACCCCTACCTACCCTCTAAGGAGAAGTATGAAGGTAAAGGTAAGGGGTAGGTACTGGAACCTACTCTACACTACCGAAGGCCTAGCCGAAGGCCAGCAGGGAGAATGCCAGGCCCCTCACATCAAGGGTAAGACCATCAAGGTTAGACCTGGCATGTCCCCCTTAGATGAACTCGACACTACCATCCATGAACTCCTCCACGCTGGTCTCTGGGACCTGGACGAGGAGGTAATCGAAGAGATGGGGTCGGACCTCGCTAGGATCCTCAGGAAACTGGGGTACAGGCGAGTGGACATCTGACAACATACCTGTCGTACCTCTCCTCAGGACGTACATAAGGGGCAGGTCTGTCCTCGGGCCTCTAACGAGGTCTGGGGGCTTTACCACTACGTCTCCATTAGGGGCCTATAGAGCCCGTCTGAGAGCTTCCAGCTTCAGGGGTACAATCACCCCAGTTTGATACTCAACGCTGTGAGACGGGCTCTCCGGGCCCCTAACGGGAAGCTGCTGAGGTGAGGGGATCTAATGAGGTCCGAGAGAGGGTCTAATGAGGTCCAGGGGAGGGTCTAATGAGGTCCGAGGGGACCAAATGTTTTGGTGCAAAAATGTGAACCCCCATATCGTATGTCTCCTCGCCCGCGTTCCCCCCGTGCCCCCCGCGTTGCGACTGAGACTCGATCTCAGCACAGGGCCACCCCCTCCCCTCCTCGGGGTCACCGGCACACCCGCCCGGGTCACCGAATCCCGCGTGCGTGCGTGTACGTGCGTGCGTCCGGAGGATGTTGAGTCCGCAGGG